>Ga0214542_1004298_pt1 | contig 28388 bp, 22 predicted proteins | sample CNSS1metaG_FD_160096 | JGI IMG/M metagenome (GOLD analysis project Ga0214542, IMG submission 160096) | Root nodule microbial communities from cowpea collected in UCLA plant growth center, Los Angeles, California, USA - CNSS1 | ecosystem: Host-associated > Plants > Roots > Nodule | place: USA...
ACATCCAATTGGTGAATAGGCCATGCCTTCGAAAGTGAAAGGCTAAGAACAGTTCGGATCGTAGCAGGCTTCACCACGGGACTAAAAGTCTCACCACAATCAAAGCCAACCTGTTGTGTTTTCCCATCACCTACAAGACGGGCTTTATGCCTCTCAAAAACACCATTAGATTTGACTTTATGAGTGAAAATCCACAAGGAACGAATTACATTAACATGTGGAGGACGGGGCACCAACTCCCACGTCTTATTTTTAATAAGAGCATCATATTCATCATCCATGGCCATTTTCCAATTATGATCACGAAGTGCCTCAATCGGATTGCGAGGCAACGGAGACCTCTTAAACGTAGTATGCAGGGAATATTTGTGATTGGGTTTATGGATCCCATGCTGGCTACGGGTCACAACTCTATGCGGTTGGATAGGACTATTGGGAGGAGATGGATTAATATGTGTTGGGGCAGGAGGTGAGGAATTGGACTCGGAAGGTGAATGAGAGTCACCTAGCATGATGGGGGAAACAGGCTCACGTGTCACGTTGGGCGGAGACGTAGGAGTGGGAGTACATTGTTGAAGATGGTGAATGACATAAGGAGAGTAACCTGTGTCAAGGAAATCATATGTATGGGGTTTGAGGGAATGAATACTACGAAAAGGAAAAGTATGTTCGTCAAACAATACATGGCGACAAAGAATTATTTTTCCAGAGGAGAAATCATAACACTTGTAGCCACGATGATGGGTTGGATACCCGAGGAAGACGCAAGGGGTAGACCGTGGTTGTAACTTATTTATAGTGGTGGATGGAATGAGAGGGTAACACAAACACCCAAAAACCCGGATATGATCATAAGACGGAACCTTTTGGTAAAGAACCTCTAGTGGAGACTTATTACCCAACAATTTACTGGGGAGGACATTAAGAAGATAGGTTGCCATTTGGAGAGCATGATGCCAAAAGGATGGAGGAAGAGATGCATGAGCAAGAAGAGTACGAGACATATTGTTTATAGTTCGAATCTTGCGTTCGGCTTTCCCATTTTGAGAAGAAGTGTGTGGACACGACATCCGGAAAGACATGCCATGTTTTTGACAAAACTGCCCAAAAGACTTGTTAGCAAATTCCCCACCATTATCACATTGCACATTTTTTATATTACACTCAAATTGAGTAGAAATATGAGTTTTGAACGCCAAAAAAATTTCATACACATCAGATTTCCGACCCAAAGGAAAAGTCCATAAATATTTTGAAAAATCATCAAGAAATAAAATGTAATATTTATGTCCCAAAGAACTCAAAATGGGAGAGGTCCAAAGATCACTGTGTAAAATATCAAATGGCATAAAAAACAAAGCTAGGGCCTGCGGAAGGAAGAGGATGAAGAACCCTAATCTGATACCATATTAGAATTAAGAATGTTTTTCCCCCTCTTTTCTCATTCATTTGGTCAGAATATATACAATGTAAATGCCTTTACGTTAGGCTACAAACTAGGAAACAATATACTAAACATATGCCATAACAGAAGGCAATCAAATATATGCTATAACAGAAGGCTATGAAATAGGAAACTATTTATCTTGTTTCAGTAATATTTTTAACACTTTCAAGCACGGCAAAACACTCTCAACATGCAACACATCAGAATTTCATATTGCTAACAAAGTACTCACCATCACATCATGCATAGTAAATAAAATTCCATAGCATAAACCCATCAACTTTTCAAATAATACATTCATACCACGAACCCAATGAGTCACATTCATTCAAACACAGTATAACATCACACACAAGTAATGATCCTCAAACCACCACTTAAACTACATAACCATGCAACCCATACAAACCAAGAAAAACCACCAATCATATAACCCATTTATTCACGTCACTCTCCCACCATGAATCACAACATTGCACACCTTCATGCCTCAACATCCTCACTTACATCTCTCTCTTGGAAAATAACTAATTCTTATAATTTTTATCCAATCCAACTTAACAACACATTATGCAAACGATTTGGGATTTTAGAAATAAAACTGCAGCTTGTGTAAAACTCCAAAAATTATGTATTTATATGCAAATTAAAGATGATTGAATCAAGAATCAAATGCAAAAATAACCAACAAAATTGATTAACTATAGAGAAAGTTATGCACCAAACAAGCAATAAAGGTCAATGCTGTCAACAAACAAACTACAAGAGCCTTGCGATACAAACTACTCTCACTACAAAGCTCTGATTCAAGATCCGACCAGTCAAAGTCAAGACCTATGTGTTAAGGATCAGCTGCTACAATTTCAGCTTGATCCAACGGTTAATGAAGTAGGAACCTTCATTTTACAAAAAGTGTGCAGTGTAGGAAAATGTGTAGCGCCACACCATATGCTTTTAAGATGAAAACTTTGCAATTGGTGTGAAAATAAAATAAACCTGCACCATGGATTAAAGGAAAAGAGAAGTCTTATAGAATGGAAAGAAAAGAAAGAAAACAAATTAATCCAATCAATAACCTAAATCCCGTAGTACTTCAAGTTAAAATTAAAAAAGCTTCAAACACTAAATGTATGGATGCCAACGGAAATCAAGATTGCCCTACCACCAACCAAATAAGTATATTTCACACTTTTAATGCATTATGTGGGCCCTCAAGAGAAGTGTTTCATGGTACAATGAAACTAAAAATTGTAGCAAGTAAAAATAAAACTAATAAGCCCCACCAATTTATAATGACTATTCAAAAGAAATCTGCATCACTATTTGAAAAGAAATTCAAATCAACAATGTGCATAGAAATTGAAACAACACAACTACACCCAACAATTTAAATTCCACGCACTGCTCCATATAGCAAAAAATACGCCCAAGGTTTCAAAAAGGTTTCATTACTAAGCAAAGATAGAAGAAGGAAACATGGTCAACTTCATTCATCAAGCAACAAGAAAACAAGAGAAGAAAATAAGGTTGGCTTCCCCTACCGGGATTGCTTCTTTCCCTCTCCCGTAGCCTTCAACTCTCAATTTCTCTACTCTTGTTTCTTTCCCTCTCCTCCTTCCAAAACCCTAACTTTTAACTTATATACCCCTTTCACTCCAAATCTTTTTTGTTAATATCTTTTCTTTTAAATTTAATTTTTCTTGGCCGTTATCATATTTTAAATCACAATTCAAAAGATAAAGAAAATAAATAAAATAAATAAAAGATAAAAAAATATATAATGCAGCATGAATGATATATATATATATATATATATATATATATATATATATATATATATGTGTGTGTGTGTGTGTTTGAGAATCTGCGTGCATTTCATATTTATGCACTGCACATTTGAGAAAGAGAGCTAAATTCACATTTTTTGTGGGCCCCACTCCTTATAGGAGAAAAATTGAATTTAAAACCAAGAGACAAAGCAAAATTTGGCCAACCAGGTTCAAACCCCGCACCTGTATGCATTGGACCCCACTTCCACCGCTACACTACATGCCACCACATGATATAACATGCATTATAAGTATTAAAACACTTATACTCCACAAACCATAATTCCTTAAATTAGATAAATAGCAACTTTAATCACTCATTTAATTAAATAAAATATCACAATCACTTAAATCATTAAAATAATAATTATTTCACATTTAATAAATTTATAATCTAATTAAATTAAATAATTCAACAATATTAATCAAATCATTATTTTTTTAATGTCTTACAGTAATAACTCCTAACCATTTTTCATCTTTTGTTTCATGTTTGTTGATTTTACTTCCTATACTTGCATTTTCACTAAGCACACACTTCTTTAATTTTATTTCTGGATTGATTTACTTCCTACACCACGTCTTTCTCATATATGCACCCTATTCATATGTTTGTAGTTTTCCTCACTGCACCTATATACTCACTTGTCACTTCCATTTTCTATTTCCAATTTTACCATTTTTTAATTAAATCTCACATTTGAATGACATCATTTCTAAAATAATAAAATTGAATAAAAATTAAAATAATTTTCAAAATGATAGAAATAAGAAAAAATAAAAATAAAAATTATTTTCTTTATTTTTCCTTTTAGTGTTTACTCGACTGCTCGTGTTGCATGACATTTATTTTCAAATTATTAAAAAATATAATAAATAACAATATATAAAAACTTTGGTGTCTACCCGATCGTTCGCGTCGCATGAGACCCATTTTCAAAGGATAAAATATATAGACACTTTCGGTGTCTACTCAATCGCTCGCGTCGCACGACACTCATTTTCAAAATACAAAAATTATAAAAAAGACTTTTGGTGTCTACCTGACCGCTCAAATCACATGACACCATTCTCTAAATATTAAATGTAAATTAATTTTTAGTGTCTACTCGACCGCTCACATCGCATAACATTCATTATAAAAAAATTATGAAAATTAAATCAAATAAATACTTTAATTAAATACTTTTTACAAGATCTACATTACTCCTATTTATTGTGAATTGAAATTCGTAGGAGTGAGGTTAGATCTTGTTGGGTTCACTTTCAAAATGTCATTTCCAAATAGTTTTCCAAAGAACTATGTAGCCTTGATTTCTCATTTTCAATGAGAAAACATAGGACCAAGGTTAACCCTTGTCAGGTGCTCTTCACTCAAAAAATATATTTGTTCAATTTATTTTTGGAAAAATAAATATTATAAAATAAACATATCTCTTTTGCAAATTTAATTAAAGGTACCACCTTTGGGCAGGCGTTGTAGGGTGCTAATACCAAAAAATCTGGTTTTTGCGGCCTTTGTTTTATCTTTTATGGTTTTCCATAGTTTTCCAAAATAAAATATGGTGGCGACTTCAAATCTCTATTTCAAACTTTTTTTTTTGGTTTGTCATCCCTTCATGATTTAGGTTGCAACAAACGATCTATCTTTTATGGTGTGAGTCCATTTGCATTTGAATAAAGTCACTTTAAAATAACCATAGTAATTGAGCTAGATTGTATCTTCTATTTTTCCATAATAGGCCAAATTTTCTTGTCTAATGTTATTGTCTACACTGCTTGCAACACATGATGTTGAAGAAGTTAAGAAGAGTCCACTGTTTTTGGGTTTTCTTCCCATTGTCTTGACTTTCAGTTCTAAATTTGAATCCATTTACAATGAAGGCAGTAAATATTCTAGTATGTGGTGTTGGACCTTGAGCTAGATATTTGAGATCATTTCACATTGAACTCGAAATACATGGGTTTTGAATCTAAAATAATAATTGTCAAATATGTCAACCAATTGAAAATTTTCAAAATCATATTTTCATACCCTTTGAGGAAACCAATTTATTAATTCCTTATTCACAATCTTTTCTATGCCTATATTTGAAATTCTTTGCCCTCTAGACTGTTTTTGCAGATGATCTTTAAATTCCTTAACATAATATGTCAATATGTTAATAATAATACCATATGAAAAAACACATTGTCCAAATAACTAGAATTATGGTTTGTGATAATACTCACTCAATATAAGGCTTAACTTCAAGGCAATTAAACAACACATATTGATAGCTTGAGTTTTCTCAATGGTTGATAACTCAAAAGTTTTAAAGGCACTTACCACTATACAAATTGGTGGAAATAAGGTACTTAATTGAGAAAAAAATGTATTATAGTAATCATCCTGATGTGATCCCAACAAGCCTAAGCCCAAATGCATCAACAAGCCCAAGCCGACCTCGTGGCCCAATCACTAGAAGTGTGATGAAGAAGATCCACATGGGCCTCTCACAAGATGATCAAGTCAATCATGGGCTTTTCACTTTTTTCACATGGGCCAAAGAAATCTCCAACATATGAGTTGATGCATGGAAGACGTAGTCTAGATTTAAATTAGGCCATTGTTTAGGCTTTGCTTTCAATAAAGTTGCTCCAAAATATGAGTTGATGCATGGAAGACTTGTCATTACATGGTGCATAAAATTGGGCGAAGCCCAATTTCCTTCTTGGTCGAGAATCCTTGGCAATGTGCTAAATGTGGAGATAAGCAAGAAAAGCATGACCAAAGTAAGGAGAGTGTGACAATGGCAAGGAGTGTGTGACATGCCACTTGGCGCCATCATACCTCATGTCCTACATCACACGACCAAGAATTCAGCTTGCTCTTCAAGCTACATCTCCATTACATTTGTGCTTAATTTGAATTGCATTAAGGAAGCTAATCTACTATAAATGATAGCTTCCTACGCACAAGTAAGTGTTACTCTTGAATTTGCAAAGGAGAAGCATAGTTGTTGAGACCAATCCACTTCTTCAACTCTTATTTGAGAGCAATTTGGCTACCATTCTCCAATATCTCCTCTAGCCACCTTCCATATCATAGCACCAATTCTTCTCTTCATCTTCACCAATCCTCCATTTCTGAGAGCAAGCTTCATCTCCTTCTTTAATTTCGCTGCATCTCCGCTCATCCTAAGCATCCTCTATGGATCTCCTTCCACTTCTCCACCAAGGACATCCATCAATTGGTATCTAGAGCCATCCAAGCCTTGTTGCATCTATCCTCTTGTCTTCATTTTTCCGTGTTGTTCTCTCCTTCTTCATTGTCTTCTTGAAGTTTTTTGTTGTTTCTTCATGATTTGGCTGTTTTCTACTAATTGTCATTGAGGCTACATGAATCTTTTTGATTCAAATTGTAATACTCCTTGCTTCAATGGTGTAAATGTGTTTTTAGGTTCCATTTTCTGATTTCCAACACTTGTTCTTTGATTCCTTGCTTTTTTTTCTTCATTTTAATCGGTGCATCTTTTAATTTTCAATTCCTTATGTTGTGTTTTGTCTTAAGTCATGTTTAAGCATTTTAATTTATCTTCATGTTCGTTCATATTGCTGAATTCTGCACTTGCTTAATAAGAACCAAGTCCTACATCACACATTTGAGTTATGAACTTCAAGTGATGCTTGTGGATGTGTAAGGCAAAGGTCTCACTATTTTTCATCATTTTCACTGATTGGATTCATGCTTTTGAGTGACTAAGATGTTCTTCTATCTTCATGCTTGATTTTAGTTCATAATCAGGTTCTTTAGCTTTGCTTTCCATAGAACATCTTCAATAATTTCAGAGAGCATTTCTGCTCTAGTTTTCCTCTATTTTCCAGTAAATCATTGAACGCACAGTCTCTATTTTTTATTTATCGTGAGTAACTGCGTGTAACAAAATTCAATCTGATTTTTGCTTCATTTAGCTAACATCCAGACGAAAAATACAAAAAAAGAATAAATCAAAAATTTTGAGTACAAAAAAAAATGAAAAATTGTGCAAGTTGAGGCTGATGTTTACGTTTTCTAGCACTGTAGTTTTCAAATTTCACTGTTTCATTGTTGTTTTGTGCATTTTCATGTGTTTTTAGTGCTCGTTTTGACTAGAGTTTTGGCTTGAGTGTGTGCTCTATATTGCTTCAATATTGCTTTACTTTGAAGTTGAATTACTTCCTTCATTTGCCACTATTTTGCAATGAGTACTTTAGCAATATTTTGAGCACTTTTGTCTTGCTGTCTTTGCTGTTTTTCATCCATTTTAGTGCATTTCTAGGTTCCTTTTGTGGTGCTTGCCTATATTTACAGCCTTTAATTTTTTGTTTGTCAATTCTTCTTTAATCATTCAATCATGTTTCATTTTAATCCCTCTTGGTTTAGCATTTCTAATTAGCTTTTCTTGTTTTCTCCTTTGCTTTGTTCATCCACTTTCACTCTCGGTTTTTGCTGTTTTTGATGATGCTATGAAATTTAGATTGGTTTGTAAGAATTCTGCTTGCTTTTCAAGCTACATCTCCATTACATTTGTGCTTAATTTGAATTGCATTAAGGAAGCTAATCTACTATAAATGATAACTTCCTAAGCACATTGTGAGGGTTACTCTTGAATTAACAAAGTAGAAACATAGTTGTTGAAATCACTCCACTTCTTCTACTCTTATTTGAGAGCACATTTGGCTACCATTCTCCAATATCTCCTCTAGCCACCTTCCATATCATAGCACCAATTCTTCTCTTCATCTTCATCGATCCTCTATTTCCGAGAGCAAGCTTCATCTCTTTCTCCAATTTTGTTGCATCTCTGCTCATTCTAAGCATCCTCTATGGATGTCCTTCCACTTCTCCACCAAGGACGTCCATCACATCGTTGATAAAGGTTCATCCACTTCAAGGCAATTAAACAACACATATTGATAGCTTGAGTTTTCTCAATGGTTGATAACTCAAAAGTTTTAAAGGCACTTACTACTATACAAATTGGTGGAAATAAGGTACTTAATTGAGAAAAAATTGTATTATAGTAATCATCCTGATGTGATCCCAACAAGCCTAAGCCCAAATGCATCAACAAGCCCAAGCCGACCATGTGGCCCAATCACTAGAAGCGTGATGAAGAAGATCCACATGGGCCTCTCACAAGATGATCAAGTCAATCATGGGCTTTTCACTTTATTCACATGGGCCAAAGAAATCTCCAAAATATGAGTTTATGCATGGAAGACATAGTCTAGATTTAAATTGGGTCATTGTTTAGGCTTTGCTTTCAATAAATAAGCTTAAATACTTGTGATTACATGGTGTAAAAAATTGGGCGAGCCCAATTTCCTTCTTGGCCGAGAATCCTTGCCAATGTGGTAAATATGGAGATAAGCAAGCAAAGCATGACCAAAGCAAGGAGAGTGTGAAAATGGCAAGGACTGTGTGACATGCCACTTGGCGCCATCATACCTCATCTCCTACATCACACGGCCAAGAATTCAGCTTGCTTTTCAAGCTACATCTCCATTACATTTGTGCTTAATTTGAATTGCATTAAGGAAGCTAATCTACTATAAATGATAACTTCCTAAGCACATTGTGAGGGTTATTCTTGAATTAACAAAGTAGAAACATAGTTGTTGAGATCACTCCACTTCTTCTACTCTTATTTGAGAACACATTTGGCTACCATTCTCCAATATCTCCTCTAGCCACCTTCCATATCATAGCACCCATTCTTCTCTTCATCTTCATTGATCCTCTATTTCCGAGAGCAAGCTTCATCTCCTTCTCCAATTTTGTTGCATCTCTGCTCATCCTAAGCATCCTTTATGGATCTCCTTCCACTTCTCCACCAAGGACGTCCATCACATCCACACATGAAGGTCTATTAATTCTTGTCTCCATCCCTTCCATATAGTGAGAGCAAAAAGTTGGAACCTCTTTAGCTAGATATCCTTCACAATAGAACCTTTGGGTTATTCCTTGTTTCAAACATAGGATTTTAAGTGTCCCAAATACTTATAAAATGTTATCACAATTAGGAAAAACAAGATTTACACTTCAAAAAATTAAATAGAGAGGTGTGCCAACCATAATTACCTTTCAATGGGATACATCCAACGATAATGAGATGGACCTCCAATTTTTGCCTTACCAACTAGGTGACAAGTTAAATGCGTCATAATTGTAAAAACGTTAGGAGGGAACAACATTTCCAAGTGGCAAAGAGTTTGAATCATGCAAGACTCAAGCTTATCAAGATCTAATTGACTTAAAGATTTACCACATAATTGTTGAAAAAAGGAACATAGCTCTACTATAACTACAATCGCATAGTTTGGTAAAACATTATGTATGGTAGTAGGTAGTAATTATTCCATAAGAATTTGAGGCAATACACCTTGAGATGTTACCCAAGTATCCATTTGACATTTTAACATTTTCAATGTTTGCAAAAATGTTTTTTTCTTTACTTTTGACAATGAAAACAAAGATGGCATAAATCTCCCAATAACGAAGGTAAAAAATATACTTCTCTTTCTCCCCTGCTCCAATAACATCAACATTGTTTCCTCGAGCTCTCTTACTTGCATTTGTAGTTTCTAATGGTTTCCCAAATGTAATATTTAAACCCTAAACTTGTTTAAATATGTTTAACCTTGACAAAGAACTTAGTGCATCCCTTAATTCAGTTCTTCCATTGAAAATAGTTTGACTCAACATAAATCGATATGGTATTTTGGTAAAAATCGACGGTGTTTGTAAGACCCATGAAAATTAATTAATTAAATAATTAATTAATTAATAAATGCGGGTAGGAAGATCCTTTATGGCATTAAATATTGTTTGATGTGACGTGAAAAAGTACTAGCTCAAGTGGTTGAGAGTACTTGGATGTGTGAAAGGACTTGGGTTTGAGTCCTATGTATGCCATTTATGGGTTATTGGATTTATTATTATTTTGATAAAATGCTTGTGAATAATGAGTGATATCATAATTATAGAATTATAATAGTTATCACTAAATATGAATTGGCATAATGGTTGTGCTTTGACCTTATGAGTGGAAGGTCACGGGTTCAAACCTTGTTAGAGGTAAAATAGACTTTATTTTTGGCTAAATGAAGTTGTGGGAGTGAATTTGTTAGAGGTAAAATAGACTTTATTTTTGGCTAAATGAAGTTGTGGGAGTGAATGTGAAAGGGCAAAGGAAAACCCCAACACAAGGGGCAATCCAAGAGGGGTTGAAAAACCCCTATAATTAACATTGAATAGGAATTAAAACCATAATTAAGCGCAATTTCATTTTTAGTTTTAAACCCATTATCAAGACACCTATAAAAGCCAAATTTTAGTGTTGTGAACTAGTTTGGAGAGGAGAACGAAATTAGGGTGTGCAAGGGGCTGAAGTAAAGGCATTTGGTGAACCAAGGAACTTTATCCTCCCTCAATTTTTAATTAAGAATTCCACGTTAGGGGAGCTGTCCTTGTGCGTTTAAATTAACTGTTATGTGTTATGGTTTTGGGTCATTGCTGTTTCAATTGGTTTTTTTTTGTGGTCATGAGATGTGTGTCATATTTGCTATGATTGAGAGTGCTGGTTGAGGTTTGTTTACACATTCATGATTGGTATTATATGATTAGGAGGAGGGTTTGGTATGGAATGTGTCATTGTTGATTTTGGACACGAAGTTGGTAGTCTATATGAATAGAAACCATGATTATGAGGGTTGTTTGTCATGTTAATGTGTTGGTAATGATGGAATGCTATTTTGGTATGATTTTGGTTTGGTTTGGCATTGTTTTGGGTGAATTGTGTGCGTGAAGTCTCGCCCAAGCGAGTCCATCTCGTCTAAGCGAGAGTTGCAGAGCCTTGTTTTGGTTTTTAATCGCACTTCTCGTCTAGGCGACTTGTGTCAGGGTTGAGCGACTGATACTCTCGCTTGGGCGAGAGAGGCTCGCCTAAGCGAGGTCGCGATGAAGCCTTCGCGTGTTGAGCGTGACTTCTCGTCCAAGCGAGGGGTTTTAAGGTGTTGAGCGACTTATACTCTCGCTTAGGCGAGAATGGCTCACCTAAGCGAGGTCACGAGGAGACATTGGTGCTGATTACATTGAATCTTCGTCCAAGCGAGGATATTAGGGTGTTTGAGCGAATGGGGTCCCGCTCAGGTGAGAGGGGCTCGCCTCAACGAGACAACGTGGTGCAGTCATTGTTTCATGCTCACTCAAGCGAGGTGGACTAGCTTAAGTGAGGTTGATGGTTTAGCTTAGGCGAGGGTCCCTGGCTTAAGCGAGAATATTGTGGGTTCTATGCCTTTTGTGTGTAGTTTGAGCTGGATTGCTTGTTATTTCCTAAAGTATAGGAATTTTATGTTTTTGGTTATGGTGTTGGGGCTTGATGGGTTCGTTGCTGTGAGTTTCCTTTTGTATGTGGTGGTGATCAGTGAACTTGAAGGATTTAGTTCACCTACCTTTGTGTTTGGGCTTGAAGGACTAACTCTAATAGGGGTCTGGGATGGGCTTGATTGTTGGACGCATTATGGGCATGGAACTGTGTAGTTCCCGTCAGCTGCTAAGTGGCAAAGAGTCCTTAGTATGGTGATTACATGTGTTGGACGCACGATGGGCAAGGAAGTATTATGTTCCCATCGGCTGCTATTTGGCGAGGAGTCTATAGTATGGTGATTGCGTGTGTGCCATGGTCCGAGCGAGGAAGGCCTGTATGTTTTTCCTACATACAAGGAGTCTGTGGGGCAGGACTATGAGCGGGATAGGCTCGTAGGGTTGGACCACGAATGGGTTAGATTCGTGGGAGCACAGTGAAGTCCCAAGACCTAGTTCATGAATATGACTCATGAAGGACTATGAGATCAAGGTTGTGCATAGCTCACCTTATCTGTGTGTGTGTGGCGATGATCGGTTAACTTGTTATCCGGGAGGAGATGATTTGACAGGTGAGCCAAGAGATGCTTAGAGGCGGAGTGCAGGGGCGACTTGGGGTTTTGAAAGGATTTTCTTTAAAAGAATTTTGATGTAAATTTTAATTATGTGGAACTTTGGTAGATTTTGTATAAAGAAATTGTGAATATTTGAACTATGTTATAGTTAAAGTTTTGTTTTAATTTTCCCGCGTTTTGGGAATATGCGATTACAAATGCGGTTTTATTAATATTATCGTGTTTTAATTTATTGTATTTATTCGTTTATATTTACTTAAAAAGTAATATTCCTTAGGGATGTTACAGTGTCCCATAAAACTAAATTTGCCTCTATACAACCAACAAGAGTTTGTTTCAAAGTTACAAGTAGGGCAAGAAAGACCAATGTGTGCTCCATCTAGATAAATTTCCTAGCCTAGGGAGTGTTAACATTTCTTTTTTTTTGAATAGTCAAATATTTGAACACTATCATACCAAAACTCCTTCAATTCTTTAGTCAATGGTTCTAAGTAGACATCAATATCGTTCACTGCCATTTGTTGACCAGGAATTATCATAGAGAGGATAAAGGAGGTTTGTTTCATACACTCCTAAGGAGAATGATTGTATGGTATGAGGACCACGAGCCCATATACTGTGACTTGTACTCATGTTCCCAAAAGGGTTGAAACCATTAGTAGCTAACCCTAATCGAACATTCTGAGGATCATCTACAAATTCTGGATGCAATAGATCAAATGTTTTCCAAGCCTCAGAATCTCTAGGATGCCTCATTAATCTTTGGGGTTCTAAAGGTTTGAAGAAAATTATGCTTTTCAACTGAGAGAGGATGTGATTGCACAATTTATAATAACAACTAAATTTAATTGCCTTTTAAGTTGGTTGTGTTTCTTATATATACATGTTCTATAATTATGAAAAAGATAACCAATTAAAGCAAAGGAAATGAGAGAAGAACCCATACAATGACGTACACCAACTACTCTAGTACTTGTTACAACTACATATCCATCAGGCATAACATAAGCCATTATTGAGTCATAAATCAGGAAAGATTAAAGTTGCTCTCAATTTTCATGAAATGAAAGGTAGAATGAGTAGTTTTAGAAAGGTAGCATAGCAATGAAAGGAAGAATAATAGGTGAAAAAACATAATGATTGGGAAAAAGTCTAGATGCACGAAAGCTATAGGTATTGCCCTAATTTCCCACAACTCAATTATGGCTCACATTTTTTTTATCTCGTTATCTTTCAACCTCCTTTTTTAGCCTCAATAATTCATAAAAATAAGCATCACAAACATTTTAAAGATTGGTACTAACTAACTTTATCAGTCCTGCAATTTTTCTTATTTGTAACAAAAATTTGGAACCATGGATCAGGAGTGTGAGATATTATAGAAAAAGTAAGATATCACATAATCTTATATATATTAACTAAAAGATAAAATAGTCCTTTGTTTGAGATTCTGTTATTGTGATAAGTCTATATAAATGTTCTTATTGTGAAATTGTTATAAGTACCCTCACCCTAATTAAATCCAACACAATAGAAGGTTGCAAACTGTGAAAATCCACCACCCAGCACCTAAGCAAAAGCCTTCAAAACATCTAACCTGAAATCTCAATGAGTCAAGTGAACCCAACACCCAGAACATCAAGAAAATTAAGTGAATGAGAAATTCAAAACCTAGAAACCTAAATAAAAAATTCTTTTGCTAAACTTACCGAAACCTAAAATCAGCAAGTAGAACTACGTCGACAACAAGCTTCATAAACGAACAGAACGAACAATGGACATCCAAATTCAAAAATTGAAGAACGAAGGGGGTTACATTACCACAAGCTCTTTATCCATGGTGACGACGACCTACATCTCCACGACGATGGGCAACAACGACAACACTTTGCAAAAGAGACCTACATGGGAAATGGTTTCCCGTACAAAGGCAACAAACTGATTTGGGAAATAACAAATGCAAGAAATGGTTTCTCGTGCAAGGGCAAATTTGATATTCACTAATCTAATTAATTCGAATTGGGAAAATTTTTATACTAGGATTTACTAAAATATGGTAGTTAAAATTGACATATTCTACATATAAAATATGGCAGTTTACTATTAATAAAATGGCAGATGAAACTACCTTAAATTAAAAGTAAAATATGGCGGTTCAAAAAATGACATTATGTTGTAAAAAGTAGCAGTTTCAAAAAACAACCATATTGAAACCGCCACAATGTACACGATTTTTGGTAATGTGTAGAAGCGATATTTTCGGAATTTATGATTTTATCCTTATTTGAAGGTGCTTTGTAATTTTAATCCGTTTATTTTCACATCTTAATTGAGCTTAATCTTAATTTTAGCTGCTTGGACAAACCTTAAAATATCCAAACATAATTTATGCAACTAAAAAGCACTTTTTAAGACATTTTATCTCACAAGTTAAAATAGTCTAATTATCAAAAATCTCAATTAAATTAATCTTTTTATGAAAAAAAAAATTAATAACCCAAAATTAAAGATCAAATGAGGGTACAAATATGCGCTCATCAATAGGCACTATCCACACTCGACTCGACCTGTTGCCATCCCTAGCTTTTGGCGGGCTTGAGATTCATTTGCTATATTAGATTGTTGTTAACTGTCTTTTAGTCGCAATAAGGCCAAGAAAACCTAAATTATCCGCCTAATGTAGTAGGGAAGATGACTCAAGATCAAATCCAAGAAAATGGTGCATGTTAAGTTAGCTTGCGTATTTTAATCTTGCTAAAAATAAAATAAAAGAAAATAAAAGAAAACAAAAGGGGAAAATTAACTAAATTCAAATTAAGAAAGTGCATAATTTATTTAAAAGATCCTAAATGCATAGGATGCAAAAGCATGTGTTACTTCTATAAGAGATGTGCATAATTTTATTCAATTAAAATTAATCTAAATGAATGAATGATGCTAAACTATATAATATAACGCTGATGTGGAATGCAAGATGCATGGAAATGAAAATGAGATTTAAAATGGAATGAGAAAGAATCTAAGTGAATGGTATGATTGATGAGTTTATATTTACGACCCCATTTAATGTTTAATTCTGAAGTTTTAATTAACATTTGTTCTTAAAATATTGATTTAATTGGGATTTCTTTTAATTGAGTTTATTAAGCATGAGATAGAAAAAGATGTTAAAAATAGATTTTTAGTTGCATAAATGTTCTTTGGATATTTTGACGTGTGTTAGTGTTATTGTAGCTAAGTTGAACTCATGGAGGTGTGGAAATAAAATTGATTAAAGCTTCATGAAACCTTAAAGATAAAATATGAAATTATAAAAAATAACAAAATTCCAAGTCAACCATTGCATGAAAACAGGAAGAAAAGCTTGAAAAAGTGAAGAAGTTTGGGTAAGACAAAAAGAGGGATTGGGCAAAAAAAAAATTGGACTTTACGGTTTTCTCTATCTTTTTCCAAAAGAAGGGCTTTGATAATTCGTAAATATTTATGATAAAAGATAATTTGGGAAAATATATCTATAGATATTTTATTTGATATTTTTAAATAATTATCTTATTTAATTATAAAATAAAATATCAAAAGATAATAACTACCAAATCTTTTTAAATATAGCAAGATCTTCTTGAATCTTTTTAGATCTCCACAACAAATAAATATATCTTGAAGATATTGGATTATTTAGAAGATAATTGGAGGAGATTACAAGAGGGGCAGAATTGGAAATTGGACAAAAATTAAGTTGCTGAATAATTAATTAAAGATTTTTGATTAATTATCTTTGATATATCTCAAATTATCACCAAAGGAAATCTTCCAAATATTTTAGAAACTGATAAAAGCTGTTAATAATTTGAGAGATATTATATCAAAAGAGAAAAGATTTCAACAATAGAAAATATAACATTCAAGTCCAATCAAGACTTATATAAAGAGACCAAGGGAAAGCACTAAAGGACAAGCTCGACACTTTGGAATTTAGGGACCCTTAGGGGGGTCTAATTTCTTTCTCTCTCCTTTCTTCTTCTATATTTCTTTTATTTTGATTTCATGGAGTGTTAAGCTTCTTGGGTTGATTCCATTGTAATTTCATGATGGATTCTAAGGTTAGAATGAAATAATTTCTTTGTTCTTTTTATTATTGTTGAGGTTTTAATTCATCTATGTCTCTTATCTTTGAATCATGTGAAAAGTAACGATTTTTACATCATAGATAATTAGTGAGATGTTTTAATCTATATGCATATCAATCATATGGGTTCAAGGATTTTTAATTTTAATTGAGAATATACTTTGGTTAAATTTAGAAACTTTTATGTGATTGAATGGATTTTTGCCAATGATTAAGAATTTACTTTGCTTAGAGGTGAAAACTTTAACTAGAATTCATTAAGAATGTACTTTGGTTAATTAAATTTTTGAATGATTTTAGAGGTAAAAGAATGGACATGATTAAGGATAGTGATATTTAATTGAGAATTTACTTTGGTTAAATTTACTATGATTAATCTACAAAATTCTTGCTTTTGATTGAGAAATTACTTTGGTTAATAGTGAGAACGCCAATAAATTAATTGAGAATTTACATTGATTAATTTGTAAATCTACAATAATAATGAATTGAGCAATAATCTTTAGATAATCGATGATGGATCTATTTTGAAAAAGTAGTAGAATCAATCTATTTTTCTTTATCATTCTTTTTTATCTTTTTATCCTTTTCAAATTTTATTTCTTTATTCCTTATTTTATTTGATTAACCATTTTGTGAAGTTTTATAGCAACTAATTGGTTAAAAATCAATTTCGTGTTTGTTGGGAGACAACTTTGGGTTACTTTACCCTTTCTATTTTGTTGGCTACTTTCTTAACAATACTAAAGTTGTTATAGGTAAGCAGTATTAATTTGATCGTGTCAACGACAACGTTATCAAGGACGCAGATGCAGAACCTGTTATGATGTGAATGCATGAACTAAACCATGTACTAGTCCACGTTTTCAAATAGATACAATATGCTAACTAGAATGCATTATAACCCTTGGACCAGACTACAAACCATTATGTGCATGTGATATAATGCAGAACCAGAGTTTTTATGGCAGTAGTAAACCTACACTGACAACAATTTCAATCCAAAATTGCAATGCAGAATCTAGTTCAACAGAAACTAATGCAACCTATTTCTAACATTATGTATGTAATGCTAAGATGCTAGGAAAAAAATTGGGACTTGCAATGAATGGAATTATGCTTCACACAAAACCAAAACTCATGCATTATGTAAGACTTGGGAAAAATAATTAAATTTTTCAAGAGTGGTAATTGGACGTGAGGAGTATTATTTAAATAAATAAATAATTTTGTAAAAGTGAAGTATAGTACAATCGGCCAAAGCCTTGGTCATGAGTTGGTGATTAAGGTTTCAATTCTTGATATTTGAATTTAGAGTGTTTTTATTTTAAATATTATTTTATAGTTGTTCTAGAAGGGTTTATATGTTCAATGGGAGTGATTTATTTTCTATAATTTTTCATTATAATTTATTTTGAATTCATCACCAATGTAAATATTATTTGTAATGTTTGTTGTGCATGTAATTGGCAAGATAAATGTGATAGTCTATTTGGTTTGGTGTGGCTATTTGGATCTTAGTGGTTGTGTTTTTGAACCTCATGCAGTCAAAGATGTACTGGTTTATATTAGTAATTTCGGGGTAGTCAAGGGAAGGTGGAGAAAATACTTTTATTTTGGTGCAACCATTAATTAGATTACTTTATTACTTTAAATGGATTATTAAAAAGGGAAATTATGTCAGAAAAATATTGTTAGAGGAGATAGTTATCAACTTTAAATTTTAAAGGAAAATAGAAGGGTTTTTTTAGCTAAGTTAAACATTGGCCTGTGAGGTGTGGTAGAGCAATGTGCAATTCTTAGAAAGTGTTATTTAGAACAATTTTTTGAGTGCAAGAGAAGGGAAGAAGGAGAAAGTAATTTTGGGGTAGAAATTCCCAGTTGGAAGGAAGAATCTTTGTTCGAGAGCATTCCAGGTAAGAGGAGTTATTCATTTTTTTTATAGGTGTAATTGTTGGATAGTTATTCTTATTCCATGCACGAGTTTTATGGTGAGATAATGTTAATATATTGGTGGCGTAATTTCTTTTGGGATTAAGGTAACAATATAATATTTTATTTTGATGTTTTGTTCTTTTTTTTATGTTGGATAAAAGTAAAATAATTTGGGTTGGAGAAATTTTTTCAGAACAAAATTTGAGGCATAATTGAGATTTGGTATGGTGATGAGATTGTGGAGAATTATGTACTTTTTTCTTGTACAATTTTTTTAAATGCATAATTTTGTTGGATATGGGTTCTAAATGTGCTTTTCAGAAGAGTGAAGTGGTAGGTCCAAAATTTTAATTCTTTTGGTTTAATTACATGAGTTGTGGTTGGGAGAGAAAGGTATAATTTGTTTAGTGTAAGATTTTTGTTAATTTTGTAGTTGCAATGAATTGATTCTGAAATGTACTTTTATTTAAGAGGTATGAGTTAATTGTAGAGCACGTTGGTCTTGATATGAAGGTTGACAATTCTCGGTTCATGACTACAATATGTGTTAATAATTTTGTGTAGTGGAATTTTCTATTGGCAGCATAAAAGAGTTTTTGTTGAGTTATACGTTCTTGAAAATTTTTTGTGTGCATGCCAATATTGGGAATCTTATGTTATTTGAAAATTGATATGATTTTTTTTAATTAGCATTGTGATTTAAGGTTGTTAACTGAAGAAGAAAATGAATTTAAAGTTATGAAATTTTTGGGTTGGATGATCTAGTGGAGAAAGAATATTTTTTGGGTTTCTTAAGGTTATGAAATCCTAGTATCATCTTGATTAGATGTTAGGTAAGTTTGGTGCATATTTTGGATGTTTGTATCTGATGAAAATGGGTTCCGATGTGCTTTGATGTTATTTTTTGTATTTTTATAATTTTTTTTCTCATTAGGTGACTACGTTTTTTCTACTTTGCGCAATTTTAGTAAAATTAATCTTTTCGGCTTGTTAACCGCTGGATGAAGCTCAAATTTTGGATAGTTAGTCCGTAACATGCTAATCTTTGGTTTGAACGGTAGGATTGTTTATTGGAGGTCCGTAGTTTGAGAAATATGTCATTTATTATTGTAGTGTTTTTGGTTTCAAGATGATAAATTTTACTTTGGAATTTCGGTGTAAGAATTATGGTTGTGCGTTGTGCTTGTTTGGAATACATTTGCAGGGTTTGGTATGATCATATATGTATGATGAGTTGAGGTATGTTTGATCATGTGATGAATTATGATATGTATATGTGTACATATATGATGTGAGAGTATGAATTCTCTGATAACCATAAAGCCAAGATGGTTCTTTTACCTAGAGGGATTTGTTGAGTCAGGGTAAAAGGGTTTCTTTCAACCATAAGGCTTTGGCATAAGTTTAGCAAGAGCGCTCTTACCTAAGGCTTTGTCAAAGGGGTAGAGTTGTTGCTTGTAAGTCTATGGAAAGAAGGGGAAATACCTTTTCCAAGAGGCGTTGTTACGCAAGAAAGGTTGAGTGGTTGATTGTGAGGGAATGTCATACTGTTTATATAACTTGGTGGTAATATGTTGATGATTGCATGTTGTAGTTTTGGAACATGTGATGGGTTGATATCTTGGATAGCATGGCTGAGAATGTGATATAATTAGTATTCTTTGTGATGTTTATTTTGTTATCTCACTCTTTCTTTGGAGTGTTGTTGTGTTTTTTCGATGATCGTTTAATGTCTGTATTATGCAAGAGCAAATGTTGATGTAGATGGTAGTAAAGATGTTTAGCTCTGAGGAGCTCGAGGGAAGGACTTGGGAGTTTTATTTTTAAAAGCATTTTGAATTTGTTTTTGGACTATGATGTAATAGTTGTCTATTTTGAGAATTATTTTCATTTGGAAATATTTGTAATAAGTTTTCTTGATGAGTTATACCAAATTGGTTTGAGTTTTAATGATGTTTTTTTTAGATTATAAAATTTTATTCGAAGGACATTTTGACAAGTGCTTTTTATAAATAAAATGGTTGTGAATTTTCTTTTTAGTAGGATGGTGTAAAAAGCTATGTTTTGAAGTTTTGGAATTTTTTAAATCACACGTGGCATCTCAGAAGGGGTGTTACAGATAAGCCTAATTGTGATGCAAAACTACAATGGGATTGACCGTTGGAAATGCATAACTTAATGCTACCAAACTTAAATTGGTAACGCAATGCATGAGTTGAAACAAATTGAAAAGATATATGAACTACGTGACAACTTTGTGATACAAGTCAACGCATACTGTAAGACCAAGCCTCATGCATTTAGAATCAAATATCATCACTTTAAGTCATGCACATAGCATCATTGAACCAAAGTATTACAACAACATAATACCAAAATCCAAATCTTTATCAAAATGAAATGGAAAGGCATATTTGGTATCTAGTTAACAGCAACCAACCCAAACAATGCACTTCAACTCTAGATGCAATGCAAATGTGGTAATGACTACTTATGCATATGCAAATATATTAATTAATGATGCTTGAAATAAGATTCCTTACCATGATGCACTAATGCAGACTGCCAAACAAATTTTATATGCAAAATACAACAACAATATAAGGTACGTTAGATTCACATCCAGATTCAAGAGGTATAAATCATGTATGAATATTTGCTATATCAAACCCAATGACAAATTTTAATACTATGCACACCAACTATACATAAGAAGTTATCAAGGCTGACTTATTTCTAATGCATGGAAATAAAATGTTCAACCAAACCACTAATAGAAAGCTTGAATCAAAACTACTTGTTGTAGGAAATTAAAAGGTAAGACATGAAAAAAATTAAATTGGTGCAAAAACTTAAAGGCAAACATAATAATAACAGAAAATAATCAGAATTAAATGCTACAGAATGAATATGAAACTAGAAACTAATCCATCAAAGCCTTGTAGAGCTAATCCATCGCTAGGATCACATCCAAGCCTTGTAGAGGTAGGCATATCAGGTTAACTTTAAACATGCACCCCTCTACCTATACTGGACAACTAGCATACACAGACGATGTCCTAACTAACCCAGATGCCAACGTATCACCACCAAATCAAATTGTAGCTCACTAACCGGCAGATCCAACTCTTACACACAAGACTCTGACACAAAAAAGTGTGTCACTCAAAAATCATATAACATGCAAAGAGGTTTTCCCGCAAATCAAACAACACCCAACAACAAGATTACTTGAGCTCGTTCCCTCTGCCCCGGTCATAGCGTATACTCTGCCCGCCGCTTGAGGCCTGCTACCTCATCTCCCTTGACGAGTCTGAACTGGAGTCTGAGTCAGGGGCCTCGCCATAGTCCCTCTGGAGGTGGGACAATCCTTAACCAAATGTCCCATCTTCCCACAGCAATGACACCTCTATGTACCAGCCAACTGCGGGCATGCACTCCTCAGATGTGGTCCATTGCATTGATAGCATCTAGGCACTAACGACTACTGAGATGTAAAACCCCTAGCCACCTGAGGTTGCAGCCTAGCATAGGGTTTCTTCCTCTCCTCGACTCTAGGTCGGGACCCAGACGATCCACTGACCCTCTGTTGCTGAACTTGCTAAGCCTTTATCTCAGCCTTCATCCGCTCCATAACAGAAGCTCTCTCCACTAGAGCAGCAAAGTCCTTGATGGAGAGCGGTGCCACCACTAATCTTATATCTCCATGAAGGCCAATCTCAAAATTCCTACATCTCCACTCCTCATCAAGTAGCATGGTGTAAAAGCGCCCCAAATGCTTGAACCTTTCTACGTACTCGGCCACCGACTTGTCACCCTGGGTCAACTGACGAAATTCTACCTCCTTAGCGTATCTCACGCTATCAGGGAAGTACTTCGTCAAAAAATTCCTCTTGAATGCTTCCCAAGTAATCTGCTCATGTTTTTCCTCCATGACCAATGCTCACCCTCTCTTGTGAGCATATAGACAGTGAAAGCAAGTATGCTCTCATCCAGACACCTCTTGGCATCAAAGATGCGCTGCATGTCTTTCATCCATTGGTCTGCTTGGTCGGGACTTTTCTTGCCATCAAACTTAGCGGGTTGGTGCTTCAAGAAATCCTCCAAGCTCCATTCATGGGGTGGGGGTTGGGGGTGAGGACTGTACACTTAAGCATCAACTATGTTCTCCTCTAACTGGCGGAGAGCCTCCATATGCTGCCTCTGAGCAGCCTTAGAAGCCAGTCTCGCAGCCTTCATCTGTTGCATCACCATATGTTGCTGCTCTAGAGAGGCCTCCTGACGCTGCATCGCCGCCTCATGTTATTGCATCATGGTGTTACTCTGTTGGTTTAGGGTCGCTGCCATGGCCTCAATCGCCCTTGCGATATCTTGCCCATCACCTTGAAGGGGTGGAGGAGGAGTGACACGTGGTGGTGCCATATCATTGGACACACAGAAGGAACCATCAGATAATTGTGTTAGATTAGAAACTCATTTAAAACACAACAAGGAAGACACAACGAAAGCTAAGAAAGAACACAGCCCACAAAATCTAAGGAACGAAAGCTCTGATACCATAAGAATGTGACATCCCATTTCTAATAGAGTAATCTACTAAAATTAAGCATCACATAATTATAATATAAAAGAGCAGATGACATGAAGCATACATGTACTAACTATTGCAGTTATCCATAATATACTTGGAATAAAAGCTTAGGCACACAACGATGCCATAAAAATGTAACATAAGAGTACTATTATTTTTCAAAAGATTGCTCGTAGAGTAAGGAATCTAAAACAATCTAAGAGTTCTTTAAAAGGGGCTCAACAGTGAACCACAACCCAAACCATGGGCACCACTTTACACAACAACATCTTTACCACCCTGAGTACCACCAGGGGTTTCCACATCTGCTCACACCAATAATTTGGTGATCATTGCAAAAAGGAAAACCAAGCAAAGAAACACACACCAAAAGAAAGGGTAAGCTAGAGAAAATATTTTTAACATGTTATTGAGTAAGTAATTGATAACACAGGTTATAAACAAACTAGCAATAGGCACCCAAACCATGTGATATATAATTCTAAAGGAAGTATGCGGCAGTGCTGGCTTCTAAACTCTGCAGAGTTTAGACACAAGGGGTTATCACCCAACCACACACAAGGTTAATCCTCTAATGTCTTAGGCCCAATATGTCCCAAGACTAGGACCTCTTGCCACTCTCACGACATAAGTCACTTTGCTCTATGTGAGCGTGACCGATTATTAGAGTTTAGGATACCTTCCTTTATCTAGACATCTCCTATAGCAAGGTATACACTAACTACCATCACCAAGAGTTTTCCTTGAAACTCTTTTACGAACAAAATCCACATGCCATCTCAAGAATTCAATTCTCATGCCAAACCACCACCAACCCAAAACAAGTCATGCTTTTCATATCAACATTAATATTTTCAGTCTCATTAAAGCATACAAACAAGCATGATCACATATATTGAGCAAAGAAAATTATAGAAAACCATCATGGAACAATCAGCAGCCAACACAGTGCCTCTTGGCGTAGTTTCGCCAAGCTAAAGGGTCCTCACTCAAGCAAAATGGGTCCTTTCGCTCAAGCAAGCCCTCCTCGCCTAGGCGAGAGCTCGACAAAGGGTACTGCAAGGTTCAAATCAGCTCTCGCTCAGGCAAAAACGTCTCGCCTAAGCGAGACCACTTCTCGCTCAAAACACAATCTAAGATTACAACAGTGAGCTGAAAACAGGAACACCAAGACAAAATGAACATAAAAGGTTAAAGCCTAACCAGACGAACGTACCCAAACGGTAAAAACAGGAAGAAATGACCAAGGAGCTTCAAGGTTCGACTTACTTGGAAGTAGAATGCTTCTAGCTAGCTCAAAGATGGAAGGTTTCATGTGCCCTAGCAGAGCTCTCAAATGCTATAAGGGAGGGGGAGAATCTGTTTTTTTTTTTTTTAAATGAGACAAGTAAAGGCATTAGGGCTGGAAAGGGGGTCTTAGGGGTCCCCAAAATGGACTAACTCTGAGCCCTTGAATAGGCCAGGCCCAAACCCCTTCTTAAAATAGAAATTAATTAAAAGGGGTCTCACAAAATATATTTAAAATAGTAATAATAGTAGAAATGTAATTAAAATAGTTTTTATATAATAAAGAAAAGAAAATTAATTTAAATAAATATATATTTTTCACATAATAAAATATGTGTTCTTTACTGTTAGGCATCTAATTTGAGAGAAAATCTTAAAACAAGATTAAATCAAAGAATGCTTTTAAGCTTTGTATAAAAAATGTGAAAATAATTTTACGATATTTTTAATTTGGTTTTATTAACAAAATAAAATTATTTATATGTTCTCCTCCGATATCCATTCTCCATTTGTTAATCATGTTTCAGAAAATATGTGTTTCTCTCCCACTTTTATCTCACCACCAGCATGCAACAACTTTTTTTTCTCTCTCTTTCTCTCTTTGTGTATATCTCGAGTAGGCCTAACCAACGGTCGGGTTGCGCCGAATTCGAGTTCAACATGACCAATCCGACCCAATCCCATTGGTTTAACATGACCAATCAGGTTCAACATGACTCTTTTAGTTTTCGTATCTATCAAACTCTTCCATCCATTATATAAAGAGAGGGGTGAGACGAATAGAAACAAATTTTTTTTCTTTTTGGGGGAGCAAAAATATTGAACGAAAAAACCCTATAAAAAGGTTGTGTTAGACCAATCAAGAGGCTAAAAGTTGTTTGTTGATTTGAAGAATATCATAGTGAAAGGTTTGATTTCTCTGTTCTCAAAAACTCTTCTTGTGGGGGGCATTAATTAGGTTTAATCATGATATTATATTATTATTACATGTCTTTTCTTGGCACTTGCACCATGTTTTGAAGAGTGTTTCTTTTGGTTTGGGTTGTTCAAAGCTAGTACTTAATGGTTGATATGCCTTGTTATATGCATTTGGGTTAAAGTTTAATCAATAAAATTAGTGGGACTCGTGCTACACCATTGCCTTTTTCCTTGCCCATTTACGTGTCAACAATGGGTTATGTGAAGTTAACATGTTTTTTTTTTTACTTTTCTACTTGAATGTGTGCCCTTTTTGTAAGAAAAATATAAAATTGGGTCAAACATTTGAAGCTAAGTCCCAGTGAGTTTCGTTTCAACGTATTTACTCTATGTGTGTTCATTTGTTGTATTTATAACATGTTTTCAACGTATAAAATTGGGTCAAACATTCACCATTGCCATTTTGCATCTTGATTTAACATTAAGAGGTGGTTATTTACTCTATGTGTGTTCATTTGTTGTATTTATAACATGTTTTCTTATGCTAAGCAAATCTTTAATAAAGATTTTAGTTTTTTTTTTTATATTATAGGTCTCTGACTCACTTGATAATTAAAATCTTTCAAAATTCTCATTCAAAATAATTCCAATTAATTATCATGTTTGGTCTTAGTCATGGATGATAATTAAAATCTTTCAAAATCATTCCAATGAGTATCATGTTAAGTCTCGGACTTGCTTTGATAATCAAAATTTTCATAACTTTAATTATCATGTTGAATCTCATATTTACTTGATAATCATTATTTTCATAACTTTAATTATCATGTTTAGTCTCAGACTTGCTTGATAATAAAATTTTTCATAAAATAATTATAATGTCCTCGCGTGATAATAATTATTGTCATAACATTAATTATCATGTCAAGTCCTGAAATCACTTGATAATAATTATTTTCATAACATTAATTATCATGTTGAGTCTCAAATTCGCTTGATAATCTTTATTTTCGTAACATTAAGTATCATGTCAAGTCTCAGACTCGCTTGATAATCTTTATTTTCATAATTTTTAATTATCATGTTGAGTCTCAAACTTGCTTAAAAATCATATTTTCATAGCATTAATTATCATGTTCAGTCTTAGACTTGCTTGATAATTGTTTTTTTTACAACATGTAAAATTTCTCCAAAACAATTCAAGTTTATAAACCCTTTCAGAATTACCCAAAATTTTTCATTTAGAACTACGTGATGGCTGATTCTCCAATCTTATGGGAGACACATAGGAGCAAGGTTAATCCTTGTCGAATTCACCTTCAAAAAATCACATCTTTTTGAAATAATTTTTCATTTAGAACTTTGTGATCCTTGAGTTTCCATTCTGAATAGAAATACTTAGAAGCAAGGCCAAGTCCTTGTCAAGTTCACCTTCAAATTTTTTCCAAATAATAAGAATACGTAGGAATAAGGTCAAACACCTTGTAGGGCTAATTAAAAAGAATTTAAAAATGTTTTCTTTATTCATATTTTGTCTTCTTTACTTCGTTTTTTAGGAAAAACAAATATTTTAAAATTTTATTAGTTTTTCACACCTAATTTGATGGAAATGTCTCATGATAGACGTGTGGGGTGCTAATATATTCTCCACACGTAACTGACTCCCGAACTCAAACTGATTTCGCAAACCATTTCTTTTTACATTTTCTATAGTTTTCTTTGATAAACTATGGTGGCGACTCCTATTCTAATTTAAAAAAAAAACATGATTTTGGTCGTCATCCTGTCGTGACCCCGGTTGCGACACTTCATATAAACGTAAGTATTAATATTAGATATTACTTTCCAATAAGATAAGAAGATTAAAAAAAAGAAAATTAGATGATTTTATTGATCAAGAAAAAATTATATATAAGCAACATAAAATAAATATACAACATTTTCTTAAAATTAAGAACATAATATAAGAAAATATATTTTCTAACACTCCCATTACCAATGAGGTGATCAATGCTTCCATTCGGTTTAGAAAACAAATCACTAATATCAAGATTAGTGGCATCCAGATGGCGATAATCAGAATCATTATCTTCATAAGCAAAGTATGTTTTTATATTCTTCTTTTTAAGTGATTCTTGATAAAGTTCATTAAGATGCTTTGGTGTATAATAGGTACGACTCCAATGACCTGTACCACCAACGATAACATATATCTTCATCTTATTTGGCATTATTTTCACCATTCTCTTTTCTCTTTTTCTCATTATTGTTCCACTTTTGTTGATAAAGTTTCTCTTTGAAATTTCCTTTATAATCATGTCCATGACCATGATTACTAACACGACCACGACCACAACCATGGCTTCGACCACAACCAAAACTACATCCATGACCATTATTATGGTCACGAACTTGACCACGATTATATAAATCAGATGTTGCTTCATTAACTTCTGGAAATGGAGCAGAAGTAGTTGGACGAGCCTCATGATTTTTCATTAAAAGCTCATTATTTTGTTCAGCCACTAGAAGGCACAAAATCAATTCAGAATATTTGTGAAATTATTTTTCATGATATTATTGTTGCAAAAGCAAATTAGTTACATGAAAAGTGGAGATGTTTTTTACCAACAAATCCTCATCAATATTTTTTTCTCCAGATAAATTTAATTGTGAAGTAATTCTAAACATTGTAGAATTATATTGACTTACAGTTTTAAAATCTTGCAACCGTAAATTCATCCAATCATAATGAGCTTTTGGGAGAATCATAGTTATCTAGTGGTCATATCTTTCTTTTTAATTTTTCCATAATACAAAAGGGTCCTTTACAATAAGGTATTCAATTTCGTTTATACATTAATAAATATTATAATACATTATTTAAATGAAATCATACATATATATATATATAAAAAATGTTAAACTAATAGTAATTTGAATTTAGACATAAATTTCCAGCTTTTCAACATTATGGTAATGATATTAAATTTTTATATTATAATAAATGAAAGTTATTTATACTACAACGGCGGTAAAATTATATTTATGAGAATGAGCTATAAAATAAAAATAATTATATAAAATCATTAAAACAATATTCTACATGATAAAAAAAAACAAATAATAATATTAAACATTCCTAAATAGCTTTTGAAAACGTTCCCATAACGACCACTAGGCTCACCAGTGTCGACGTTAATATCAACATGTGTTTTCTGACCTTTAGCTCTTCTAATTAAGAGCTCTCTCAACCTAGTGGCTCCTCTGGTGGGTCTCTTAGTAGGTGCT
>Ga0214542_1004299_pt1 | contig 28383 bp, 19 predicted proteins | sample CNSS1metaG_FD_160096 | JGI IMG/M metagenome (GOLD analysis project Ga0214542, IMG submission 160096) | Root nodule microbial communities from cowpea collected in UCLA plant growth center, Los Angeles, California, USA - CNSS1 | ecosystem: Host-associated > Plants > Roots > Nodule | place: USA...
AGTAACTCTTGGCCAAAGGTGGCACATTGGGCTCGGCCCAAATGATCCCAACAAGTGTTCTAGCTTTTATTGAAAGCAAAGCCTAAACAATGGCCCAATTTAAATCTAGACTACTTCCTTCATGCATTATCTCATATTTTAGAGATTTCTTTAGCCCATGTAAATAATGTAAAAAGCCCATGATTGACTTGATCATCTTGTGAGAGGCCCATGTGAATCTTTCTCATCATGCTTCTAGTGATTGGGCCTTGATGTGGGCTTGGGCTTGTTGATGCACTTGAGCTTGGGCTTGTTGGGGTCACATCACTTATCTACTCCCGAACCCAAAAGGAACATGCGGAACACCTGAGATTGGTGCTTAGTATTCTGAGAGAGAAACAGTTGTATGCTAAACTGTCCAAGTGCGAGTTTTGGATGGATGAAGTCCAGTTCTTGGGGCATGTGATATCCGCTCAGGGGATAGCGGTGGATCCAACAAAGGTTGAAGCAGTGGTAAAGTGGGAGAGCCCTAAGTCGGCAACTGAGATCAGGAGCTTTGTGGGGTTAGCTGGCTACTATAGGAGATTCATAAAAGAATTCTCCAAGATAGTTGCACCTTTGACTCAGCTTACCCGGAAGGACCAACCTTTCACATGGACAGATAAGTGTGAGGAAAGCTTCCAGGAGCTGAAGAGAAGGTTGACGAGTGCTCCCATATTGGTCATCCCAGATGTTGGGAAACCTTTTGAGGTGTATTGTGATGCCTCTCATTTGGGGTTAGGCTGTGTGTTGATGAAGAAGAAGAAGACAGTAGCATATGCTTCGAGGCAACTCAAGGTGCATGAGAGAAACTACCCCACTCATCACCTGGAGTTAGCAGCCATCATGTTTGCCTTGAAAATTTGGATGCACTATCTTTATGATGCACAGTTTCGTGTGTTCAGCGACCGCAAAAGTCTTAAGTATTCGTTTGATCAGAAGGAGCTAAACATGAGGCAGAGAAGGTGGATGGAGTTTCTAAAGGACTACTATTTTGGACTCTTGTATCATCTAGGGAAGGCAAATGTAGTAGCAGATGTCTTGAGTAGGAAGGCAGTGCACACCGCGCATCTTATGATAAAGGAAGTAGTGCCACTAAAATAGTTCAGGGATATGAAGCTACAAGTGGAGTTGGAGTCTGGACTCATTAGATGTAGTAACCTGACTGTATCTAGTGACTTCCTAGACTCAGTCAGAGAAAGATAGTTGTTGGATGTAAGTTTGAACAGAGTTAGGGAACAACTTGGTTCAGATGAGGGTAGAGACTTTGCATTGGGTAATGATGGCATATTGAGATTTCAAGACAGGGTGTGTGTACCGGATGACATAGAGGTGAAAAGATTAATCCTTGAGGAAGGACATAAGAGTCGTCTTAGCTTGCATCCTAGCATGACTAAGATCTGGTGGCAGGGGATAAAGAAAGATGTGACTCAGTTTGTATTGGCCTGTCTGACCTTTCAGAAGGCAAAGGTGGAGCACCAGAGACCCGGTGTAATTCTACAGCCTCTGGAGATACCGGTGTGGAAATGGGATAACACCTCCATGGATTTTGTTGTAAGACCCGAGAAATTTAAATAATTAATTAAATAATTATTTAATAAATGCGGGTAATAAAAGCCTTTAAGGCATTTAATGTGGGGTTCTATGACGTGGAAAAGTACTAGCCAAGTGGTTGAGAGTACTTTGATTGTGTGAAAGGACTTGGGTTCAAGTCCTATGTATGCTAATTGAATGTTAATTAATTTATGCGTTATATATATATATATATATATATATATATATATATATATATATATATATATTTGAATGCTAGACGTGATAATAAAATCCTAAAATTAAAGGAATTATCACAAATATGAATTGGTTGTGCACTTGGCTTGCTAATTGATGGGTTGTGGGTTCAAACCTTGTTGGGAAAGAAACTAGAACTTTATTTTTTTTGCTAATTTTTATTTTGGCATGAATATGAAAGGTTTACAAAACCCTAGCAGTAATAGAGAAGTAACCTAAGGGCTGGAAAACACTAGGTTGTTATCCATTGATTAGCCTAAATCTCCATTATAATTAAAATTCGTTTTGATGAATTAAAGGGTAATTAAGAGAGAGTTAAGGTTGAGAAAGGGAGAGATTAGGTAGAGAAAGGTCTGGAACTGCGTGTGAAACTTTGGGCAGAAGTATTCTAGTGAATTGGCACGAACTGTAGAGAGAATTGGAGTGGAAATCAGTTTTGGGGGTGCAAGCAAAGAACGAGTTTTGGGGTTAAAGATACATCAAATTCGCATTTAGCAAGGATTTGAGGTAATGGGAGTTGTTTTTATTTACCTTGACTCATGCTTAATGAGCAGTGATTGTATGAATTGAATTGGATGTGTGCATAATTATGCAGTTTTCTCGAAATTTTTGGTTTCTTCCCCAAAAACCGCCTGGTAGGCATGAAGGTGCTGCCAGGCGGCACATCAGTGTTAACCCAGTTTCTGGGTTTTGGTTTGAGTTGCTTGGCGGTGGGTTGAATTCCGCCAGGCGATGCTTTATAATTGTTGCTGTTTTGTGTTGTTTTCTTGAATTTCATCATGTGTTGAGGTTCCATTGGGATATTTATCCTAATTGAATGTTTAATTATACTTGAATGCTTCGCTTGGGATGATTATAATTCAGATTGTGATTATCCCCATTAAGGGTTCAATTACGTGAGGGTAAGATTCCGAATTCTTGGAATTTGACATTAATGATGTCTTCATTAAATCGGTGTAATGTTCTGGAGTGGATTAGTATCACGAAACTATGCTATTTCTGTAATATGACTGCGTGATGGATGACTAGAAAGAAGAAGAGTAGGATTGGATTCATGCAAAATGCAAAATGCGGGCAGTTTTAGCCAGGTTTTGGTATGCCGCCTGGCGGTTTCTTGCTAGTCGTCAGGCGATGACGTGAGCAGACCCAGTTTGGGTGCTGTGTTGTAGTTGGCTACGAGAGAGGGAGTGAATTTTTGTAAGTGAAACATATTGGACAATGGTGGGAAATTTGGAAGAACAAGAGTAGTATGCTTAAGTTGTAATAAATCCAAATGTAGAAATATAAAGTGTAAGAAGTTATGAATATATTAGGTGTTTGTGGTAAGCAATGTGGTTTAGAGTCTAAAACAGAATGATGGGTTATGGTAATTGGGGTTGTAAAGGCTGGGAAGGTAAGATTTTCATTCAACTATAGATTGAGAACCTTGGAAGATGTTAAGGTGGCAGATTAAGAAATTCATAGGAGTGGTGAAATTTAAGTGGAAGTAAGTGATGGGAAATTGTTAGAAATGTTGTGAAACAAGAGTAATAAGTTGTTTGATCGCAATGCATTAGGCTGGGGTCTAGCCATAGGCTTGACTCGGATATTATCAAAGGTTGAAATATTTGGAAAAAGTATAGGCTTTGATTAAAGGACTTCACAATTGTGAATAATTGATACAGGAACCATAATGTGTTGTGAATTCCCAAGAGAGTAATGCTAAGATGAAGAGTGCATTCTGGACTGCTGGGATGGATTTGGTACGTAAACCAATCTGTGTTGGATGCTAAAAACCAAGAGAATTTCGCTACTGATATGGCACCTGGCGGCTTGGGCATGTGCGCCAGGCGATAGGACTAGCGTCAGAGGTTCCTCCACCGCGTGACGCCTGGCGGCAAGGTGTGCTCCGCCAGGCGGTGACGGTAAAACAGTGGGTCTGGGAGAGCGCTAGCGCGTGGCGGTGAGGAGGTACCGCCAGGCGGTCGGAACCTGTTTCGCCTAGCGGCGCTTAGGGCTGCGCCAGGCGGAAATCTCGCAAGCTATGGCTTATTTGTGTGATGTTTTAACACAACGATACTATACTTGGATCGGGTGATGCTGTGCCATGAGCGGGTAGGTTCATGGATGGTGGTTAACATGTGATGATATGAGCGGGGAGATTCATATCTAGTTACTCTCGTGTGGGGATACGAGCGAGGTAGGTTCGTATGTTCCGTGCTCACACTTGAGAGATGCCACGTGCGGGGAGGTACGGGGCAGGTGGATCACATGTGTTGGCGTATGGGCGGGCAGGTCCGTAGAGTAGGACTACGAGTGGGGAGGTTCGTAGAGCAAGACTACGAGCGGGAGGTTCGTAGGGGCAGGACCACGAGCGAGCAAGTTCGTGTGAGCATCATATTCCCGAGTCCAAGGCTAACCATTTATGTGAATGAAGGCTGTAAAGCCTTGGGGTTAAGGTCTTGGCCAAGAAATAAATAGATTAATTAAGATGGGTGTCTTATTCATAATTTATGGTTATGTATGTTTTTTTTTTATTTTATCAGCTCATGCTTTCTGTTTATGTATGGCGATGATCGTGTGATTCATTACACGGGAGCAGATATTGATACAGGTGATGTTGAGGATGCTCAGGCGACGGAATGAGGGCTAGTTGGGATTACAGCTAGGGATTTTCATTATGTTATCATTTATGTTTTCGACTTTGGAATTTGTAAAGTTTTAATACTACGATTTAAATATTTTTGTCGCGATGTTTAAACATTTTAAAATTTCCCACATTTTGGGAATAATAACATCTTGACGTTTTAATTTCTTTGCTTTAATTATTTATTTATTTACGTAATAATTCTTAGGGATGTTATATTTGTGACCCATTTGCCACGAACTTTTAGGGGGCATGACACCATTTGGGTTATTGTGGATAGATTGACCAAGAGTGCTCATTTCTTGGCGATGAACTTGAGAATGTCAATGGCCAAGTTGGCCTAGTTGTACATTAAGGAGATAGTAATGCTGCATGGAGTACCTTCGAGCATAGTTTCAGACAAAGATCCATGGTTTACATCACAATTTTGGCAAACCTTACAAGATGCTTTGGGAAGCAAGTTGACTATGAGCTCAGCCTACCACCCCCAAACCAATGGTCAGTCTGAGAGGACGATTCAGTCACTTGAGGATTTGTTGCAGACGCGTGTATTGGATCATCTAGGGGCTTGGGATGAAGTGTTGCCTCTAATAGAGTTCACTTACAACAATAGTTTTCATGCGAGCATTGACATGGCACCGTATGAGGCTCTTTATGGTAGGAAATGTAGAACCCCTTTGTGTTGGTATCAGGATGGGGAAGCAGTGTTGGTTGGACCAGAGTTATTAGAACAGACCACCAAGAAGGTGAGAATGGTGAGAGACAGAATGCAGGCCTCAAAGAGTAGGCAGAAGGCTTATGCAGATCGCAGTAGGAAGCCTTTAAAATTCGTAGTCGGAGATCATGTGTTCCTAAGGGTGACTCGAACCACTAGTGTGGGAAGGGCTCTCCGCTCAAGGAAGCTCTCTCCTAAGTTCCTTGGCCCCTATCAGATTTTAAGGAGGATTGGGCCAATGGCCTATGAGATTGCTTTGCCTCCTCAGCTGGCAAATCTCCACCCAATGTTCCACGTCTCACAGTTGAGAAAGTATGTGTTTGATCCGTCTCATGTGTTGGAGGTACCGCTAATTGCTCTAGAGGATAGCAAGGTTGAAGAGCACCGAGGAAAATCCGTCATTTTAGTCAAAGTCATCTGGGATCGGAGAACAGGTGACTATACGTGGGAGTTAGAGGAGGATATGAGGAAATCACACCCGTATCTTTTTACCTGGTAAGTTTTATTTTCGAGGTCGAAATTTTTTGTTGTTGGGGAGAATGTAAAGCCCACTTCTACCTTACCCTTTTATTTCTAGGGCTGCCCCAATCTTTTGGGCCTAAGGGCTGGCCCAATGGGAAATTCAGACCTAATCTGCCCTAATCTAATCCATTCACTCCACTTTACAGAAAACACAGCTGTCAAACTCTCCCCTTTTCGCAATGGAAAGCTCTGCTAGGGTTTGGTCCTAACTCTTGGTCAAGCAAGCTCAAGCACGTTTTACTCCACGTAAATTGTTTCAATCCATACCCTTTGTTAGCCAGTTGAACTTTGTGTTTCCCACTAGGTAGCCCCTGTTTCCTCACAGGTAGCCCCTGTTTCCACTCCTCGAGTTCTCGCCTAAGCGAGGAGAGTTTGCCTGAGCAAGAGAAACCTCTCACATGAGCGAGCACCTTCAGCCTAGGCAAGAGTTGGGCGAGGATGCATCCTTGTTTTGTTATCTTCTGTGCTATTGGATGTATGTTACATGTATAGTTAGATTATTGTATTAAAGCATGTCCTGAATGAAAAAGCATGAGTGATGTGGTTCATGGGTGATGAATGATGAGTTTAGTGTGATCCTTGGCATGTGTTTTAAATGAGATGGTTGGTATTAAAGTGGCATGGTATTGGCATGAGATGAAACTCCACATTTATGGTTTAAGAATAATGGGTTGGTATGGATTCACTGCGAATATGAAAGAGGTGGATTATAAAGAGCTGGTATTTAATATATATATATATATATGCATGATAGATCTTTCTTGGTTGAATGGGTATGATTGGTCTATGTCAGTGCGTAATTCCACAAGCCTCTAGGTGAGACCTCATGGTGGTACTTCAGTGGTCGAGACGTAATTCCATGACTCTTATTAGTGGGAGTTCATGGTGGTGCCCCATCTATATAAATTGTTAAGGATTCAAGGTAAGGTTGCATCCTGACACTCTAAGGAGTCAGTTAGTCTCACATAGAGCGAACTGACTCTTATGGTGAGAGTAGTAGGAGGCCTGAAACTCATTAAGGGCTAACCTTGTGTGTGGGGGATTGAGACATTGCAACACTTGTAACACATAGCTCGAGGGTGAGCAGCTCAGGGGTGAGCAGAGACATCCATCACAAGTGCAAGCATCCGCCGAATCCAACTAAATTATACATATCCGGATGAGTCGAGTCGAGTCTTAGTGTATTGATTCGAAAGTCATAACATGCTTGGATGATGTGTGTATATTTGATTTGAAAGCATATCTGATTGCATGATAAAATTTCGTTTTGCTCTAGCTTACCCTTCTATGTGTTGGTTGTGTGTTTCATCTGTGTGGTTCTTTCTTTTGCAATGATCATCAACTTGTTGATGTGAGCATATGCGAGGAACACTCGAGGTTAACAGGGGGGTGACAGTTTCACTGCTTAGCTATTGGACTGGCTTCTGTTTTTAAACTCTTTATTTTAGGGCTATGGCCCATGTTTTTTTTTTATCTGCAAAGAATTATATATATATATCTATATATATATATATATATATATATATATAAATATAATATAAAAGATTACAAATTTTTGACTGTGCTTTCCTATTACAAAAATTATTTATTGATGTACTAGTCTATCTTTTAAATTCCCATTAGTTTACTATTGAATATTGTACCTGGTTTATTTTTGGCATTGTGGTGTGCCTTGGTTAATTGTAAGAAATTATGTTTAAATTCCAAGACTACACTGCTATATTATTTTAGTGTGACACTTCCTTAAATTATGTTTATTAATTAAATAGGGTGTTACACGAATCATCATAAACCATTGCTGCAAAGCTCAAACCTAAAAACAACACAACAAAAGAAAAGAACAATAAAGACAGTAAGTGGGAACATGATGAAACGATGAAAAATAAAAAGGATAATGATTATTTGTGCGTAACAAGGAATATGGGAGTTTGGAAACTCATGAAATGCGAAACCCTTCTCCTTTTGATGTTGTAAAGCTATACAACGTAACCACAAAGATAAATAGCCACGACCTAGCTGGTACAAAAAGAACGCGTGCATATGTGTATAAGTCTTTAAAACTATGAAGTCGGGATACGCACATGGATACGGATACGACACGACACAGACATAGAGATACAACTAAATTAAAAAACATAGAACATGGGACACGACATACTAGTTTAACTAACACATTGTCAACTAACATAGAAATGAATCTAATTTATCTATCTAATATAAAAAAAAAGTGAAAAGTAGTTATTATATAATACTTTTCTCTTATTTTTATAATCATAATAGAAACTTATGTAATAAATTTACAAGTTTATAGGTTTTTTAGAAAATCATTGAATTTATGATTATTAACATTGTGTTCGAGCCATGTCAAAATCATGTTAAGGACAAAAAAATATCTTTCAAATTGAACACTTTATTAATACGTGTCGTACGAGGGTCGATGTCCGATACGTATCGAATACGAGATACGCCCTTGATAAAACGTGTCCGAGATTCATAGCTTTAAAACAATGTGAAGCTTTGTTTGGACTTTAATTTAATCTAATGATTACAGAAGATAAAACATTGTTATAGGATCAATTACTTAAATAAAAGATTTTTCTTCAAGAATTCTTGTCATCATGATTTTATTTTTAAAAAACATTTTAGAAGGTTAAAGATGCAAGATGTATTTAAGTTGTTACTAACTCCTCGAAAATTAGAGAAAAAGTTTTTTTTTTTAATATTGTGTTTTAGAAATTATTAGGAGGTTGTTTCTGATACAGTAAATTGTTATGCACCACCAGTTCTATAAATTTAAAAATTCATTATATTTTCTATCCCTTTTCTTTTATTCATTCATCAATGCATAACAATGATAACAACATATATAACATCCTTTAAAACAAAAATGATATAGTTAACTAGACGATTAAAATTCTGTAAATATTTTAATCAATATTGTTAGGCTAACCAATGTAATACACAATTTTTCAAAAAAAATAAAATAAAAAATATGTTTAATCCCCTATTTTTTTAAAATTTAACTGATATAGTGTCAATTTTAATATCAGGTTTCCCTATCTTCGTCTTCTTTGTTTTTGTGACATCCCATTTCTAATAGAGCAATCTACTAAAATTAAGCATCACATAATTATAATATAAAAGAGCACATGACATGAAGCATACATGTACTAAATATTACAGTTATCCACAATATACTTGGAATGAAAGTTTAGGCACACCATGATGCCATAAAACATAACACAAGAGTACTATTGTTTTGTGAAAGAATTGCTCAAGGAGCAAGGAATTTAAAACAAACTAAGAATTCTTCAAAAGGGCTCAATTGTGAGCAACAACCCAGACCATGGGGACCACTCTACACAACAGCATCTCCACCAACCTAAGTACCTCCAAGGGTTTCCACATCTGCTCACTCCAATAAATTGGTGATCATTGCAAAAAGGAGAAACCAAGCAAAGAAACATACACCAAAAGCAAGGGTAAGCTAGAGCAAAAATTATTTTAATCATGTTATAGAGTAAATCAATAGTCAGATCATATTATGCACAAATAAAGTAGTAGGCATCCAAATCATGTGAAAGCAAACAATTTCAAGACTCTATGACTCAATATCCGGATCATACTCTTGATATAGAATTCTAAAGGAAGTATGCGCTTGTGCTGGCTTCTAAACTCTTCATAGTCTAGACGCAAGGGGTTATCACCCAACCACACACAAGGCTAATCCTCTAATGTCTTGGGCCCAATATGTCCTAAGACTAGGACCTCCTGCCACTCTCACCACATAAATTATTCTATTGTATGTGAGCGTGAATAATTTTTAGAGTTCAGGATACCTTCCTTTATCTAGACATCTCCTATATGAAGGTATACATTAACCACCATCACCAAGAGTTTCCCTTGAAACTCTTTTACCAACAAAATCCAAATGCCATATCAAGCATTTAATTCTAATGCCAAACCACCACCAACCATATAGTCATGGTTTCAATTTCATACACAACATAGGAAGATCACATTCAATCTCATCCTTTATAAATGCATACCAATGTCCAACCCAACCAAGTCATGGCTTATTACATAACAACACATTATGCAAACGATTTGGGATTTTAGAAATAAAACTGCAGCTTGTGTAAAGCTTCAAAAATTTTGTATTTATATTCAAATTAAAGATGATTGAATCAAGAACCAAATGCAACAAGAACAAACTTAATTGAATAACTATAGAGAAAGTTATGCCTCAAACAAGCAACGAAGGTCAATGTTGTCGACAACCAAACTAGAGGGACCTTGTGATAAAAACTGCTCTCACTATAGAACTCTGATTCACGATCCGACTGGTCAACTTCAAGAACTAAGTGTTAGGGATCAGCTGTTAAAATTTTAGCTCGATCAAACGGTTAACAAATCGAAAAAGTCAATTTTACTAAAATTGCACATATCAAAAAAAGACATAGTCGCCCAGCGACGAAAACACTCACCAACCGACCACCTGATGATTCCAGAATACAAAAAATAACGTCAAATATCATAGTTTCATGAATATTTGAAATCCTAACTTGGAAATACACCAAAAATTAATGTTTTCCTCAATCTTTTCTCATATTCCACAAAACACTGATTAAACTTAGCCAAACAAAACAAGAACAAGCAAAACAACTTAAAAAAATGAAACCCTAGCTTCCCTGACCTCGATCATGCTAGAAAACGAAGGCAAACTCTTAACAGAGGAACACCGTAGCTCCAAGAATCAAACAGTGAGCTGAAACGTATATACAAACACAAAACAAGGGAATGAGGATGAACCCTAACCCAAACCTACGTACCCGAACATGAAAAGGAGAAGAAAGAGCAAGAAAGTTCTAAGGTCCACTTACTTGGAGGCCGAACTGACTAAGCTAGCTCAAAAATGGAAGGTTTCTTGTGCCCTAGCAGAGCTCTCAAATGCTACAAAGGAGGGGGAGAAACTATTTTTCAAAAATGAGACAAGTGAGGCATTAGGGTTGTAAAGGGGGGTATTGGGGGTCCCCAAAGTGGGCTGACTCTGGGCCTTTGAATAGGCCAGGCCCAAACCCCTCTTAAAACAGAAATTAATTAAAAGGGGTCTCACAGTTTTCACACTCCATTCGTCTTCTTTGTTTTTGTCTTCCTCCATTTGCATCTCATACGTTCGAAGCCGCCATGACTCCTCCACTTGAAGTTGTCGTTGGTCCTCCATTTCGTGTTGCTTTAGCTGCATTGGTGGTCTCAATGATTGTTTCACAAAAGTCCTCCATTTCGTTGCCGCCAACCAAACCAAAACGTAATCCAATTCAAGAGTTGATTATGGCTTCACTTTATTTTGTTTCAAGCACCTTGTGCCATTCCTTGGAATGCAATCATCTTTGACGTTGACAATCACTAGTGCAGGGAAGGAAAACGACAGCGGTTATTTTCCACTTTTGGCTTCGGATTCGCACCCGAGGAATATACTGCCGAGGTGAAAAGACAATCCTTTATGCCTCGATTATCAACTCGACGCATATTGCAAAGTTACTATTTTAATTCAGATGTTGAATATTGTAGTGAGTCAACTTTGGATTATATGAGTACACTCTAAATTTATATTTTGCATTTAACTTATGTTTTGGGAAATGAACCTAAACCTTGTGAATTTGTATCAATACAATTATCTAAATGAATTAATTCTTGCAGGGAATGCTAATATTTATGGTGTCCTTGAGTCTTAAATTATACAAAGGTCTAGGAACAAAACAATGCACTCTCAAACTTACATTCAACGATGGATTCATGCATCCAATAAAAGAAATTATATCACCCCTTTTTTTATGCATTAATTGAACTCACTCACTACAAAAAAATAGTGTAAATTACGACGGTTATTTTGGTCTGTAACAATTTCAAAAACCACCGTATAATTCGTATCGCCATAAAGTATAATGTGGCGGTTTAAAGCGAACCGCCGCAACAACCGTCATTCTTTACATTGTATAACGTGGCAGTTTCTAAGGGTAAATTCTGGCAGTTAAAACTGTCGTATTTTTTTGAATGAAAATTAAATATATTAAAAATAGTGACACTTAAAAACTCCACAATTCATTTTATATTGTGACATCAAATGTCGAAATTCAAATATTTTATAATTTATTATTATTCACATATATTCATAATTTCATAATTTAATAATATTTTTAATAATTAAAATTTAAAATATATAAAAAAAATAATGATACTACAAAAATTTAATAAACATTATATTTCATTAAATCTAACAAAATTACATCAAAGTACCATGTTCAAGGATAAAAAAAAGACAAGATTACACATTCATCATGCAACACTAAAATATTTTGTTTCCACCACTTCATGTTCTTGTCCTTTAAGAAGATTAACCATTTTCTTCATGTTAGATCATTTATGAGGCTCACTTTGCATGCAAAGAGCAACCACATGATTGCTTGTTTCTTAGGCTGGAAGAAAGATTATTGCCTGAAGGATGAACAACAGATAATAAAATATAATAAACCTATATGAATCAATTTATATGCTCACCTTCCATCCCATGTGATTAAAAAAAACCTATATGAAGGGATAAAATACAACACTGTTGATTTTCCATTTGACTTGCTACAAAGCATGGTCTAAGCAATCCTACAACTTTTCTTCAATGTTGTTTATCAAAATAAGAAAATATGTTAGGAAAGTTTATCAAGATGAATTACTTATTATGCTCTAAGAAAAAAATCCCAAGTGAAATGCATTCGATACACAAGAATTGAAATACTTCAATTTTATAATTGGTTATTATCTATCTAATTCGAAATCACTAACTAAAATCATTATTTAATAGGTTTCCTTGTCAATCGATTATTATTTGTCTCATAAACCATATTGTTGTGTGATAGAGGACTATCCCTAGATTCCATACAAGAAGAACTTGAAGATGAACCTTTACAATTCAAAGGACCTATGACAAGGGCAAGGAGCAAGAGATTGGAAAATCACATCTATTCAAGACTCTTGGTACTACAAGCAATTGCAAGTGGAAATTCAAAGGATATGAAGATCATGGCTTGGAGCACTCTTGAAGGATAGTTATTAGGAAATCAATTTATATTTTTAAACTTTGGGTTTTCTTTTAGAAAATAAGTTATGTTTTTGAGCTTTGGGCTTTCTTTTATGAATTAGTTTATGTTTTGGTTTGGGCCTTCTTGTAGGGTTCTTAGGTTTTCTTAAACTCATGTGCCTATATATGGAGGTACCAAAAACTATTGTAGACTTTTTTAGTTATATATTGAATTTGATTTCATCAAAGAGAGGGTTCTCTTTGTTCTTGGCTTAGGCCTTTGGTTCTTATCAAAGATTAACATCTTTATGGCGAATCTTCATTTGACTTATCAATCTGCTAGATTATGGTGTCCTCCATCTTTGTCTTATTTTGTGTTCTTCTCTGATTTCTTCGTGTCATGCCTCTTGAGGGTTCAAATTCAAAAACGATCATACTCTTTCCTGGATAGGATCGTATCATTGTGTGGTTTTGTTCATACAAGAAGCCTAGCAAAGAATTGAAAATTTTAATACAAAGGTATGTGTTTATTGTAAAAGTAATGGGTTTTATCATGATTATGTTGTAAATGACTAGTTTTATCATGATTATGTTATAAATGGCTAATTTTATCATGATTATATTCTATATGACTAATGATTTCTCTTTTTAGTGTTATTAATGTTAGTGATGTCTTAGATGGTAAATCCACTACATCTTTATCCCATCTTGATTGGATTTCTCCTATGGTATATAGTGCAATAAGCAACGTGAAAGTTTGAGTGTGGGTATTACACATTGGATGTGGACCATAGCTCGTGCTAACATTGTTGATTCATGGGTCGATATAAGAGTTTATTTAACTATTGATGTTTAACATTGCTTCCTATGTTATATTATAACATAATTAATATGTTATCAAAACTATTACAAGTTTTTTAGGGTGTCAAACCATTAGGAACAGACAAACTTGAAGAAATTTGCATCAATTGGGCAAGATATTTGTTGAGGCATAAAAATTAGTTTTAATAGCCATTAGGAATGTTTTATTTGGATGCTTAACTATTTTGTGGCCTTAACCTTTAGCATAATAGTTTTGATATGCTTTAGTAATTTATTATACGTTAGAATAAATATTGATGATTAAGTATCATTAGAAAACATCAAGTATTTGAACTGTCTGCAAACTAGAATATATTGGTCTTATCCAGGTTATGGAATAGATTATAGAAACCAATGTTGTATTTAAAAAAACATTACATATTACACCAATGAAGGTCACAACTAATGTAATATGCATTATTTGTTTTAAAAACAACAATAGATATTACATCGGTTAAGGTCACAATCGATGTAATATGTCCTTTCTCTTATTAAAGCAGTTTTCGTTAAACCAAGGTTATATTTATGTGATATTACATCGATTTTTATCACCAATGTAATAGGTCTTGCACTTATTACATCACCTGATACAACATCGGTGAGAAAATCAATGTAACATGCCTAAAAAATTAGTGATGATTGGAACTTAAAAGTTGAATGGAATTAGCAAAGAAATGAGCAAAAGAGGAAGACACTTGAAATGGTGAACGGAATAAAGGTTGCACGCCACTTGAAGTGGGGTCAAAAGCCTGACCAACTTTTAAGATGAGTGGTGAAGTATCGCCACTTGAGCTTGCTCAAGATAAGGCAAGGAAGCTTCACTCCTAAGGAGAAAACCTTATAATGTTCAAACAAAATCTAATACTATATACAATTCTGAACCAACAAAAGGAAAGTTTTTCAATTAAATAATATATCTGACCTACTTCTCTTTTTACTTTTTTATCTACAAAAGGAATAAAGGCTGATGTGTCAAGCTCGTAGAAAAAAAATTGAAAAACAAATTAATCTCTCTCTTTTGTAGTTCGCACTATCCGCTCCTCTCCCTCTTTCATAGATACCTAATATTTTAATTCAAACTTCTTTCTCTCTCTTTCTTTGTCTTCTCACCGTCCGCCTTCTAACTTCTTTCTCTCTCTTTCTTTGTCTCTCTGGCTCTGCCTTCTCACTTCTTTCTCACTCACAGACATCCTAAGTTGTTCATCTTCTTCTCTATCTTCAGGGTTTCTCTGTCTTTCTTAGCTTCTTCTCTAACATATTCTTCTCTTTTTATATTTACTTTGATGTTTCGTTCATCTTATGTTTCTTTTGTTTACAGGCTTGAACTGAAGAGTACAAACACATGCATCTGACATTTTCCGTTCATCTTATGTTTCTTTTGTCAACATCTTTTTTTTTTCGCTTTCTCAAGCAAATAGGTATGGTTCTTTTTATATTTACTGAGATCTAAGTGATTCTTGCCTTGATCTTATGTTTCAGGTGTTTAAATGCTTGAAATGAAGAGTACAACCACATCCATCTGTTTTAAACCGCAAAAAACCGAGTATTGGTCGAGCTTTATATTTTTTTTAGCTTTCTCAATCAAACAGGTATTTTTCTTTTTATATTTACTTTGATGTTTCGTTCATCTTATGTTTCTTTTGTTTACAGGCTTGAACTGAAGAGTACAAACACATGCATCTGACATTTTCCGTTCATCTTATGTTTCTTTTGTCGACATCTTATTTTTTTGGCTTTCTCAAGCGAACAGATATGGTTCTTTTTATATTTACTGATATCTAAGTAATTCTTGCCTTGATCTTATGTTTCAGGTGTTTAAATGCTTGAAATGAAGAGTACAACCACATCCATCTGTTTTAAACTGCAAAAAACCGAGTATTGGTCGAGCTTTATATTTTTTTTTAGCTTTCTCAATCAAACAAATATTTTTCTTTTTATATTTACTTTGATTTTCCGTTCATCTTATGTTTCTTTTGTTTACAGGCTTGAACTAAAGAGTATAAACACATGCATCTGAGAATCTTCATTCATCTTATGTTTCTTTTGTCGACATCTTATTTTTGTTGGCTTTCTCAAGCGAACAGGTATGGTTCTTTTTATATTTACTGAGATCTAAGTGATTCTTGCATTGGTCTTATGTTTCAGGTGTTTAAATGCTTGAAATGAAGAGTACAACCATGCAAGTGTTTTAAAGAACAAAGAACTCAGTCTTTGTCGTTGTAGAAATGAAGTGTTATTTAAAGTTTATGAATACATTTCATCTTTGTGAAGGAAACAGGTAAATTTTGTTTCTATATTTAGTTTTCTATAAGTAATTCTTCCGTTCGTTCTTGGTTTTTGGTGTTTACAGGCTTGAAATTACCTGTTCAAAGACTGGCATCTTTTTTAAACAACAAAGAACTCATTAGTTGTTGCTGCATAAATGAACTGTATAATAACATTATGACTACATCTCAGCTTTGTTCATGTGGTTATTTGTTCTTATTTTTAATGTTTTTCGATTCTTTCTTTAACATGTTCACAAATCTTTGTATTCTCTTCTCATGGCCACTTTCCGTTTTTTACGACATCTGAAATATTTTTAGATATTTGATTTTATGTAAAAAAATCAGTTCACAAATATTTAATTATTTATTTTATTATTTCAACCATATTATTTTAATTCGTACTTTTTATTAACTTTTATATTCACAAGTAATTGCATTAATTATGATGCACGCTATCCAGTAAGTACGAACTCTTCCAACAGTAATGACTTTTCCTTTTCTCTTTCTATATATTGGCAACTACAAAGTGACAAATCTTATTTCTCTTCTGTAACCCATTTTCTTCTCTTAAAATTATTCTTCATCCCCACTCTGTTCTCAAACAATGGAATCCGTGCCCACACCACAATCTATATTTTCTGCCAAAATGGTTGGCAGATTCATTACTATGTTGTTGAAAGACCAGGTATTGTTTTTATTCCTTCACATTCCTTTGTATTCTTTATTTGTATTTCTTTATTCCAAACTTCCTTATCTTTGAAGGATTTTGGACACGTCGACCGACTCTTTATAATACGTAATTGGAAGGACCTTGGTTCATAGTGGACTATTGTTGATTATGACAGGAATGTTCATAATGTTACGTACAACATGAATATTCACACTCCAATGATCACCCAAGGCTGGAATGATTTAATATCTTTTTATGCAGATCAGTCTGACTATTTGATTGTCTTCAAATATTTCGGAAATTCTTCTTTCCAACTCCACATCTCTAAACGTGCTTGCGACTCAACATTGAAAGCCAACTTCTTGAACAATGTTTCCATTCGTCATCCTCTACATATGTCAAACTTAATTCATTTTGAAGTTGAACTATCCACATACTACTGTCAAGCCAGCCACTTGGTTAGTTTTAATTTTTTTTTATTATTTATTTACATGGATTCTTAATAAGTAAGATCTTTTATCCTTTTTTTGCAGTATTTGAAAAAAGAATTTGCCAGTTATTTTAAAAAAAATGGACTTACATTTGTTCTTCTACACGGACCAAGGGGAGAAGTCGAATGTAAATTAATCATAAGACGTAATTCTGTTAAGATTGGAACTAGCTGGAAAAATTTTTGTGATCTTCATCAACTTTCTGCAAAGGATCATCGTGAGTTGTTTTTTGAAGTTGAAGGTGACAGAACAAGCATCCATATCAAAGTTCTGTATCCATTAATTTGGTTTTAAATTTTAACATTTTGTATTTTATTTTTGTTAATCTTCTTTTATATATATATATATATATATATATATATATATATATATATATATGAAAAGATAAGAAGATTTGAAGTGGACTTATATTTTGTATGCACTTATTATATATATTACTATCTGTGTTTGCTTAAAGATTTACTGTGTATAAAGTTAATTGTTTTTTTCGTTTTATATTCACGAGTATTTTAAACGTAATTATTATAATTTTTAAGTTTTTTATCAAATAGATTAAACACTATTATATGTTTATCAAATAAATCTAATACATTTAAATCAGAACTTTTAAGAAAATATCAATTATTTTTAATTAGATAAATAAATTCATTCAAATTAATTGTCATTAGATATAAAATTTAAATGTTACACGTCATTAAATGACATTAAATATTAGTCATTAATTTCTTTGTAGAGAACTATTTAACGTAAATATTAATTATAAAGTTTTAAAACATTCGCATTCCAAGATCATTGTATAAAAATCTTTAAATTTTTTAATTTTAATATTCAATAAATATTAGAGAAGTATGAAACATTGTAACGCATTGGAAATCACAATGTATCATTAACACGACTCACTACAGCCCTCTTCGTTTTACCAAATGTTCTATATTCCATGGAGTAAAAATAATGCTTTCAATTAATTTAAAATCAACGTGTCAATCAGTATTCCTCGCATTAATTTTTGCACTGCTCGAGATAATGATGATTAAACTGTTCCATCATCTCCCACACGTATTCATTATTTGAACGGATTCAGATCAATAAATTAATTACGATTTGCGGTTCCAAGAGACGTTTAAGTTTTTAAAACATTTTTGTCATTATGTTTTTCACTTCTCACGAGAATGATGATTGCACTATCTGTTGCACCGTTATACCTTTCTCATTGTGCAAACTCTTCAACTGCTATACTTAATAGTTTTTTCACGATTACGTTGATTCACATTTCAGAAGTCATATACGTCTCTAAATTTGAACTTATCTTCTCTGCTTCACATTAGCACCCATACATTGTGATTACCAGCCATACACTGCGATTTCAAGAAGTTCTTATCCATTACAGAAAGGTATCACTGTTAAACTTTTCAATTTGTATGAACAACACCCTTTTATGAACTATACTTCTCTTCATCTGCTATATCTTCTCGCTATCTTTCTTTCATTTTAAAAGACTCAGGTTTTTAACCATTTCTTTCCAATTAACAAAACCTATGCATGTTTTTATAACCAGACGTTTTTATAATTAGTTTTGTTCATCATCTTTCTTTCATTTTTCTAACCAGACGTTTTTATAATCGGTTCTGTTCATCATCTTTCTTTCATTTTTTTAATCAGACGTTTTTACAATTTGTTTTGTTCATCATCTTCAACAATTTCTTCTACATTTTTAGAGTTCGGTTATTTTTTTTTTTTGCCAAAAAAAACCTATCTTACCAATTTAACAGATGACCACTAAGCAATGCATCCTTGGTGAACAATCCATACTTGCCTCAAAGTGGAAGGGTGGATTCTTTACTATTTTCATCGAAGACCAGGTTTTTCTGAACTTGCTTCTTATAGATTATTTACCATTATTGTTCTCTGATTTTCGTTAACTAATATTTCTTTTTTATATTGCTTTTATTTACAAGGATTTTGCGTTCGTCAACCGATTGTTTGTCATTCAATTAGGCCATGAACTGGGGCCACGTTGGACTATTTCTGATAACAATGGTAATGTTCACCATGTTACCTTCAACATGAATACTTATGGTCCGTGAATTACTGATGGCTGGGTTGATATAAGAAAGTTTTATCAAGTAAAACCACCCAAACTATGTTATTTAAAGCATACTGGAAATTCTGATCTTGAAATACAGTTTTACGATCACTGTTCAGAATCAACTGTCCATAAATTCCTAAGTCATGTTCGAACAAATGCTCCTCTAATAAGGTCCAAGTTAATTCATTTTGAGTTCTGGCTTTCTAAGTACAACTGCAAAGCAATCTTTTTGGTTATTATTTTTTTCTTTCTTTTGTTCAATTTTTAGAATCTGTACACAAAACTTCATGTATTCTTTTTAACTTTGACACATCAAAAATCATTTCTTTTTGATATTATTTCTTCTATTTTTTTTTTTGCAGGATTCAGACTTACGTAAATGTTTTCGCAACAGTCAGCTCTCAGACATTGTGCTTTACGGTCCAAAGGCACGAGTTCAATGCAAGTTGTTGATTAGAGCTAGATCAGTGAAGATAGGAAGTGGATGGAAACGATTTTGTGAAGTTCACGGACTGGAGGCAAAAGATTTAATTCTTTTTTAGGTTGACGGTGAACAAGCAAGCAAGGATGTTAATGTTCTTCTTAATATAAATGATTATTATCATTGCCTATGAAGAATCGATAAACAATATTACTTAACAGATTCATAATCTGTAATTTTTGTATCAATTATTATGGTTTATTATTATATTATATATATATATATATATATGTATGTGTTTAACTATTTGTATTTTCAACTTTTGCAAAGTTATTTAATGTTAACTGCTCCATATCTTCTTCCATATACGAAAATCTTTGGCATTTAATTACTGTCAGACACAAAAATGTCATATCATCTCTCTGCATTTTTAAAATTTATTATATTAATTTAAATATAACACTTTCCAGAAGATTTTTCATACACATCCCTTATAATACTTATTTTAATTTCTAATTATTTCAAAAACTTTTCAAATATGGTTTTTCAATGTCGATTGATATGACATTTTCCACTGCTTGATTAACTTTATATATCTTCCACCTTCCACGAGATTTTTTTCTGTTGTAACCATTCGTCATTTCATTACATATTTAATTGTACGATTTATATTAATTTTTATTAAAAAATTTAACGTTATTAACTTAAATAATCCAACACAGTTGCTTCTCCTCGAAGTTTCTAGGTCTTTTGTACAACACACTTTTTTTTTTACTTTTTGTAGAATTATTCATCCAAACCACGTTTCACACCCATTAACGAATTCTTACAAGCCATTAACGTTTCCAGTCATCAAAGGTATGTACTTCATTTGTTTTTATATACAAATATAGTAGTGTTGCTATACAGAAGAAATGAATTGAGCTTTGCAGTTCTAAGTTTTCGTCTAAGTAATTAGGGTTTGCTATAACTTTTTTCTACATTAATTCTTTCGTGAATGCTTTATACACCAGTATGTATTTGCAGATTTTCATTCTTTCCACATTACTGATTTAATTAACGGTTCACTGCTCAATGCATCACGCCAACAATTTATGTAGTCACTTTAAAGTAATATGTTTCATGCTTCATCTTCATCAGAATGCTTTTCTATTAATTTTCCTTTTCTATGAAACCTGTGAATAAATCAATATGATTATTTAATTTCTTCTGACATCAATAGTTGTTTTTTGCAGTTTTCACCAATATATATTGGCATGACTTCTGTCAAGATATCTATTTCTATTAACAACGTATGGTTATCAGTTTCTCAAAAGGTTACTACTCCATGTTTGAAGAGTCCTTATTTGAATATTTTGTACTTTTTGCTTTCTTCTACCATTTCAAATTTTATCAGCGACTAACATCTGAACCTTTATTTTTTTCAAAAATTGCCATATCCATGTTTTGATTAATCCTTACACTTCTTTTACTATCCTTTGACCAATCAAAAATATATTCTTCTATAGGTGCTTTGAACCTTTTATTTAGTTCTATTTTTTTAGTTGTATGAATTGCATTTTTGTCTTATTAGTTCTTATTTTCTCTATGTGAGTATAAATATGTCACGAATCTAATACTGACTTTTTTACTTCTCATTTTTCAATATTGTTGTTGTGAGTTCAACATGTCTCTCTGTGAAGTTCCAAACCAAAGCCAGAACGTAAGCAAAGTAACTCCACAGAAGGAAAACTGGAATATCATCGTTAGGGTCATTCGTTCATGGTTTGTTCCTGATTTTAGTAAACAGAGGTGTCCTTTTTCCATGGAGTTGGTTATTCAAGACAAAGAGGTTATTATTCCTATAATTCTTTACATGCTTCCATTAGACGTACTTTAGTTTACAAATTCGAATGAATAAAATATGTGTATGTTAAACATATTTATAGTTATATTTATATATCTTCTATTCATCTGTTTCAGGGTTCTAAAATACATTCTTCAATTAGACGTACTCTAATTTACAAATTTCAGAAGAAATTTCTGAAGGCCATGTTTATGCCATACAAAATTTCAGTGTGGCTCCGAATTCTGGAATATACAGAACTACACACCACCCTTATAAGATAAATTTCCAGTTTGGTACAAAAGTTTCTTTGCTTAATGTTAACTTGGTTCCTGATATGAAACCACAATACACACCTTTGTCCTTATTAACAACCACTGGATTTGATACTGATTATTTAGTTGGTAAGTTAATATTTTTAGTTCTTCTACCATTCATATTTTTTTTTATAAACATTTATTGTTAAAGTATATGATATAACATTTATGAATGATATTTTAGATATCTCGGGATTACTAGTCGGAGTGGGGACTGAAAGAGAATTGCAAGTTGATGGAAAGACAACAAAATTAAATGTCATAGCAATAGAAGCTGATGGTTATTCTATATCTATACTATACTACATTTCTTTTATATTTCTGTTGAAATAATGATTTCACATAACATTTATTGAATCTTTAGGTTTCGAATAGAATGTACTTTGTTTGGTATTTATGTGGATGAACTGAATGTATTTCTTTCAAGTGGAGAAGTACAAAATGCTGCTGTAAGTATAGAATTTGCGAAAGTCAAAACTTTTCAAGGTAAAATTTTGTTATTACTTTTACAAAGTAGATAGTACTACTTATTCCATGTTACTCTCACATACACTATATTTTTAAATATAGATAAGGTTCAAGTTCAAAATTGTAAGTTCTGTACCCGTATTAAGTACAATGTTAACTTCAAGGAAGCATCTGAACTAAAATCAAGATAATATTCAAATTGTTCTTCAGTTTATTCAAACTTTATAATCCATTTTTGTAACTATATTTTGGTAACTTTATAATGCAAGATTATCCTTTATTACCTCAACTTGATCTTTCAGATCTACATACATTCAATAATAGATTTATTGTTTATGAGAACAACTATATTTTGTATTCCACAGAATGTTTGAGAACAATGAATCTCCCTCTCAAGGATTAACGCAACTTTCTCAGAGTTCCAAAAATACTATGGAAGAGGACTTTTTAACACTTACACCTAGGACCACCATTCAAGGTCTAAAAGATTGTAAAGAGGTTAGAATCATTTTTTTATTTTTTTATCAAATTTTGTTGTTCACAATAATGTCTTCATTAATGTTTTTTATATTGAAAGGTCACTTACATATTGTTTGGAACAATTAAGCATATTTTGGGTGACAATGACTGGTGGTATACTGCTTGTGTGTGCAATAAAATTGTTTATCCAGATTCCAAGATGTTCTTTTGTGAGAAGTGTAACAAGCATGTTATAAAAGTCTTTCCAAGGTTAACTTATTGTTTATTAATATTAATGTTAATTAAAAACAACATTGTAATTACAACTTTTGTTCATTAATTTTTTTATTCAATTTTCAGATATAGGATTAAGATCCGAGTTATTCACTCTTCCGATTCAACCACATTTGTTCTGTTTGATAGGGATGAAACCACCCTTTTTAAAAAAACTTGTGCTGATATGTTAGACACTCATGATAAGGTATACTCTTCAATATATCCACTTATATATGTACATACACAATTGTTCTGCAAATGATATTAAATTATTTTGTTTTTGTAGATTAATGCTTCTAGAAATTTGCCTAAGGAGTTTGATCAATTAGTTATAAAAGTCTGTTGTTTAAAGTCGAAAGTAGGAACAATCAGAATTTTGAACTTGAGCAGTCTTTCAGAGTGAAGAAAGTATGTGTTGATGATGATATAATTCAAAAGTTCAATGATTCTTCCATGAAATCTGTGGTAAGATATAATTTCCGATGTAATTCGGTAGATTAAAGATTTCACTTATCTTTGTCTTTTTTATAATCTCATTTTTTTTACCTATTTGAAGGATGTTTATGCTGGGAATGGTGAGTTTAGCAGGGAAAAAATGCGTGTAGTCAACGAGTCCACCGTTCATATTGCAGAGGTATAGAAATGATATAAATTTTATTTTTAATGATGTTTCATTTTATTAATTTTATTAATGTTAACAATTTATAACATGTACTGTAGGATTTATTAGTCCGATTTACCAAAGAAATAATTGAGTCTGGATCCCAATCACCTGACCTAATCGAAAATAATCCAACCAATGATGATGCTAACAGTTCACTTAAGAGAAAATCTGGAAAGAAGACTGCATCACTTGACTCCATCGAAGAAGACAATGTTCCATTGAAGCTTCTAAAAAGAAATATTAAGAAGGAAAAACCAGTTAATTGAGATATGATTTTAGTTATTCAATTTCTAGACAATTTTTTTTATGTCTTTCCTTTTGGGACTATAATATGTCTACGCATCGTTTTGTCTTTAATTTCATCTGAACTACAACTTCTATGTTCAATTTGATGATAACTATTATGTGCTTATTGGTTACAATATTTAGAATTATATTTTTTTCATCGTTGGTCCATAAGATATTGTTGACATTTTTAAATTTTGGTCAACAAATATGACTGCCAGCTACATCAAAACTTATCAAAATTGATGTTATTTTGTATCATGATGTAATTAAAGTCATAAACACAAAACTTTTGTGAAAAAGGAATTTATAAATTTCAAGTTAGTATTTATATTCATTTTCATAAATAACATATATCTATTTTTTCTGAAAACAAAATTTATAAATGTTGATTTTTTATATAAATTCCTTTTCATAAATAAGATAAATCTGGCAAAGCAATTATCTGTTGACAAATTTTAAGTTGTCACAACAAAATTGGATGCCATATACAATTTTGAGTCAGTTATCTTTCTATTCATTACTAACTTATTAAATATTCTCCATTAAAATTTTGATATATATATATATATATATATATATATATACAAAAAATTGGAATGAAATATCATATTTTAACTTAGTACGTCGATTTATATTAGATTAATCCTAATATTATATTTTAACTTAGTACCTGATTTATGTTACTGTATTATATTATCGAGATTTTATGTTATATATAAATATCTAAATATCTAAACTTCAGAGGTTGAAATATAGTTGGAAAATTGTTATATATTACATATATTATATTATGATATTTTATAGCATAATAGAATAATTTAATATATCTTTATAATGTTATATTCTCTTTTTAATCGTCTGCTCGTTTGCCAAGGCAGTAATAATTACATTACTGTTTAAGAATCTAATTGTAATCGTCCTGTCTTTTCATGTGTCATTTATCTTCTATAACTATTCATCTCCATTCTACCATCAATATCACACTTAAAGATCAGTTCAATCATATTCCACATTCTTCCAACTCTTTCTCTACTATCACTCTCAAAGTCCAAGCAAATGGAATACAACTTCAATGAAGAAGACGTTATTAATAGAATGAGTAAGTACTAGTTCTCTATTATTCACCTTCAGGATGAGGTACGTTCTTCGTCAATTCTTTTAGACATTTTTCTTTTACAAGAACTCTTCTACTCTTTTTATTTGTGTGACGGATTTCAAATGAATATCCTCATTTTGAGGCTGTTGGTTTTGGGGATCGTGCATTCGCCATTCTTTATGATGACGATCTTGAGCGTCAATGGACTTTAACAGATGTCGAAGGGAATAGACATGTGGTCACTTATAACAAGAATTTACAAAAACCAATGCTAATTGGAGGATGGACTGAATTAAGGCACCTTTATCAACTACACGATTTCCACACTATTTATTTTGGATATGTCGGTCATTCTTGCTTCCACATCACTGTTTTTCCCAGTAAATGCAAACCTTTTTCTATTGCACGGTTTCTTAAAAGAATTGAGGCAGATGAACCCCTTTTCAATGGACTGAAGTTGCATTTCTGCATATTTCTAAATCCAAACCAATGCAATGCTAGCCATCTGTTGAGATTCATTTCAATTACTAAATGGATGTTTATTTGATATTTATATTTATGTTTCCAAATTATTTAAAACATTTAATCCATATATTAAATTGATTATTACTTTATATTTAATTATTTCATTTCATTGAATGTTTTAGGATTTGCCAGCTGATTTTGGCAATTATCTTCGTCAAAGAAGATTTAAATACATTTTTCTTTATGGACCGCGCAAAACAGTCAAGTGCAAACTACTGTTGAGAAATCATCCCAAGAAGTCTAGCAAAATTGGAAGTGGTTGGAAGGAATTTTGTACTGCTCGTGGATTTCATCAAACTATTGACTTGGTGTTTGAAGTTGATCACATGAAAAGCAATTAGAATGTCAAAGTGCTTACATATTGTAATTTTTAATTTACAGTTAGTTTTTTGGTGTTATTTGGAACTGCCGAGTATAAATAGTTTTGATTTTATGTCTGCTACTTATGTAGTTGTCAACCTACAATTTTTATATTTTCAGCAATGCATATGTATAGTTCTATTTTCTTATCAATGAAATTTCTTTGAAGCTTCTCTCAAATTCTATGAATGCAAATAGAAATTTAATTAAACATTGATTTAAAGTGAGACATGTTATGGTATGATATTCATAAATAAAATAATTTAGTTTTATAATTGAAATGAAATATATATGATGGTATTGAAAGATGAAAAGTTGGACGATGGATTTTGGTCTGTTCTATATAATTATTGTATATTTCATTCCTATATTAACATATAAGCAATATTAATTGAACTTCTTTTAATGTAAATATTCAACTTCAATTCCGATTTATGTTTCTGTTGTCTGTTATTATATTTTTAATACTTATGTATCAGATGTATGGATGTATGTTGCTTTAGTATGTGCATACACTGATTGTATGTTATCATTTTCACACATAATGAGGTTAAAATTGCAGATACTTCCTATGAAATAGTCCTCTTTGTTGTACTATATATAGTACTGCATAAAAAAGACGTCTTATTGTACCTACATAAAAAGAAAATGTTTTGTTAGTTGCAAGAACAAATCCACTCTGAAAGAAGTGCTATATATATGAATGATTCTGATCTATTAACACTCAGCACTGCATGCTCTTTCTATTTTTAATCTTTGTCTACTGCTAAAAACTTTTTGTACTCTTACAAGTGCTTCCTATTATAATTACAAATATTTATGTTTCCACAATTGTGATTAGAGGTACAATCTACCCAAAAAAGTTTAACAAAGACATTTACGAATATAGTAATAAAACAGTAAACAATTTTGCATCCATTGAGTCAACTTATCTTTGTTTTTGCTTCTTCCATTGTAACCTTTGAAAGTATTCCATATTTTTTTGGTACTGTAATGGAGCAAAACGATTGTAAAAATGCAAGGCTGAGAAGGAAGCTGGTGATACAACAAAGGTTCAACGCAAGAAGTAATCAAGATTCATGTAAGTGTCTAACATCTTACTTAAAGCATTTATCTTCACAAATTCTTCATCAAACATTTATTTACAAATCATGCATTTCTATCTTTGTATGTTTTTTTATGTTGCAAATGACAAAGAAGAGAATGCAAGAAAGAAAACTAAATTTGCAAACCATCCATCTCAAAGTAACAAAATTTCAAGATTTCTTTTTATAATTATATTTGTATATGTATGTTTTGGATTGTAACTTGACAACACAGATGCAAAATCAAACATCTTTGTTGTTTTAATCACAGATCAAACAACTGAATTTGAAAAATCATTTCAGAAAAATATACACAGGAAGCCATTACAAGAGTTGAATATTAGTAAGTATTCTTTTTTTAAGCTATCTCTTTACATATTGTTGTTAAATGAATCACTGAAGTATTGTTGTTTATTGTTTTAATGACAATGCTTCTATAATAATCCTTTTTCAGATGTTGACAACAACAACAACAACCTTCAGAATATGAATTCAATATTTCATAGAGAAATTGGTCAGTTTTCAAGTTCTTCCAATACTTTATTTCAACATGATTTTTGAATAATATTAATTCAGTCTCACTTTAAACTAAGCTTCATTTCAATGCAGTACCTGACAACAATATATCAAGTTGTTCAAGTACTTTATTTCAACAACAAATCCAAAAAAATTGTATCACTTCACAATCTGCAGCTTCTACTTTAACATACAATAGTCCTTTCAGTATATTTCTACATTCATCTTAATATCTTATATACCTATTGTAATTAGATGAAACTGACGAATTTTAAATTTATATCAATGTTTTTGAATGACTACCACTAACACAAAAAATTCTTTTAACGTCCAATATTTTCAACCTTTGACGTCTGCTCAGACATCGACATCGTACTAGGTGACGTTGAAATAACGTCAGAAAACAAAACAGACGTCACTTAACGTCGGGGCAATAGGGGTCCGACGTTATCCAACGTTAGGACCAAAAGCAACAGACATCAATTTTCGCACTAAATGGAGCTAAAAAACAAAGCAATTTGACTTCTGTTGGGCTCTGACAGACATTAAATAATGTCGGCCATAATAAGCTCAGACGTTAAATAATGTCTGTTAGAGCACCACCAAATGTCAAACTGCTCTGTTTGTTTTTTAAATTTGATTGTTTTTACAACATTCCCACACCTAAAAATCAGCAAATTCCCAAAACAGTTTCATAATAATTTCAGCACAATTCTGAAGTTACAGTTATATCTAATAACACTTAAGTTTCAACATATATTCTAAACTAATATACACAATTCCCATGAATCTTCTTGCTTGTTACACTAAACATTACAAATAAAATAAACACATATTAAAGTCATAAGTTGACATACAGAAATTAATAACTTTAAACTAAATGAGTTCTAACCTTTGGATATAATACTTTAAGTTGTTGGCCTCTAGGCTTACTCACAATTCTAATGAAATTTTGGAAACATAA
>Ga0214542_1004300_pt1 | contig 28380 bp, 19 predicted proteins | sample CNSS1metaG_FD_160096 | JGI IMG/M metagenome (GOLD analysis project Ga0214542, IMG submission 160096) | Root nodule microbial communities from cowpea collected in UCLA plant growth center, Los Angeles, California, USA - CNSS1 | ecosystem: Host-associated > Plants > Roots > Nodule | place: USA...
GTTGAGTGAGGATGGAGAATTGGTGGTAGATAAGCAGGTGAACATTGCTTTCTCTATCGGTAAATATGTCGATGAGGTAGTATGTGATGTGGTACCTATGGAGGCGAGTCACTTGTTGTTAGGGAGGCCTTGGCAATATGATAGAAAGGTAACCCATGATGGTCTAACCAATAAGTATTCTTTCCTGTTTAAGGGGCAAAAGGTGTCCCTAACACTTTTATCTCCTAGAGAAGTTTGTGAGGATTAAATTAAGATGAGAGTGAGAAGAGAGCAAGAGAGAAAAGAAGGAAGAGAGAAAATTCCAGAAAAAGGAAAGCAAAAGGAAGGTAAAAAAATAAGGAGTGATAAAAGCCTTTTATTGAGAGAAAAAGAAATAAACAGAGTGTTGATTAAGAAACAACCCTTATATTTGCTTATGCCTAACAATATTTGTCTCTCTTCTGTGCAAGCTTATTTCTCTTTAGGTATAAAGCAACTTCTTAAAAAGTATGATGATGTCTTTCCTAAAGACATCCCTCATGGTTTACCTCCTAAAAGGGGTATTGAGTATAATATGGATCTCATTCAGGGTGCATCCCTTCCTAATAGGCTAACCTATAGGAGTAACACAGAAGAAACTAAAGAGATACAGAAGCATGAGGCGCAACTTATGGACAAAGGATCGGTTCAGGAAAGTTTGTGTCCCTGTGCTATTCTAGTCATTCCGGTACCTATGAAAGATAGATTGGGGTCGATGTGCAATAACTGTAGGGCCATCAAAGATATCATTATAAGTTGCGTATTTGACCCGAGAGGACCTTTCAGAATTCGGGTCGAATTCTCTCCAAACAGGGGAGAATGATAAAGAATCTTCAAGTGAGACGAATTTGAGGACAAATTCTCTTTAAGAATGAGGGTACGATAGAAGTCTATTTCCTAAACTTCAAGTGGTACGAATTTGAGGACAAATTCTCTTCAAGAAGGAGGGAATGATAGAGGACTATCCCAAGATTCCATACAAGAAGAACTTGAAGATGAACTTTTGGGTTTTCTTTTTGAAATTAGTTATGTTTTATGTTTTTGGGTTTTGAGCTTTCTTTTATAATTAGTTTATACTTTTATGTTTTGGGCTTGGGCCTTCTTGTAGGTTTTGCAGGTTTGCTTAAACTTATGTGCCTATAAATAAAGGTACTAAAAATTGATGTACACACTTTGAGTCATATATTGAATTTGATTTCATTAAAGAGAGGGTTCTCTTTGCTCTTGGCTTAGGCCTCTGGTTCTTATCAAAGATTAACATCTTTGTGGCGAATCTTCATTTGACTGATCAATCTGCTAGATTGTGGCGTCCTCCATCTCTGTCTTATTCCGCGTTCTTCTCTGATTTATTCGTGTCGTGCCTATTGAGGATTCAAATTCAGAAATGATCATACTCTTTCCTGGATAGGATCGTATCATACCCTCTCATTTTGCACTTCATCAATGGCGTCATCTTTCTCTCGACCTAAATTGCGGATGAAGCGCACAGCCACCAACCCAACGTTCCGTTCTACGAACATTGATTGATAGATTAACGATGAAGAAATGCAAGTGATGAGCTGATAAAATATATGTGTATTCATGCATTAGTTTAGGCCATTTTTATTCATTTGTTCATTATTCGACTAATTTCATCATGCATTATCTTGTTTTGGATCATAATTTTGGTTTGTGCATTGTTTGTGTAAACAAGTGGCGAGAAATCTAAATATGACATGGAATGACAAGGATTTAAAGGAAAAAGAAAATAAAAGAAAGAGAAAGAGAAAGAGGGGGAAACATTTAGAGGAGAGAGAAATCCACCTCAACAAAGGGAGAGAATGTGGAAAAGATATAAGAGGGGAGGATCATTCACAAAAAGTTTCTTCTTCATCTTCGTCATTCTCTTCTTCCATTAGTTTTAGTTTTTTTTTCATTATGCAGAACTAATTTTATTTTTGTTGGAGGATTGATGTAAGACTCTAGATTTTAGTTTCTACTCTTTACAATTGATGTTTTGTTAATGTTATTTATCCCAGTGTTCTGTTTATGGTTTTATAGTTTATTCTATGAGCAATTTCACAATTGGGAAATTGGAGATTATTTACGATTATAAATAAGACAGGTTAGGTTATGTCATAATTGGGAAATTGGACATATCTAATTAGTTTGCAATAGAGATGATTATTTATTTTTCATGATTCTATTGAATTTTTGTAAACTGACCTAAGGAATTGGGGGTTTGAGTTCAATGAATAGATTTTACCTACTAAGGGATTAGGGGTAAAACAACTTTGAGTAAACTCAAGTGGATGGTTACATCGCTTGCATCAATTGAAAAGGAGTAGAATTCTATAGGAAATGGTACGAAATCAATCCTCTGATAGTTCTTATATTAATTGAAGTTTTTGTTATAATTTTATGCTTGCAAATCTATTAAATCTCATTTGCTCAAAATTACGTAAATTAAGAGTCTAGTATTCAATGAGTCAATTCCAAAGGAAGATATTTTATTACTACATTAATGATTGGTTCACTTGTCAAACGTTTATCAGCAAGCAAACTTTCTTAAGAATTGGAGAGTTCACAACCTCGCCAATCCCAAGTATATAGATATCCCCTTCTTCCATGAAAATGGGTGGGTTTCTCTTCCAAGAACAATTCTCTATTAAGGTCTGAAGCAATTCGTGCAAATGAGAGGTACCTATTATCCTGATTTAGTCAAGGGTTTTATTACAAATGCACAGTTGGAAAATGAAAGCATTATGTTATGAGTGAAAGGGATAAATATTGCTCTAAACAATTCAGTTTGGATATCTGTCGTAGGATTCAAGCTAAGGGGAGCAAATCCTATTTTGGACCTCAAAATGTAAACAAGCTTACAACCTACAAAGTTGGTGATATAAAACATGATGATCGTGTGATGGCATTCATAATAGGATGGATCTTATCTCTAAAGACAAGAAATCATGCTCAACTAACTACTAAGGATATCTTTCTAATTTTTGTCCATGATACAGACCAATTGGGCAGAACTTGTCCATGATACTATTCTAAAGGCCACCAGATTACCCATGTACCCACTGCCATATGGGCTGTTCTTGTCCAAAGTATTTGAATACTACAAATTGGACTTTGTAGAAGAAAACTCCATTGTCCTAAACCACAACAAGTTAATTGAAGTCAACGCTCTCCACTATATGAGTATATTTCAGTTTGACAATGGGTGGGCTTTCAAAGATGAACCCCCTAAGGTTGAGGAATATATTCCACCACCAATCTCCACTGATACATCAACATGACAACCAATGTTTGGTGTCAAACTGAAAACCCCTTTTGAGTGTGGTGTTATGAAGTATATGGTTGTTCTCTCACGCTCTGTCAAGTAGTTGGATGTAAAGGTCACTAAGTTGCTCACATATCACAACATTGATGATGAGGATGCTGAAGTTGATCCAGATAATGTCACCAATGACACTGACCATGTTGATATTGATCAAGATGAGGCAACCAACAAAGACGACACACCTGATGAAGAGGCTGATGATATTGACACTACTACAACTGCCACAAATGATGATGAAGATTCCACACAAGATGAAATGTTTGATTGAATGTGGTTCCACTATTTCTCTGCTTTTGTTGTTGGTTGATGCCCATTTTGGCCTTATGTGGTTTTATTCTGAACATCTCTACTCTAATTTAGTCTTACATATGCTTTCTGGTTTGCATACTTGTTTTGCATACTTTCTTTTTCTTGAAAAATCATATGTGAACTTATAATTGCCAAATCGATCCTTATTTTGATAATGCCCAAAAGGAGGAAGAAATATGTGTATGAATGGAAGTATGTGTGTGAATGGAAGTATGTGTATGCATTGTTGCATAATGTTACTCTTTGTTTATGTGATGTTGCATAATGTTAATGGAAGTATGTGTATGCATTGTTGCATAATGTTACTCTTTGTGTATGCACTGCTGCAAAGAGTGTGTGTGTGTGTGTGTGTGTGTGTGTGAATGCATAATGGTACTCTATGTGTATGCAGAATACTGGTGTTGTGTGTGTATGCATAATATTGAGTGCATGGTTGAGTATACTAATTTGATATGTTGATGTTTACAAAAGCAAACACTGAAATAGTATATTATGCTGAAGTTTTTTTAGCCATCATAAAAAAAGGGGGAGATTATTGTTACTTTTAAAAGAAATTAAACTGTTATTTTTTATGATGTCCACATGAAAATAATTGCTTAGAGTAAAGTATATCTTAACAGGATATAGATATGTACCTAGACATGTTGTTTAACCAAGCTAAAGGTGTTAAAGTTGTCATACTAATTGATTAGGATGTTAATCTAATCAATTAGACTAAGTTTGGAAAGCAACAATTAGTTATGTTATCATATTATTTGATTAGGCTATTAATCTAATCAATTAGGTTAAATACGTGAAGTGACCACTAGCTCTGCAAGCATAGTAATTGATTAGGATACTAATATAATCAATTAAATACACCAGAAAATAGTCTGTTCTAACATCATATTTGCATCAACTTTCATTTACATTTTTTAGACTCCAAAGATTAGGGAAAGCATTCTAATAGAGTTCTTGGAGAGAATCTACATGAGTTCTTTAGTGTTCCTCCATTTTTCACTAAGACTTCAAGAAGATTGGATGCTTGTGATGGCAACCTATGCATAAACTCAGGTGTACTTGTTCCATGATTTTCTACAATTGAATTTCTAAATTTTGTCATTGAATTTGTGTTGTTTTGTCATTATGTTAGTGATATGAGTTGGTAATTGCGTGTAGCATTACCTAGTTAAGTTTTTTGAAGGGTTTTTTCAAGGTTTTGTATATCTTATGTGTAAGGGTTACATAAGAGGATCTTGTAATTCTAAACCTTTGATGTTTTAGTGGAATTTCTAGCTAGAATGGCTAAAGACTAGATGTAGATTCAATTGAATCGAACCAGTATAAATCTTGTTGCATCTTGTGCTCTTCTTTCATCATCTTTCCACATTTTGTTGTATAAAGGTTTAAAACAATGCATTATTGCACACACAATGTCAATTGATTAAAGACTCTTTAAAATTTGTTTTAAAGTGTAAGGAATTGCAAAAGATTTACAAAACCAATTCACCTCCCTTAGAATTATTATCGTCAATAACTACTTCTCTTTCTCTATTGTTGTTGTCACCTATATTTATATTGTTATTATTTTGTTCCTTCAAAGAGCATCCACCTATATTTTCCAATTCATTTTTCTTATCTGTTTTTATAAATTTATTCATAACTCCTTGATGCAATTAAAGTTTATATCCATCTCTTCTTCTGGATTTTTGGATAGTTTGATTCAAATTTTCTAGTTGACATATCTATATAATTTATGTAAAATAAAAAAATTGCAATATATAAAATACAAGTAAAGATAAAAATATAAAATGAACAAGTTAAAACAATAAAACCTAGTTTTGGTTGTCGAAAAAGTAAACTCGATAGTAAACTTGTAGTGTCTTGAAGTCTGAAGTCTCTTTCTCCTTCTCAAGTCTCAACTTTTTCACAAACCTGCAGAGTTTATTTTAAGATTAATCATTATTAAAATTAATTAAAAAATTAATGTTCTTCTCAACTCGGTAGTAACTTTTTTTTCCATAAACTTGAATTATCTTTCTACAAAAAACCCAACTTTGAATTGTACTCCAATTAATCTATTATCCACCTAAAAACAACTAAACCTTAAATCTTATTAATACTTTTGTAGAAAAATTTCAATTTCTCGTCAAGATATATGAAAAAAAAAATCTCAAAACTCGTAAATATAAAAGTATTGAAAAACAAAAGTGGGCAGAAAAAATGCATTTCTAGTGATAATACAAATCCAACAAACAAAACAAAAAAAAAAAAAAAAAAAAAAAAAAAAAAAAAAAAAAAAAAAATAAAAAAAAAAAAAAGAAAAAAAAAAAAAATTAAAAATAAAAAAAAAAAACCAAAAAAAAAAAAAAAAAAAAAAAACAAAACAACAACACAAATAGAAAGAAAAAACATTCTAACCTGAAACGAGGATGAAAAGATTCGTACACACGGACAACATGAGATTCAGAAATCTAATATGCAAAATCCTAAAATAAAAGAATAAAATAGAATCAAGATTCATTAAAAGAGAATAAAGATAATTAATAACTTTCTTTTTCCTAAACAAAATTATAATTTACTAAAAAAGGTTTTAACTCATTAAAACTCATTTTTAATACCAATAAAAATTAATAAACAATAATAATAATTAAATTAAATTTTATTCTCAAACATAAACTTATAATTAATTTAATATTGCTTTGTTAGTAATAAAATATTCTTTTTTGAAGCTTTTTTTCTTAAACATAATTTTATAATTAATTTAATATAGATATATTAGTACTAAAAAAATTAGGCATTTTTATTAAATGTAATATTATAATTAATTTAATAGAAAAATATTAGCAGTAAACAAATTTTTTTATGTCTTCTTTCTTTGGAAGCCTAAAACGGGTGTTTTACTTGTTTTACCCTTAACCCGGGCCTGGTGGTGAGTTTCGAAGTTTGTTATCTGGTAGGTTTTGTTGGTGTGGGAATTTATGATCAATTTGTGAGTATTGATCTTTAGTCAAAATGGTTAAACAATGAAAGAGAATTGGTAATCTCACTTAATCTTCTGGGTAATGATGAAAAGAAGGATAACATTGCTTAGAATTGGGCAGTGAAAACGAGAGTCATTTCACTTCTTTTATTAGTAAGATCCATCTTTATGACTAGTGGCAATTCTCAACCATAAGTTTTGAAGGATGAAAACGAGAGTCATTTCACATCTTTTATCAGTAGGACCCATCTTTATGACCAGTGGCGAATCTTGACCATAAGCCATAAGTTTTGAAGGGTCAAAATAATAAATTCAAATTTTATATATGTTTAAAAGAGTTAATATGAAACTTCTCACTTATACGCACACTTAATTCTTTGAATCTTAACAAAAATCCCTTTAGTTCAACATTTGAATCCTTACAAGTATGTGAAGAATTCAAAATATGTGAAGAAATAGAATTTGTTTTCATCTTGATGGATATCTTCACTTTTATCATTTTAAAAAAATAATATATTCTTTTATTCTTTATTTATACCTATTTGAAATAAAAAGTTTCAGAATAAAAATAAATTATCAAAATCTAATAAAAATTTGACAAACGTATATATTAAAAGAAAAAATTATGATAATTCAATCACAATTAAAAAATGGTTATGAAAAAACATATAATATATGATTTCCTTTTATATTCATAAAATAATAGATATATAAAAAACTCATGAGATGAAAAATATTTTTTATTAAATTAATATTTTACTATCAAGTAAGACAAAAGAGGGTTATTCATTTTATCTTCAATAATGATGGAATAGAATATATGAGAAATAAGAATAGAAATAATGAGTGTGTGTCCAACTTCCTATTTTTCTTCATACATAGCAGAAGACGTATGAGAGTGAAAATTGGTAAAAAATTAAAAAAATTAACGAGAGAGAAAATAATAAAATATATCAATAAATTTATTTAATTTTTATTATATTTAATTTTATATTTTATTATTTATCATATTAAATATTATACTTTATAAAAGAAATAAAAGTTTACCTAATTTAGTTTCTACTAATATAATATATATATATATATATATATATATATATATATATATTACATATAATTTTAAATCTTTTTTAAAATTTAAGGGGTATGGACCAGTAATACTAAGATCTGTCATTGTTTATGACCCAACAACATCGTCAAAATTAAGCATGTCAAAGTGGGCTAGGCTCGTTGGCTCGACCCGCCAGCTCACCAGACCATTAAAAAAAAAGACAGGATTGGTTGGAATTTCTAACTTGCCAACCCGCTATGGTCCGACCCGCCTAGCCTGCCAAACTAGCGGGTCAAAGGCGGGTCAGCCCGCTCTGACCCGCCAACCCGTTCTTTTTTATATTTAAAAATAAAAAATAATTAAAAAAATAAAAAGTGGTGGGTCAGCCTACCGATCTCGCCCTGAAGTGGGACGGGTTGAATTGTCCAACCCATTTCCTAATGACGAACTAGTTCGACCAGATTCGTTTTTAGCTGGCCAAAGACGAGGCGGACCAAAATGAAGGGTTTACTGTTTTATCACCCCTAATCAAAATCCTTCAATGAAATCAGTTGAGGACTATTGCTCCTAATACTTGATTTTGTTTGAGCATAGACATACTTGTTACTCGTGTTCCATTAGATTCATGAGAGTTCACCCTTCCATCAAAGTATGCATAACTTTCCTCCGCAACCACCATGTTTTGTCCCTCGAGAACAACTTTTATGTAACCAGCTAATCATTCTCGATGACGGATCTAATAAGTAGAAATTAAATTAGGTAAATTTTTATTTTTTTTATAAAGTATAACATTTAATTTAATAAATAATAAATCATAAAATTAAATACAATAAAAATTAAATAAATTTATTGAGATTTTTTTATGTTCTCTCTTGTTATTTTTTGAGTTTGTCACATACTTTCACTCTCACATGTTTTCTTTTGTTTATAAAGGAAAATAGGAAGTCGGACACAAACTCATTCTTCTTATTCTCATTCTTCATATATTATATTTCATTATTCAAGATAAAAGGACAATTCTTTTGCTTGATAATAAAATATTAATTTAATAAATAGTATTTTTCATCTCATGAATTTTTTGTATATTTATTATTTTATGAATATAGAAGGAAAAATAATGTATTATATGTTTTTTCATAACCATTGTTTAATTGTGATTTGATTTGATTATCATATATTTTTTCTTTTAATAGTTACGTCTCTCAAATTTTTATTAGATTTTGATAAATTATTTTTATTCTTAAACTTTTTATTTCAAACAGTTATATAAATAAATAAAAAATATTTTTTTAAATGATAAGAGAGAAGATACCTGTGAAGATGAAAACAAGATAGATTCTTTTTCTTCATATATTTTGAATTCTTCCCATATTATGAAGCATGACAAAATCCAATTGTTGAATCAAAAGGATTATTTTTTAATATTCCAGAATTATATGTACAAGTGAGGTTTCATATTAACTTTTTTTTCAAACATATATAAATTTTGAAAGTTGATTATTTTAACCCTTCAAGAATTCTGGTCAAGATCCGTCACTGATATTTACTTATCAGTGTGAAATACAAAACATTAACTCTATCTTGATTATATAGGATTCAGCCATCACAAAATAAGATTCTTATAAGCTCAAGCTCTACACGATCTAATAACATTTTTAATAAGATGTTAGTACATTTTATTAAAGATGTTACTTTAGATCAATTTTATAAGTTATAAGTTATATGTAACATATTTTAATCAATTTTATAAGTTATAAGTAACATATCTTAAATAAATGTCACTATTAATAAAATGAATATATTATGTTATCATTTTGATAAAATGTTTGCTAAACATTAAAGATTGATAACTTTTACAAAACATATTATTATTTATTTTATAATATTGCTAAATTATTTATATTTTAAACAATTTGTAAAATTTGATAAATCCAAGTAATAATTCAATAATAAGAAAAAAGGTAAAACTTTAGTTCATTGTCCTCAGAAACAGAGTCCTTGAAGGTCTGCGATGTGATTTTAACATCAAAACAAAGTCCAGGTGTTGCATAGTCACAGTGAATTTTGAATCATAGTTTTATTTCTCTCTTTTCCCTATCGGCGACGCAAGATCAAGACAGGACAAGTTTAGACAGTGTTGTAATTCGAGTCTCTGTCATCACCTTGCTTTGATTTTTCATTTTTCTCATCTCTGTTTCTGATGTGTTTCTAGTTGTTTTTTATGAGACGAAAGCTGTAGCTAACTTCCTCTAAGAAGTGAATCAATCTTTACCTTTTCTTATCTCATACATATTATGAAATTGGAAGGAAAAGTATGCATGTGTATAATCAGAATATCAAATGTATCTATATTCATTGCTAGTTTTGTTACAATTAACGAATATGCCAAGGCATTTCAGTGCTTCCATGAAGGAGCTTTTCAAACAATATTATTTTCAAACAATTTCATGAAAACAAATTTATATCAATTACAAACTTTTAAATTTTATATTTGAATTTTATAATTGTTATAAAATTTTATATTTGAATTTATAAAATTGTCTAAAAATTATTAAAAAAAATTAAAATAAAGTTTAATATAAAATTTAAATTTAAATAGACTTAATTTGGTTAAAAATGTCTATTATAATAAAAATTTCATTACAATATTTATATATTCAAATTGAAACGTTGAAATTACTTCAATTTAAAAGAAATTATGATTAAATTGAAACAAAATAATAAATATAGACATCAAATTGAGATTTTTTATATTAATAATTGACACATAAAAAATCATAATTTAATACGTGACAATTTTTTTAAATTAAAAGAAAATTAAAAATTAAAAATAAAGAAAATCACAAACTGACACATAATAGAACCCTAATTTAACACATGACATGATAATTGTTTTAAAAAAAAGTTAAAAATTAAAAAATTTAAAAAAAAATACCACAAGTTGACACGTGATACAAAGTTAATGTCATCCGTAATATCTTAACGAAAAGGACTAAATTAGAATAAATTTTGAAAATTAAGATCCAATTAGGACGAATTAAAACTTGAGGACCTAATTTAAATTTTGAGGATATTCCGGGAGATTAAACTTTTATCTAACAATCATATTTTACATAATAAATTTAATTTTACACGAAAAAAGATATATCAACTTGAAAATTCTTCAAAATCAAAGTGGTGTAAATAATTCGTTTTCTCCAACCACAGGTTGAATAATGCACTGAACCATTCCTTTTATAATTTACCTTTTTTGAAAACTACAATAATGTATTTCTCTTCCATAATGTGCAGTAGCATTCAAATTTTTGGAAAGCTATTTGAATTGAATTTAAGTAAAAAGCAGGAGAAAACCATCATGATAGACATGCCCCTATTTATTTTATGGACACATATGAAGCACTTCATCTTCCACTTAAAGATCATATACATACAATGCACACCTCAAACACACAACAGAAGATATATACAGGATATTCTCAATCAAACAAACGACTAACTCTAAATTTTATTGGTAAGATTACTAAAAGACAAAATCTTTTACAAACATTTCCAACAAAAAAAAAAAAAAGATTTAAAAGAAACAAAAAATGAATGAATCTAATATCTAGTAGTGGTAATGTGAGAGTTAGAAGTTGCAGCAGCTATCACAGATGCTCCCTGAAATTCTGCAAGTTATTCTTTACAACTCGTGAAATCTCCTGCAACATAAAGCAGAAAAGGATTTTCAGAGATGTTCAAGTTCTTAAATAGAGTATTATTGAGACCAAGACAAGTAATAGCTGATGCAATCCTAATATAGCAACTGAGTTGATTATAAAAGTCATAGCAGTAAAAATGTGTATGCAATGAGGTTTTGATAAAATTTGTGGACCCTATTGAAAATTTTGCAAGGGTTGTGATTCTCATCAACAGTGAGGGGTTGAATTGGATGCAAATTATTCATTTGAAAATTCATGACACGAAAAGCAATTCACCTGTCCAGTTAAGCAGCTAATTCCAATTACTCGAATTTGTTATGGCTTGTTCATTTTCTATCTCTGCATCAGTGAAAGTTAGAGCTCGCTGTAGCTTCCTAGGAGAGAAGGTTTCAACCTCAACCATGTATGTGGCCGTCACAGGTCTGTGATCGGATAGTTTGAGCTCTGCCCTTCTGTAACTCAACAACTTCATTCCCTTGCCATATGAAAGAATACGATCACACCTGAAAGGTGATTACAAACAACCAAAATTCATCAATGGAAAGACGTGTATCAGATACCACTAGTTCAATTTTCATACATTAATGGAAAATTTTCTCATACAATTTTCAAATAAAATACTAGGGTTAAAAAATATTGATCGAAGAACCTTAGGAGTTGACAAGTTTGAGGTCTTGTCGCTTATGACATTTAACTTGTTTCTTACACCACATACCTGATCTAAAACACCTCTTTTTGACTTTTATGTAGCAGATATGGTACAATCAAGAATAAACATAACACAGAAAATTATTATTATTACTATTATTATGTAGTCCTAAGAAATTTGAAAACAAAGACAAAACAATGGTTTTGTTAATAGATAAATAAATATAAAGGCACAAGATTTGCAAACATGGAATCCGCATCTCAGAATAAATGCATACCATGCAGGTGAGCGCTTTCCAACCTTGGGATCCTCTCCATAGTATTTATCTGAATTAACCTCATACTTGTAAGTTGGTGGAAAGTTTAATATGCCTTCTGACCATCCTCCAAACACACCATTCTTGAGTTCTCGCATGAGCTGTGATAATGATGTCAATTTATTTTATCAAACAGTTAGATAATTTTATAGGATCAAGAGCTAACTAGTTAAAACCTCTTATAGTTAATTACAGTTATTAATGGTACTTGGTTATACTTGTGGGTTAGCTGAAATATTAGAAGAGAAATGGAGGATGAGGCATAAAAGTTGTAGAATTATAGTTATTAATACTAATTAGTTACACTTAACGGCTAACTCAAATACAGTAAAAGCAAAACAGATGGTGAAATTTCCTATAATTATAGTTCAAGTAATGATCTAGCAGTATTAGTGACTTGTTAATTTAGTATGAAACGAAAAACGAATAGCAGTTGAATGGCAGTAGAGGTTAGAAAAACTCTTTTACTAAACAGATAAAGGGATCAAAATATCTTTCCACGGAAACTTTTTGCCAAAAGAAATCCTCTTTAAGTTGGATTAAACACAATGAGGTTGGAGATCATCAGATTTGACCTCATTTAATAGGACTCCAAAGAATGTTCTTGCTCACAAAAATACAAAATGTAGGAGTTGCTATAATACCTGGTCTTTCTCAACTAATTTTGACCACTGCTTTTTTGAGATAAGAGCTTTTGTTTCCACATTTGATAAGTTGATACGATAATTCAGATCACCCAACCAAATTATTCTTCTGCAGATAAATTGAATTTATTAAGCAATTATAATCCACAGAACATTTAAAGAAAAAATTACTACCGTGACTAAACAAAAACAGAAGTTAAAAATGATCCAACCAAATGAGTGGTCTAATAAGCACCCAAATATGGAGAAACCTCCATTAAAAGCTAGGTGTCAAGGTGGGACAACCCAATCACTTCAGTACTCCATCAGGCATCTCATACTACTCAATATGGAACATGGGAACCCCATAATAATCAAGGCCTTATCACAGTCAAGCTACCTAATTTTTCTTTATTATGGCTTTCAATTGTTTTCAGACTCGTTAAATACATAAAATGCTTGACTACAACTTAGTGTGTCTAGTTTTTCCATTTGGAAAACCTCAAACCATGGTTTTGGGGTTCTAAATTGGAAAACATAACCAAAGAAGAAGTCGATAAATTATGCCCACGTGTAAAACTAGACAAAATAGCAAATGCTCTCTGATAACTGTTACAATTTTCTTCTTCATTTCTTTATGTACATCTTTCCTTCCTAATATTTATAACCAATACATGTGAAATACAAACCAAAATATTCATAGTGCAGAATCAAATGTGGGTGGTGGAAGTATGAAATGTATGTGTGTTCAAGTGCATAATGTAGCAAGTTTGTTCATGTTCCAATTGTCAATTACATTATAAATATAGGTTACATATACAGGGAGCCTAGATGAAGTTAAAGCATCATTATTTTGATACTGAGAGACCACAACCAGTTAATTCGTCAATATTTTCCTTGTATTATAATTTTACCGTCTCATACCATGGCAATCTCCATTTCCCTGTATAAACAGTAACTTTTGGTCTACCATAATTCCAACTGATAGAAAAGTGATATCACAGAAGTATTAACAAATAATTAAGCTAATCAAGATACATGTGGAAAAATGCACAACAGCTCTAACAACAAAGCAAACTAACAATTTAGTTTTGTCATGGTATATTAAAGATTGCACTCACTCATGATCAAGGATTCTTTTGGGAAGCCCTATATAGGAAAGAGAATGGAATTGGGTTCTACGAAGTATTTCATGAACATCAGCATTCCTTTTAAGTTCGTCTCCTTCCTTTTCACCCGAGGTAAGGTGGGTACATATGAAACAAAAGAGTGTCTGATGTATGGACATACTGATAGATATTGATCCCTGGAAAATTGGAAAAAAATTATAATCTGATGCAATATTAAGCAGATGCTCACTCTCCATAACATTAAATATCCCAACAGCACAATCAAGATGGGCCAGATTTGTAATGACTTGTGAGATAAAAATCGTACAGAATAAGAGAAACAGAAACATGATAACACGACCAGCAGGCAATGAGCAATATCAGCAAGCAAAAGGACAGAAAGGGAGAAGGAAAAGGGCAAAATATCATGCACAAAGTTTGATCTTATGTGGAACTATGAAACAGAAATAGAGTATTTCAGTCCTTGATAGATAGCAAGCAAATTATATAAGAACTTAATATCATTAGGATAATACAAGAAAATGTAAAATACAAAACGAAAAGGGGAAAAATAGAGCCGAATTATCAAATATGAAAATATAAGGACCAAAATATACAATTTCAAGTGGTGGACTAAAACTACTGAAGAAAGGGTATAGACCTTGTTACCAATATAGCCCATAATACCAACACCAACAGTTGAAACCTTTAAATTTTGAATATGTTTACGCAAGCTCCGACGAACCCATACAGTGATGAAAATCCCAACCATTTGCTTGCTAACAATCCTTACATATGAAGATCTTCTTTTTCGCTTTATCAAAGCTTCAAGGTCAATTTCAGGAATCAATTCTGTCCCTGGAATTTCACCCATAATTGACTTGAAAGAGTTATATGTTTTGAAAGACTTAGATGATTTAAAGGATTTCAATGATTTAAAAGAAGTTGGTCTATCCAAAACTCTCTGAGATAGCAGATGCAATGGAGGCTCTGGCCAGCTCAAACCAATCCTTTCAGATCCACTAAGCATTCGAGTTAGTTTAGTGGCCTGTTGGGAAAATGACGTGTCCATGTTTTCTGACAAACCCTGTTGCCTATCAAACATCTTTGGAAAAGAAAACTGTCTCTGTAAACCAGTTTTAACCGGCAAATTGGAGTTTACAATATCAGCAGCATCAGAAGCTAATAAATTTGTAGTCTCGGTTGCATCTATGATTGTTCCATCAGCGCGTCCATCACAAAAATTGTTGTCTTCATCCAAAGGATGGACTTCCTCACCAATGTCACTATCACTTTCAAGCAATATTTCTTCTTCTATATCAGGCACATCATCTGATGGCTTAAATTTTGATGGAGAGGGAGGGTCACTAAAGGACTTTATCTTTGGTAGTTCAGGTCGAACTCTATTCAGTGTTTCTCGAATAATATCCTCCCATTTTGGAACAGGACGAGTATCTTCAGCACCAAAAATATTAGCAGGGTTTAAGGGTACAATCTCTTGAAGACTGCAAGTGTAAAGATTTATTTTAGTAAAACGAATGGGATGAATCTTAAATGCATGAAATAGAAGCAATTAAGTATAAAATATTCTAAAAGTGATTACAAAATGGCATCAGACATATTCAGGAGAACATACAATACTGGAAGTGGAGAAAAGAGAAACTTATGACTAGGACTATCACAAAAAATTCATTCAAATCTATACCCAGACAAGCTTAACACGTTGAATAAGTAACAGTATTTGATGTGACACTCATCATTATGTACTTCAAGAAGAACTTTCAGTAACAATCAGTGAAGAACTTACCCGAGTACATAGATGTCGGCTGGTTCAGTGACACCAAGCCAATCATCAATAACAAGGTCATCAGGTGGAAGTTTTCCTCCAACATTCCATGTCCCAACACATATCCTAGGAGGTAAATATACACCAAAATTCAGATAAAAGTGGCTTCAGCAATAACACCAAATAAATTGTGTTTTTCACACTTGCAAACAATTGCACATAATGTGCATTTTTGCTTGACAAATAAACATGAGAATAGTGTCTCACTTCAACTCGTTTTTGTTTATATACTGAGATCTAAAAGTTGATGACTTTTGCTTCCTTAACCTGGGAAGAAAATCTGCAATATAATAGAAAAAAATTAGGCTGATACAATGGACAACAAAGAAATGCAATATACTAAACATTCACGGAAGAGGTGAAAAATCAGAAACTACTAAAATTAGAAATTAGAAGAACTGGATGTTCAAGAAGCTATTGATTACTATGGCATGCTAAAAACTATAGTAATACGTAGCTTTAGAAAAGGAGGAAGAAAGTCCTCACGACAAGAATAACTTTATAAACTGTCTTATTTATTACAGCCGAAAGAGTGTTGGAAAAAATAAATCAAGATTTGCAATTCACAAAGGATATATAAGAGCTACTTGTACACACACAAAAAATCACCTGTAGATTCAGATGGAGTTTCATCATCATAACCACTGTTGTCTGCAAACCGCGACTGTCTTCCCCATTCTACATAATACACCAAACTCAAAGTGAGACATCATCAGCCAAAAGACAGAAGCCTATAACACTCTGAAACAACATAAATATCAGACTTCTTCGCCACTCTACATGACACACCAAACTCAAAATGAGACTTGAACGATCAAACGAAAAAAAAAATCATCAAACACCGCCTATGACACCCAAAAACAACCTCAATTCAGACATTTTTCTAGATCATTCGACAATGAATACACCAACCCCATTGATCGCACGCACAACTTTCCTAATTCTAATTAAATCGACAAAATCCACAGTAACCACCACCCCAATATCCAGAAAGACACACACACACACACACACTAAAAATGACAACAAAATGAATGTCGCACAAACTCACCTTCGTTGTCTGAAGCACTTTCAGAATCATCATCGTCTTCATCAGGGTCAGCACTGTAATCAGAGTCGTAACTCCCCATGTTAAGCCACTTACGCATGACCAGCTTTGCCCAGAAGAGCTGTATGCAGGACCAACCGAAACAACATATTTCAGCCCAAGTCCTCTGCAATTTGCCTCAGTTTCCCAAAATCAACAAAACCCCACAACACCAACAACCACGACCACCACACACACAAACAAAAAAAACCATCACAAGGGAGATAGCGAGAGAAAGGGGAAAAAAACAGTACCTGTTGGAGGTGTGGTGACCTATGATTCTTCATCACTGCTGAATATGGCTACCAAAATATAATTAACCAGAATGAGAAAAATGAAGATGGGTAAGAGAGAAGATTGTTGGGTTGTGCCTATACACATGATATACACAGTTAGGTAACAAAGGAAATGCAGTTGGAGCTGAAAAAATGTGCTCCTTTTTTGCTGAAAGATTCCGGGGCTTTGACTCTACAATTTAGTTGGGTTAATCGGAGAATTTTTCGGGGTTTGTAGGAGAAAGATTATAACTTACAACTTTAATCAAATAATTAAACAAAGGGCAATGAAGTTTAAAAAGAATTTTCCGCAAAAACATGGTTATCAACAACATTTGACATGGTTTTATAAGACGGCAACTAGTGGTCCACGATAATCCTAAGTCACCATGGACGGTTAGATTATTCAACATTCATCATTGGACATTATACTTCTACAGAATTTTTTCTGTATCGTTTTATACTGTTGTGTTTATTTTTTCATTTTACATCATTGTCATGTCTCAATACTCAGTGTTAAACTAATCAGAAAGATAGAAAGTAAAGCTCAGCACATTAATCACTTTATTTAACTTGTTAGGTACAATTACATTTAAAGATTATATTTTTACCTATCATTTTTATATTTGCACTTGTAGCAATCAAAAAGTCCAACATAAACCACCAAAGTTTTTCTAGGAAACAATGTTGAGACACAAAATTGAGACAGGAAAAAAAGTTATATAAGAAAAGTCAATTTAAATAACTTGTCTTTCTCAAATTTAAAATTAATTTGTAGTTCTTTTATTTAAAAATAAAAATAGCTACTTTTCTATGCCTATTTTGTAGTATTTTTAGTCCCATATAAGGATTGAAAATAGGCTATTTCTAAATTAGTAAACTTGTGGTGGTAAACACCATCAAGCAATATGTTTTTTAATCCAACTAGGACAAACACAAAGACAAACACAACCTCAACCTTAGCTTTATTTTATTTATTCATTATATGTTTATTTATTACTTATTTTACTTTTTGTGATAATGTATAAGTGACATGTGTGAGTAGAAGAGAAGCAACAAATTAGTATTGTTTTAAACTCTGCTAATATATATAATCTCTAATATTTGTCCTTTTTACCAGTTCTAAAGTTATGTGTATGCATAGATGCATCAAAACACACTGACATTAACAAATGTTATTACTATATAAGAACAAAACAAATAATGAGGATTTGGACGGTGTTAAACCCATAACATCACTCTACAACTAAAACAAAGCAACTACACTATAACAAGGTTAAAAAAGTGAGCGTCACTATGTGTGTAAGTAGCACCTAGGTTCACTAATATTGGTTCCCATTTTATAGGAAATACATAAAACTATCATCTTTTAAAAAAAAAAAAAAACCAAAGTATGTTTCCCAAAAGTAATAAGCACAAAATAAGCTTAAACAAAAGGCAAATTAGTGATATAATGAATAGGCTTAAAGGAGATGAAGGAATTAACAATTTTGCTAAATTGTTTTTAAGAATATAATTGATCAGACAAAAGTATGCAAACGAGATGTAATAAAATATTATCATTGCTATATTTTTTTTTCATTTTACATTAACAAATAATAATTATTTCTCTTTTATTTTATTCTGTTTTTATTTTCTTTTAATTGTGACATGTAGACTAAAAAAGTTTATTGCAAATTGCTATAAACAAAACATGATAACAAATTTGACCAATTGCTAGCTACAACGATACACACATTTAAATGATAACTACTTCCGTTTGGTGATAAATCAGCAAAGATTAATCCATATAGTATAAATAAAAACTTATTATAATGATTTATTAATCCATTGAACTATTTTACTTAAAAAATATAGGGATGATTGCATTAATGTGATTGACTGCTAAATAATAGTTAATTTTGAAAAGTGTAAATAATTAAGAGGGAAATAATTGTAATAGTTGCAAATACAATAAAACATGTATGCACCAAAACAGCTTATTTTAACTTGGAATTGAAGAAAGTATAGGTAAAGTTGGAGTCAAGTCATTGCTAAACATTATCACATAAAATTATAAAAAAAAAATGTAATGTATGAGTATTTCATCTTATTATCGTTTCTTCTTATGGAATGGATGAGCATTTTCACTTAATATATGAATACTCTCAAAGCATTTTTTATTGTGTTAATAATCACAAAACACAATGTAATGGGTATAGAGTGGAATAATTGAATAATTTATTTTAAAATTTGACTAAACAGTTTTTAAGCTTTCTTTATTAATCAAGTTGCATTATGAATTGGATAAACTTTTAACATTTTAGCCTGCTCAAAATATATTATGAATTTATGATTAGGATCATCATTTTAAAATCCAATTTTTTTTTCTCAACTAGCCCATAACACAATAATGATATTTGCAAATAAAAAAATATATGATCATTATAAAATAACATAAAAAGTTTGATTAAATTTATTATCATCATGATTAAATCTGTCTTTAGTGTCTCATTCATCAGTTCTTCATATCTAAAATTTTGACAAAGCATATAATTGCCGACAAAACATATAATAGATTCAATCTATGCATGATTAATGCCAAAAGGTGGCACTGAATTAAACCACCAAGAGAGATGCATGCATGTGATTATGTGAATGTTTGTTCTTCACAATCATTGCCACAAAAGCAATATTGTTTAACAAAGCTAAACAAATTTAGTTTCATGTAACAAAAAAGATAGGCTTATAAATCATGAAATGAAAGCTCTATAATATTTTTTGCATATAGATAATTAGAAGATGTGAGAAAAAGAAAAACAAAATATCGAGGGCATGAAGGAAATAAAACACATACAAAAACAGAACTCTGAAATTTAATGATTTAATGTATTGGTAATAATATTATGTAAACTAAAAACATCTATGTGGGGATATTATGCATTTGAGTTTTGATTCAGATAATTTTTTTAATAAATAAAAATAATACATACTGATCACTCATGTAAAACAAAGACTAATGGGAGAAAAAATATAAACTATTTGGAATTAAAATTTAAATGGGTGAAATAGAATGTACTTAGTGCAGCGTTTTTTTTTTTTTTTATTTTTAATTTCAATTAATGTAGCCTTGTTGTCTTGATTAATAATTAACAGTGTATAATTAAAGGAATGCAGCTAGCCAGCGAATATTTTTAAGAAAAAAGAATGATTCATTAAGAAAATTATCGGGAGGAAAACATGAACCAAGCCATGACTTATATACTAAATATTATAAAACAACATTTGATTGATATTAAAAGATTAATTTTTGCGATTATTTCATACAATTTTGCAATTAAATGTTTAATCTATATTTCTTTTCTTATTCTTAATATTCTAATACTCCTAAATGAGGAACCTATAATTAAAATAACATGGGTAAAAATTAATACCCAAAGAGTATACATCACCGTTAGTATTGTTTGTATATTAATTAAATAATTTAAAAAAAATAAAAATCAAAGAAAGAAATAATATTATCAATACTTTTTAATAACTTATTACTTAAAAAAATATCAAATACAAATATTTTAGCAATTTAAAGCAGAATCAATAAATAATATATATATATATACACACACACACACACACACACACATATATATATATATATATATATATATATATATATATATATATATATATATATATCACGTCACACACCACACCATTAGTATAGACCCTTTCTATTAATGGGTTCGAATTCCATCATCCACCATTTAAAAAGAAAAAAAAAAGAATAAGAGCATTATATAATGGTGTTTCTTAGTTTCATAGCTATTGTGGGGAAATTATATATGCATCATCACATGCAGCATGGGGCCACTTAATGGAGGTTTTCTAACAACCAAACAACTCAGAAGCATGCATGATCATATATGGAGGATTCATGGAATGTTTCTAATTGGAATCTAATGAATAAAAGCAACAATCTTAAGTGTTTCCTTTAACTCTTTGTCTCAGCACATGCATGAGAGAACATGTTCCCTTCCTTTGTCACATCCATGGAATTTTCAGTTTTTTAAATTTCCAAAACTTTTTCACACCCTTTTTTTTCTCTTCATGTTAACTAAGCATCTTCTTTTTCAACTTTTCATGATCAAAAGTTGGAAAAAAGAGCACTTGATTATATTTTCCCAGAAAGATATATACTTGAAAAAGTCTACCCAGAAAATTCATGTGCATGTGGGTGTGTGGGTGAGATTTTGTTCAAGGTTCCCACCTTGTAATTAATTTAATATGTATAGTTAATATGGTATGATATAAAAGACACCCCTCTTAGGATATGGACCAAAAAGTTGATAAAGATCTAACATTTAGATACATACGAGGAGCAATTCAAGATATGGTCCTCGTTTGGTGTGAAGGAAAAATTTTAGTTGATATGGTGTACCTAATTAATATAATATTATAATTATAATAAGAATATACAAAACAAAGACTATTGATGCTTCTTAATTGCTACACTCATGTGAAGTAATATATATATATTATGATGAATTATAAGAAAAAGTTATTAGTGACATATAAAAAAAAATTGTATTGACAGAGTTAATGATTAGTGAATGCTTCGTATGTTTTTTCTGGTAAATTGAAATTATTTATTTCCCCTAGTCAAAGGTAACTTAATTAAAAAATAATAATTAATTCGATTGATGCATAAATGTTTAAGGAAGCATATTTTTCCACTCCTCTAAAAAATATTTTTGAACAACATTTTCAATAAATATAAACAGAAAGATACCAGCAACATCAAATAAATCAAATCTCTCTAACAATAAAAATCAATTTCTACAATTTTCATTATAGTTTTTCCACTTCACAAAACAAGTTGAAAAACAAAATCATATTTTCTTTCTCTCACTTATAACTATTAAGAAAGTTATCCAAGCAAAACAACCTTTTTCACCCTCATTATCCATTGCTACTTTACCAACATCATGAACCACGAGATTTTCTTAGCAAACATTCAAATCACATAAACACAAAGAAGAATATAAGACACTTACATGAACAATGAGGATAAAGAGAAGAAAAAAAAAGGGGGAGAAAAACATACCTCGCTAGCTTGAACAATTTTAAAAGAAGTATTGAGCTTGTGAAGTTATTATGATATTGTTGAAGCTAAGCATGCATTTTTGAGAAGATGCTGAAGCGTGAAATTGAAACTTTGCACTTTTCTTTCTAAACCTTTCTATGAAGAAATAGTTGATTGGTGTTATTGTATGAGAACATGAATATATATATAGTGGGAAAAGGAGGCATCTTTCTCTATTTTGCATCTTATTGTTTATCTGGCTCAAGGTGTCGAGGCACGTGGCTTTGGTGTGCTATGTGTCAAAGAGGGTATGATTTAATGTGTAAAATTACTAACTATAGTGTTTGTGTGTATATAATATAAATAAAGTAAACGGTGTGTGTGGTTGTGTTGTAATTGACAAGGAACAAGTTTTAATAAAGACAATGCCATTTAATGAGCTTCTCCTCCTCTTTCCATTTTTCATGTTTTTTATTTATATATATATATATATATATATATATATATATATATATATATATATAATATTAGTTCAATTAAATTTATTTATTTATTATCAATTTTGATATTTTTAAATGAGTTTATGATAACTTTTAATGAATATTTAAAATGTTTTAATTTTTTAACTATATTTTGTAGTTTAATTTTTATCAATTTTGATATTTTTATCAAATTTTCATTGTATTAAAGAATATGTGAAGTTAATATATAATAACTAATAAACTTTATTATTGTATATTAATCATAAAAATTTAACATTTTTTTAAATGCAAAAAGATGATAAGATGAAATCAAATTATGAAAGAAAAATAAATTATAAATAGATAATTAAAAATATATAATTTTTAAATACTTAATATATTAAAAAGTTTAATAAAAAATTAATTAAAAATACTAAATTTGAAATTTAATGTGTGTATTATTGGTAAAAGATATTTTGGTGATTGGTTTTTACTTTTGTGATCTATTTATGATGATGATAGGCTTTTGACTAGTCTATTCTAATAGATACACCGACCTATTTGGATAGTTAAAGAATAATAGTGTTGATAGAGTTTTATTGTTTTAGTGGATTAGTGAATTTTGTTTCTTAGGGTGTGTTTGGATACATGTCAATCACTTTCTGATATGTGTTTCTGACACCCAAACAGGACAAAAACAAGCTAATGAATATGTTTGAATTTTCACGGTAAAACCAGTTTGAGTCTCCAAAATCAATTAAAATCATATACAAATAACTCATCTAAAAGCTGAATTTTAACTTCTTTTTCTAATACACCTTTTGTTTTTATTGAGGCTCTTATGATTAACTTTATAAATGCACTATAAAAAATATATACTCATTTTTGGAAAGTATTTGCTTAAGAACATTTTGGCATTAAAAGTGATGTACATTTAATAATCATAATATAATTATTATAGTATAATAAACAATAATAGTTTTATTATTTAAAATTAATTATTAAGGTTTTATTTTAAATCAATTTTAACTAATTTGATTTAATTTTATATTAATTTTAATTATAGGGGTACAACTCTAATATTATATATTTTAATCTATTAAAACAATTTTTTATTTATCACTTATATCAAATCATTTACAAATTTTCATAAATTTTACTTATAAATATATTCATTTTCAACTTTAAATTCCTTAAATAAATAAGAAGTTTTACCTTCAAATCTTTTAAAATTCATCAAATTACACTCTCTTTCAAATCCATTTTTAAAAGTAAACAAAGCCTGAAGGTTTTAATCACTATTTTATATTTAATATAGTGAAACGTGTTTATTTAGTATATTTTACTTTTATCTATTTAATTAATTATTTTACGTTGTGATATGACTTATGTGTTGCTAACTTGTCTTCTCTTTCTTCTTTTGATACTTTTTATTTGAATTAAGATATTAAGATATGCATTTCACTAAAGAAAAAAACATTGTCAATGGACTAAATTATACACTTGAAATCAATCCTAAGAATAAGTTTTCAAACATTGTTTTGGTTCAAAAATCAATTTTAGAACACGTGTATCCAGACATAAATCACATAATTTCAAAATCAGTTTTAGTCAAAATTAATTTCCTTTGAAATAAATTTTGTGAATGTTCATCCAATCGCATATTTTACAGACAGGTGCATTGACTTATTTAAGCCTATAGAAAAACAATAAAATTCATGTTGACTATGTAATGCACTTTTTTGGCTGCTTATAATGAGCTCGCAAATTTATTAGGACTAATAATAGTCTTATTGGTCAATTTGTATGTTCTACTATAAAACAAAAATCTTTAAAAAGTCTTTCAAGTCAAGTAAGGTGTTATAGGAAGTCTTATAACATGTACGCAAATTAGATTCAAATCTTATATAAAGTGTAATTTGACTTAATATACTTTTATTACCTAGTTTGAGTTATACTTGTCAAAAAAAAAAAAAAAAATTCTAAGTCCATTGGTTCCACTAATAATTTTGAAAATAAGTTTAATTCAATGTACTTACATTAAAAATATCTTAGAGATGACTAATTTTCTTTATTTATTTAATGTAAAAATAATTATATTCTTCATTTCTAGTATTTCAAACGAATTTTTTAGTTGCAATTATAGAATGGTGTCATTGATTGTTATTAGACCAAGCACAACGATTAAACATGGAAAAATAATAACAATCTTAATTGAGTAAAACTAAAGATAGTAACTACTATATGGAGAATTCAACAATTATTATAAATCAAACTTGCAACTTTAATTGTGATATCAAATTGATAAACAACATATTTATCATTAGACAAAAAATTATAACTTCTTATTTTACTTAACAACTTAAACATTATTTTTAACTATGATTTGTGTTACCTAAAACCTATATTAGAGGATAATTGATCCATTTGCAAATACTACACCAAAGTAGGTCCAATTACATTAAAAGACAGCTAAAGCAAAACCTAACTATTCTTAATCATGGAGAAGAACAAAGTGATGAAAATATGGGGCATTTTTTCTTTCATCTCCAAAAAAAAAAATTGAAATCCAGAAATTACCCTTTAATCATTTAATTATAGTAACGCAGATCACACTCCTAGAATGTCGACTTCTGATAAAAAAAATTTTGAATGTCGACATCCAGTGAAAAATTTGGATTATCAAACGTCAAAATAAATATATACCGAAAATTGACTTAAAACATATATATATATTAATTTGAAGTTTTGATTTTTTAATTATATTTAATTTTTATTTTTATTAATTTTTAAGCAAATTATATTAAATTAAATGAAAATTTATAAATATAAAAAATATGTAAAAAAATGAGAAAAAATAATTAAAGTTTAAAAATTTACATTTTAATTAGAATTAAAAAAATCAAATAAAATAAAACATAACATATAAATATATATATATATATATATATATATATTAATTATACAAATAAAATAATAATAATAATACTTATAAAATAAAGAAATAAAGAAATATTTAAATTAAAATAAACAAAACTTCAAATTAAAAAGAAGAATATATATATATATATATATATATATATATATATACATATATATATTTTCGTTTTTTATTTTCTTAAATTTGAAGTTTATTTTTTTTAATTGTATTTAATTTTTACTTTTATTATTTGTTTAACAAATTATATTAAAGTAAATTAAAATTTCAAAATATAAAAAATATATAATAAAAAAATAAAGAAAAAGAAATTTAAATTTCTAGTATAATTAAATAAAATAAAAAAAACAGAAAGTAATATATTTATTAATTATAAAAATAAAATAATTATAAAAAAACTTATAAAATAAATAACATTAAAAAATAATTTAAATTAAAATAATAAAACTTTAATTAAAAAAAACGAAATAATTAAAATTAAAATAATAAAACTTTAATTAAAAAAAAGAAAAATTATGTATATATAAAATATATTGGAAGTTCGACTTTATATATATATATATATATATATATATATATATATTAATTGAAAGTTTACTTTTTTTAATTATATTTAATTTTTATCTTTATTAATTTTTTAAAAAATTATATTAAAGTAAACTCAAATTTAAAAATATAAAAAATATATAATAAAAAAAAGAAAAAATAATTAAAATTAGTGTTAGTTTTTTTATTTTATTTATATTCTAATATTTTATTTTTTTACTACATATTTTAAAAATAATATGTATTTTTATATGTATATGTGTATATATTTTATTATTTTATATAGAAAAAATGAAATACTTATATATATATATATATATATATATATATATATATATAATAAATATTTATTTATAAAAGATATATTAAACAAATAAATAAAACAGAAAATAATAAATTAAAAGAAAAATAATTAAAATTCGTAAAAATTTAAACTTTAAATGAAATTAAATAGAAGCAAAATAAATTTTTTATTTATTTATTTTTTATATTATTTAAGGTTTAGTAATTTTTAGTTTTATTTATTTTTGTATTTATATTTATTTTTCAATACATTATATACAAACAAAATTATATGTATATATATATATATATATGTATATATTTTTTTTTTTCAAAATATATATTAAGAATCATGAAAACTTATGATGCACCAATACTTCAACTTGGGTCACGTATCAGTGTCCAGTCTTTTAGAATATTTTACCTATACTTATCAACGAAGTATCTAATTGATAAAATCGTGTAAACTACAAGAAATTATTTGAATAATGATTATTTTTTGTGACAACAAATAATTAGTCATCACCAATTTCGGTACCAATTTAAAAACTAAAAACTATTGACAACTAAAATAATTAAAAAAAGTTATAATTGGTCTCTAAATTGATAAGTAAAATAATCATTATTATGAATTGTTTCTAAATTGTTCACTAACATTAGCTACAAAAATTTTGACTATCAAAATAATTGATTTCTAAATTGATTACTAATATTAGTTACAAAGGTTTTGGCTACCAAAATAGTTGCTGTCTAGTTAGGAAATTGGTCTCTAACATATTTTTTGTTACTAAAATTTGTCATTATTTAAGAATTGGCTTAATTAACATTTTGGTTCCCTAATTTGTTGGTTTGGTTCAATTTGGTCCCCTTATTATTTTTTTGTTTAATTTGGTACTCTAATTCTTTAAAAAAGTTCAATTTGGTCATTACCGTTAAGTTGACGTTAACACCGTCTCCGTACATGCCACATGTCATTTTGTGGAATTTTTTGTTTATTTTTTAATTTTTTTTTAAATTTTTTAAATATAAAAAAAAAATTAAACTGCCACGTGTTATGTCATGATTGTGCCACGTGTCAACCATGATGATGCACAACCATGATGTGACACATGGCAGTTTATTTTTTTTATAATAAAAAAATTTAAAAAAAATTAAAATAATTGAAAATTCCATAAAATGACACATGGCATGTACGGGAATGGTGTTAATGTAGACTTAACGGCAGGAACCAAATTGAACCATTTTAAGGAATTAGAGGACCAAATTGAACTAAAAAATAATAAGGGGACCAAAATGAACCAAACCAACAAATTAGGGGACCAAAATGGTAATTAAGCCTTAAGAATTTTCTTATAGTAGTACTTTTATGATGACAATTATTTATATTTTTTATGTTGACAACTTTAGTAATATAGTTTTAATTTAGATTCACATAATAATAATCATATATTTATTATGTTTTTAAGAATTATTGTATATTTTTTCAATATTCATATATTGCATATCTATTACGTATTGTATCCTATTATTTTCAAAATAAATGTATAGACGTATTAGATACATGTCGTATTCGATACACATATCGTATCTATGCATTATAGATAAAAACATAAAAAATAAATGATAAAATAAAAAGAAAAACATTTAAAATTTAGAAAACATAAACTTTAAATAAAATTTAAAAAAGTTAAAACAAAATTAATATTTTTTTAATTTAAAGTTTAAGTACTTTTAATTTAATTTATTTCTTAAGTATTTTTAATATATATATATATATATATATATATATATATATATATTTTTTTTTTTATATTTTATATTATAAA
>Ga0214542_1004301_pt1 | contig 28379 bp, 19 predicted proteins | sample CNSS1metaG_FD_160096 | JGI IMG/M metagenome (GOLD analysis project Ga0214542, IMG submission 160096) | Root nodule microbial communities from cowpea collected in UCLA plant growth center, Los Angeles, California, USA - CNSS1 | ecosystem: Host-associated > Plants > Roots > Nodule | place: USA...
TATATATATATATATATATATAGATAGATAGATAGATAGATAGATAGATAAATAGATGTAGATGGAACTGTATATGATTTTTTTTCCTGATAGCTTTTTTCATGTTCATTGAATTATTTACTATGTTTGCAGTATTGTGAATATTACGAGATTAAAGGGTTTTCATTCATACACAAAAATAGTATATAACGTTATAAAAGAAAATTCATATTCTAAGGTTGGATCTACTTCAACATAAGAATTTATTTTCAATAGGGTTGAAATGGTTTGCATGAATTATTATTACCTTTGGGATGAACAATTGGAGCACATTGGAAGATCTTTATAATCTTCATTCCCTTCCATCTCCTGATGCATTGATGAGAGAATCGTATGTCCCTTAAGGTTCCTGTACATCTAAAACCCAAATTTCCTCTTGGAATAAAAAATATATATTTAACATTAAATTAGTTTCCTTCATATTTTACTAGAAGAAAATTGTATATCTATACACAAATATTATGTCTTTAGTTTCCGAAATTATTACAACCACATGCAATTAGGAGAACCAAAAGACAAAGAGAATTGGTATAGCCGCAATAATATTAAGGTTTTCATTTTGATACGTAAGTTAAATATATATAACATGTGTAGAATTAGGTTGAGATTCTTTAAGTGAAGGGTTAAATATAAAGATTATAAATAAAAACAATACGGAAAAGAGAAATGACCAAAAAGTAATCAAGTAAATTACTTAACAAAATTAATTATTGATAAAACAAATGAATGTTTTATATTAAATGTCACATTAATTAAAAATACGATCATTTCGTTCTCTATTATGTTTGGACTGAAATTAGTGGCATGTCTTAGAAATGCTTTTAGAACTTATGGATCATATAGAACATTTTTAAAAACACATTCAAAAGCTTCCAAAAGTCATTCTAGAGTCGATCAAAATCTATATCAACTTATTCCCCTTCTTTTCTTCTCATACTTTGTACTCAATTTGATTTAATCACATTATAACGCATGGTTATAAACGTCAATATAATATGCTAAAGCCTAGTAATAGTACACTGAAACTGGAGATAGGTGTAGTGTACAACCAATTTTCAAGCCTAATAAAGGAAAAAAAAAGTGTTTCCTTTTCTTTAAAGCTTACACAGATATTCGCTTTTGGCATCTCAAAAAGCAATCTAGCTATCCACAATGCAACAAAACTTGTTTTCACAGATTTTGCTAAAGACAGAAGAAGAGAGAAAGAGTTTCACGTCTTCAAAACTTATATTTATATATATAAATATATATTTGTTTTTTTTTTTCGTGTTGCATATGCACATGTACCTAACCCAGATAAATTATTGTTATTTTTACAAGCTACGCGTGCACAAAATACATTTTTTAACAGTAAAGCAAATTTTGTTCATTCTTTTGATACGAACAAGTCGTACATGTATAACCTAAAGGATAACTGATATGAATACAAATAAGATATTATTGATCATTTCGTTTTGTTCTGTACCACGTAATTGAAAGAAACAACATAAGTAACAAAAGAAAACAACTAAAGTAACTGCAAAAAGAAGTGAGGATAATAATGGGGTTTATATATGGCTCTTCATGAACTTTTGTCGTCAGCTGAAAAGCAATGGAATATAATCATGAACGTATAGTGCAATATATATCTACCTATTGTGACAAATCTTGCTTTCCACAAACCACAATGTTTTTTTTTTCTTTCCTTTTGTTGCTTCATCAATTATTGTTGGTACGAAAAAAAGAAATACCATAGAAATTAATTTTTGTCTCATCCTTAATTTGATTGGTTTTGAATAGAGACAAGAGATTAGGTATTTTTCCTTGTGAGGAAGAAGAATTAACCAAGAAAATTGCCTTATTAGGTAAAACATTGTTATATATATTCTTCAATTCTTGGGGTTCTGTAAGTTCTAACCCACCTCCTCATTCCCCAAACCACAAAATCAAAGGCTTAATCTCACTTGTAAAAGAAAAATAAATAAAGCTACTGACAGGTATTTTATGAAAATATATAACCATGTATAAGAATATTTACTGGACCACATGGGATAACTATATATACATATACCTGAAGATGGCTTTTAATGTGAGAGATTCTTAGTCCTTTCACATGCATCATCTGCAGAATGCTCTTTGGAGTTGCCTCTGCAAAACCCAATTTGCATGCTTAATCGTTAGCAGGAACTGGTTTAACTTGAAATATAGCAAAAAAAAAAAACAATCCCTTCTCTTTTTTTAGATACATATCGTCACACTCACAAGAGAAGGAAAAACAGAGATGAATCACTGCATAATATATATATATATATATATATATATATATATATATATATATATATATATAAATCTTTTGTAAGCTGTTCCTGTCATTATTAATGGTTTGTTTTTCTCCCTTCTCACACATATAAGAGGAATAATTAGAAGAAACACAACAGAGATTAAAGAAAAAGGAAAATCTAGCTAGAAATTGTATAAATCAGCTCAATTAAACAAAGGATCAAGCAAAAAATGAAAAGAAAAAATAGAATGAAATTCTGGGAATGAACATGATGAACAAAAAGAGATGAAAAAGGTAACCCTAGATCAAGTTGAAGAAGGAAGAACTCACTGTTTTTTCCACCAAGACCTTCCACAACTTCTACAAAGTATTCATGGAGTTCAGGTGTCCATCGCAGACGTGGATTTTCTGATTTTTGGTATTTCCGTACACCCGTTTTCTTAGAATTCTTCATGTTCTTCACTTTCACGTCGTGCAGAAGCAGCAACAAGAGAACCTTAAAGGAAGAATATATGCATATATATAAATACAAATGAATAAGACTTGTTTTGCATCTAATATGAAAGCAGCATCAACCATGGAATGTTTTCTGTGTGTCCAAGGTCAATGACTTTTTCAGAAAAAGGATATTATTGTTAAAACATATACTTATCATATATTCTTATGTAATAATATGTAAGAATTCTTTTTTTTTTTCCTTTTTGGTTGGATATATGTTGAACATTCCCTTTGATTTAGATTGTAAAGTATAAAAATAATGTTATTATTGGTGATGATGATAATAATAATAAAAATGTGTGATTTAAGAAATAGATTCGGTCAGACTTTTTTAAAGGTGAACATTAATTGCTTTGAAAATAATTCATAAGAAAGAAATAATAAGAGAAGTCTTCGAATTCTTATAATAGTTGCACTATTTCTCGTCTTCTTCATTTATCCGTGGTCAATGCAAGTGAATAAATAATAATAATATAAATAATTAAGATCACACTTAATTAACAATTGCAGCATGTCGGAGAGATTTATATTTATTGATTAAGTTTCAATTTTTGTTCATACATTTTGTTTTTGTTAATATGAGAAATTATATTCCTTGTTTTAGATTTTTGTTCATACATTGTTTTTTAAATTAGCGGAGAAATAGGAAGAGAAAATGAAATGAAAAATAAGAAGATCGATACTATTAGAAAGATAGAAAGAGAGAGAAAAAATTAAACACAAAATATGTTTATGAGGAATTAACAGGGGAATAAGTAGGCTAGTTCGAGTAAATTACTGTTTTTTAAGAGCTAATTAAATTACACCGTTTGTCGTCCTATTTTAAAAACTAAACTCTTCTCTAAGAAGATTAATATATAGACTTCAGTTTAACTCCAATTGTATTTCTCCGGACCAATTTTATTTTAGAATTTTCAGCATAATCTGAATGACTAGTTTTCGTTTTTTATAATAATCTTAAAATTTTAAGTGCAAATTAAAATTTGGTGGTATGATTGTTATATATATATATATATATATATATATATATATATATATCTATATATATATATATTATTTATTTATCGGCAAGAAAAATAATTAATATTATAGAAGAAAGAATGCCCTTAAACCCTTATATATACAACGTTAATAAAATGTTAAAAAGTTGTTGATGATACAAATTTTATATAATTTAGAAGTTACCAACATAAGAAATGCTTTGTTTGAAAATAATTCGTAATTACCAGCTAAAAAAATATTTAAAACAAACTATACATAATTTGTAACTAATTATAAAAAAACTGTGTGTTATATACATACTTCTTTGACTAAAAGTATTATCAATATTTCAAAAATTAAATCGGGTTAAGCAATAAGAGTCAAAAAGCAAAACATACAATAATACTGTGACCCAGAGAATTTTGTTATATTTAATATTTTTTTTTCCATTTCATCATTCATCATAGTATATTTATTAAGAGATTAAAATAAAATGAAATAATTTGTGTATTTCATTTTAATTGCGATGTAATTATGAATAATATACCTAAATTATTTTTACACTGTAGTTATTATTTCCACCAAGTCCTTGTAAGTCTTCTTTTCAATAATGAGTGTATTGAAAGAGAATTTGCATATGTGCTTCAAAATCCGATTTCTAATGAGTGTGGTTTAGTCCTAATCAGTCAATAAATTCGTTTCCATACTTCAAATGTATCTCAGCCTATGCTTCCATCAACTTTGCATTTATATTAATCAATAATTAATCTATGATTAATCGTGCTGATTGTTGAGGTTAAGAAGAAAAAAATGCTATCCAAGTATACGTGTGCAACATTGTTTCCATTTATAACTTTTTCTTTTTCATACCTCTTTCTCTCTCTCTCTCGCACGTGTTAAATCAAAAAGCTCACGAGGGAAATATGCAGCTTTTAACACGCATATTTATTTGTAGTCAGTCATGCATGACCCATCAATATAATAAGATCCACCAAGAAAGAGAAGAAAGTAGCCACTTTTTTTAATGGAAAAGTATTTTCAGAATTTTATAATACTCAAATCTTTTTTTAAATGATAAACTTGTAGAAAATTATTGGTTGAAAAAGTAACACCCCCACATCCTAAAACACTAAACTTATATTTTTTAAGCTATTAAATTTGAAATATTACGAAAATAAACTCAATTTCCTTTTAGTTATATTACAAAAATACCTTTACATATTAAAATTATTTAAAAATTCAATTTTATATGAAAAAAAAAACAAGACTCGGATTGTTTTCATAAATTCCTTTTAAGCCAAATTTAAGTTTTAAAAAATAATCTATACATCTAATGGTCCAATTGAACGAGTATAGATTGAAAAAATTGTGATTTGACTGACACACAACGGCACGACCCAAACATATATCTTGAAGAGAAGAGGAAAATGATGTTGTTTATTAATTTTTAAAAGGGAAAAAGTTATTGATAATATTTTCATATATAATAATCATTTTTTTTTGCGAAATCAATTTTAATGGCTGAGACATTGACAACACTCAAAAACCAGTGAAATAAAATAAAATAAGTTGTGTGTTGGTCAAGATTGTGAATAAATAGAAGAGGGCAATTTGCCTTCACTTTCTCCGATTCCAATCAATTTCACGTCAATAATAGACGGTGCCTACTTTTGGACCCATGCATCCATCTTTGTGCTGCCGTGTTCAACACTAAACTAACCTCAAAATTCAAGCACCATGGAAAAAGGAACCTTATGCTCGGAATTTCCACAATGCTTCATTCATTCATTATTACTATTATTGTGTATATATATGGGTCACACTCCAATGCATCTTCGTCCATCGTAATATCGTGGACCACCACCTCTTTTGTCATCTTCAATGTCATGACTTTGACTATCCCTTCACAATCACAACTTGGTCCCACTTCCATGCACGTATACCCTAACATTGTGCTAGCCAACCCATAAAAGAACATGCAAACAAAGCAATTTGCTTCTTCATTCGCACCACTTTGTTGTTTTCTTCTTTTTCCTTGGTGTAGGAATGTTTATGATCTTCTCCTAGGTTTATTTTTTGTCCTCATGTTTTGTAACTCGTAAAATAATGCAAAACAACTTATTATATAGATTTTAATTTTAACACGTAACTATTTTTAAATATTAAAATTAACCTTTCTTATTATTCAAAATAATAAGTAATTAAAGCTTTGTCTATATCTAAATACTACAATAAATTTATATTTATCAATAGATTTTTTGGATTTTTGGTAATTGTTGACAGATTTTTTGATCTATTAATAAAATTTATCGACGAATTTTTTGTCATTGATAAACTTAAATTACTAACAAAGTTTTGTTATTACAGGCATATTTTGTTCATCAGTAATTAGTGATTTTCTTGAAGTGAAATTATAATTGAAACTCGATACAATATTAAGTTTACCGGAAAGAGATTTAAGAATCCTTACCTACACTACTAAAAAAAACTTATATTTTTGTTAATTTTGTTTTGAATTTTTTTGTTTTTGTAAAAAATACTTATAAATTTTGTTATGAAAATAAAATTGCAAGAAATTGCTGCCTATTTTTTTCAAAATATTTTGTATAAAACACTTTTCGCAACAAATTTTGTAGAAAATACTTGCAAATTTTATAATTTTGTAGGAAATAATTATTCCGAAGAGATTACCTGTCAATTAAAATTCTTAAAAAAAATAGTAAGAAAAAGTCTTTTTTTGTAAATTTTTTTAACAAATTTGTAAGAATATTTTCATATAATATGAGAATTTTTAGTAGTGATACTTCTTCATCAAGAATTTATTTTATAATCTTTGATCTCTTAATTTTATTTTCAAAATTAGTAGTAAGTATTTTTATTTTTTAAATATCAAGTCAATACTAATTTTGGATACCTAGTGTAATAATTCCCTAATTCATGTCAATAGACTTGGGTTGGTTTTTCTAACAAATGTTAATTATACACTAGTGGAAAAAAAAAAGTTCTATGTTAACTATACAGGTTAGAAAATAAAATAGGGATAAAAAATAAAAGTGTGTGGCCTTTCTTTTTATTTCACATGGTTGATACTAATGATAGTCGTAGGCAGACCGAAGCACCCATGACATGTGCATAGTACTGGTGTTGGTTTGGCCCTCCATGATTATTTTGGTGCATCATCATGGAGGAGCAACATAGAGTCTTGCAGTCATGGTTCCTTACAAAAGATGGAGAAGCAATTTATTGAAAGATGAGTCAGATCCGATAATCCTTGAAGTAAAAGTTCGATGAGAAGTTTGAATTCCTAACTTTTTCTCAACAATAGTCTCAAGGAACACCTTACATAGTTCTTGAGATTGAGTTAGCACTAAAGGAATCTGACTACAAATCCCTAATAAATCATACTCACATTTATGTGACAAACTACTGTGTGCTATATGTTGAAGATAATCGTCATGTCTAGTGCCAATTGAACGAAGTATAGGATGGGTTAACCATCCATGGTGTCTCTTTACAACATGGGTTGCTTGAGTGTCTCTACTCAATACAGAGGTTCAACTTGTGAGAGAAGCTTTAAACACATTTTTGGCTTGGACAAGACATTTGGTCATGCCACTCTCATCATAGACAAATGTATTACATTTCTTTTTTGTTTATTTTTTTTATTTTTATAATTCTATCAATGTTCAACTAACTTCTATCTTCCGTTTAGGATTTTGTTCTTCATGAAGCAAGTTAAAGAACCTATTATCATTGATGATGATGAGATGAAAATTTTAACATAAATGTTGATTGTTCGCATACTTAATTAAGACCATATACATTAGGGTTAATTCATCCAACATACAAACATCCATATATTTATTGGTGCTTCAATTTGACATAGTGATAAGTGCATTTTTATGCACTCTTAGAACATTTAATTTTAGTTTTCTTGAAGAATAATTATGTTTAAATACATTGTTTTTTAACTTTCTGAATGAAAATATGTACTAAAATTAGTTTTGAAAGCCACGTTAAGTGATAATTATTTTGGGTAAACGAAATGTATTAGACATTCTAGCTAGAGGAGTCTAATTAGGGAATCTCATATGATGAAAACCACTAGCAACTAGATAAATCATCTATAAATAGAGTTTTGATGATGTTATATAATTACGTAGATTAATCATTTTAATGTGTGTTTTGTGTAGCTAAAATGCAAGGAAGGTCATATATAGTCTATAGATGATATATAGAAGAATTGTCTAATGTCTTATAAACAATGAAATCATGACTAACTTGAAGAATTTCTAGTGGCCATGAAGGAGCTAAGATTGAAAGCTTACCGAAGAAAATGAAGTGTTGTTGAAGATGAAGAAAGAAAATGACAAAGGACAAATCATCTATGTATCACTAAAGTTGTCTAGTCAAGGTATCGTTTGCTCAATGTGTTGCTAAAGTCATCTAGCCAAAATATTTTTGTATTCTTCAAGTACGTTTTGTTAGATTCATCTACTTAATGCTTTGCCAAACTCATCTTATGATATCATCTAATAGGTATATTGTCTTATGAGCTCATCTACGGAACATTCATCTTATTTAGAGGACCTTGTCTACACCTATCGTCTAATGTGTTGGAGACATTTTTGCACACAAAAGTTATTGCTTTGATTATCATTTTGAGCTATGTATTTGAGAGACTTTTTGATCCATAAAAATATTGTTATTCACATTGAATATTCAATGAATAAAGTTGATTTAATTCCTTGAATTTCTATCAAATTTGCCAATGTAGAGAGACAAACAACCTGAAATGAGAGCCTCAGCATATACAGTAAATAATTACATGAGATAATCGTTATAGTTAGACGAGTTATATTTATTTAATTACACTAATGACAATAATCATATAAATATTTTTTTTATACTTAAAACATTTTATTTTATTTTCTTACTTCTTCCGCACAAATTTGGCAGAGACAGGACAATGGGATGGAATATGTGTTAAAGGAGACAATGGTTTAAATGGAAAAAACCACAACTCATAGAACTATAGATAAAATTATCCACAACAACTAACAAAAGAAAGAGATGATACATGGCTATAGGGTGGGGAAGATGACGATTGTTACACTGGTCAAGATGCATACAAGAAATTGAATGACAAAGGCAATAGGGAAGAAACTATGATTTATAAAGAACTATGGGCCATAAAGATAATACCATAAGCTTAATGTCTAGCATAGAGGGTCATTCTAAATAAAATACCTACTAAGGAACAACTAAAAGGGGTTGTAGATTTGAGAATGAACTATGTTCATTGTGTGGGGAGAGTGAGGAAACAACCAGCCATTTATTTTTTGGATGTAGGATAGCAACTAAAGTATGGCAAATGTGTGATATTCGGGTAGGTGTTAGTAATGTACACCATAATGAGGTAAAAATAACTTCAATCATTTTCACCTAACTGAACTAAACAAAAACGGAAATATCATTTGAAGGGAATGTGGGTAGCAATCATTTGGAGTATATGGAATCAAAGAAATAATGTTGTGTTTAGAAAAATAAAGGTGGATGAAGAAGAAATTTTATGTTTGGCCCAGTTGAGGATTTGGGCATGGATAAGAAGCAAAAAAAAAAAGTATCATTTTGATATTCTTACTGGTATTTATGTCATGTGCATTATGTAACATCCCGTCAGGATATTACGAATTTTAATAAAATAAAGAATACAACTAATTACACTGCATTTAATAATACCTTATTTCCCAAAAATGTGGAAAATTAAAATATTTTTATTAATTCCAAATATAACCAAAGTTGATAAATCATAAGAAATGAATATAATAATAAAGCCTCTCATCAAAGTTTACAAAATATTTCAAAACAAAATATGTAAAACTCTCAGACTATCCCCTATCCGCAGCTAGACCTCACTAGTTCCACCTGCAATATCATTTGTTCACGTGTACCCATACACGATCATCGCCAAACACAAGCAGATAGGGTGAGCTAAAATAATAACACATAAATGTACACCAAACATATATATAATAATATACATCAAAATCAAAATCAAAATCAAATCTCTTCTTTTATTCTGCATGGCCACCACCATGTATGATATCATTCATCGTCAAGGAACCCCCTCGTTCTTTATCACATGGCCACAACCATGTAACATCAACACACATCAAGGAAGACTCGTTACCTTCTTTCCACATGGCCATAACCATGCTAGCAATGTTATACATCTTCTAATGAGTATCTCAAGGCGCCTTGTTGTCACACCTATCGGCCACAACCAATAGAGCATGTGTGGGAACCATGCTACGGATCACACACCTTAACGCCAGGTGGAGTTCCCAAATACGAACATAGTCCGTAACGTCCCAGGACTACCAAACTCGTCAGCAAATCAATGAGGAGGGCAATCCATCTGGACCCATCCGTACTGGCCACAACCAGCACACTCACACCAGCAACACTCGCCAACCCGAGTCACAACTCAAAGGTTCCTTGTGTTCATCCGCTATCCCGAGCCACAACTCAAGGGAAGTCATTCTGGGACACAACCCATAGAATGCCACGTGCTTCACCCCTATCCTGAGCCTCAACCCGAGGATACGTTCCGGGCCACAACCCATGGAACAACCAGCAAACCCACCATTGAGATATCTTAGAAGCATTGTAGACAACACAACTCGTTTTCAGCATCACTAATTTGATACTGCACTATCAGATTTCCTTGAAGTATGTCCCTGCATTTCGCTTTGCTTAGACCAAAAGCCTTAGTTCTGTATCCCAAACCAGTTCGCTCAAGCTAGACTCACGAGCCTGAGCGAGTCTTAGTACAATAGCAATCCCACGAAGTCTCACCTAAGCGAGTTCCTTCTCGCTTGGGTGAGCCCATCCTTCGCTCACAGCTAAGATACCTCGCCTAGGCGACGAACCTCAAACGGACCACATCAGTTTCTCGAACTCTCGTTGAGGCGAGAGGCTCTCGCTTGAGCGAGACGCACTTTCGTCCAAAACAGTAAAATCCGCCTGCGCGAGATGTACAACCAAACCACTCATCACACCCACGGGTTCTCGCTTAGGTGAGACACATTTGCCTAAGCGAGTTGGTCTGTCGCCCAAAACCAAGTTACCCCGCCTGAGCGAGATGCTCGAGCAGCAACATGATCTGAGTCTCTACTATTCTCGCCTAGGCGAGCCGGGCTCGCATGAGTGAGAAATGTAGACTCTAGCATTGTAACACAACAGACAACCACCCAAAACATGCACAAATTCGCATACCCATTATATCAGTCAATTGGAAACATTGTACCAAACATTGGAGCATGAAATTGACAAAATATATACCCAAAACCCAAGTTTGCACAGTAGCAGCATAATCAGCACAGTAACCCATTCATGTTCATGCAATTAGGTAAGAGTCTCAATGAGCAGTACCCAAACCACCCCAAACCCCCAAATTCATCTCATATTCAACACGAAATTCATCACATAAAATCGGTACACTCAACAATATGACCAAAAGCATACAAATTCGGTTCAAATCCCCTAACCTGGATCCTTTGGCTTAGTAGTGGATTACTTGAAAGCTTCCAAAAACACCAATAGCCCCCTTCTTTGCCTATCGCTCAATTCAGTACCAAAACCTCCCTCAATCTACCAAAACACTAAAACTTGTGCTCTCTATTCTGGGAGAAATTTCAGCTTGCCAAAAACCCTCGATTTCACCCCAAATTTGATCTTTTATATGAAGCTTTAATGTGGTTAAATAAAAAAAATGAAAACTGGTTTTTATTTCTATTCAAGGCCCATTACTAGATGGTTTTTCAGCCCCTTGGCTGCCCTAAGGTCTTCTTCACCTTTTCACATTCAAGCCAACCCATTTATTAATAAAAAGTGAGTTAAATTTGAGTCCTCCAAGGTTCAAACCCACCCCATGCCAAAGCCAAATCAATACCAAACCATTAGGCCAACTCATGTTTCTTACTAACATGCACCATTCAAGTATTATAATACACGAAACATGCTCCACATAATGCTAAAACACTAAAAATTAAATAACACACAATTTGGCACACATAAGACTCAAACCCAAGTACGTTCACACAAACAAGTACTCTTAACCATTTAAGCTAGTACTTTTCCACGTCATACCTATCAAAATTTAATGTCATAAATACACTACCTACCCGCATTTATTAATTAAGTATTTATTTAATTAATTAAAATTCTACGGATCTTACAGATTGCATTAGAACTTTGCAATAATATGCATATACATGCAATTACGTATAAATAATTATGAGGCATATATACAATAGGACATTTTGTAGCTAACAGAACTCAGACAATATAGTCTAAAGAATCTTTTTGTAGGGAAATGATTTGCAATAGAAGGCTGACCATGTGGAAAATATGATAAATCATTTTTATGATAAATTATTCTGAAACAAAAACAGATCAATCTTAAAGGGAGAACACAAAACCAAAGGAAGGAGGTTTGTCCTTATGTGACAAATGAAGATTCCCAAGAGTTAGCTGAAATATGAGTGGTGGTGTGAAGATATCAACGACTTCTATTGGATTAACAATATAGCACTAGATATGGGGTGAGGTTTATGAGTAAGCACGTACACAATGAATCCATCACATCCTATTAACTTTAAATTAATTGTTGTGTTGTGGTGCCTCTGTCTTTTTGTTGAAGGCACATAGAGGCAATCAAATGCTTGGTCCAAATCATTTGAAATTTTCACATACACATACATTTGTAATAGTAGTCTTGTTATTAAGATGGAAAACAGAGGATGACACAATAATAGGATGTAGAAATTAACTCTTGGTAGAATATCAATATAACACGGCTAAAGTAATTCAGAAACAATGCATCAATGTATATAAATTGTGTATAAGGGTTGGAGTACCCAAATGCTCCTATTTAAATACATATTTATACTTGCCAATTAAAAAAATGTTGATTTTTTACATGACATAATTTTGACCTTGAAATCAATAAAAACGTTTTTTTTCTATAATAATGATATCACTATGTAACTAATCTTCAAACTGGAGGAAAAATGAACTTGATATATAATATATTAAAAGAAAAAGAAACAAATGGTTGAAATACTTTGTTCTTAAATATGACGTTAACGGTTTTTTAACTCTTCCCATCCTTGCACATATTAGAAAGGCACAAGATCTTGGTTAATAAATTTGGAAGAACCAAAATAATATACTCAAAATTTATATTTTTAATTATTTCTACTAATACAATAAAAATAAATACATAATTTAGTATAACTGTAACTAGAAAACAAATCACACATATCAAAAGTATTATTCTTTCAAATTCTTGAGCTTATCAATAATTAAATCAGAACTAAAATTTTAAGTTATTTTTTTCAAACTTAAACATGAAAACATTTCCATAGAATTAATACGAAATTTCTCACCTGTAATTCGCTGAACATTAAGAAAAACCTAATCTAGTTGAACGATATGATCATTAGTATTATATTTCAGAAGATGCAAAGAAGTTGAATTTGTCTTCTTTTCATATACACAAGTAGTTTCCCTTTTATCACTTTCAAAATGAATCTATTATTTTATTTTTCATCAATATTTATCACAATCTAATAAAAAATTGAGAGTTCCTAAAAAAAGTTTAAAATAAAAAAAATAAGTTATCACAATTTAATCAAAAATAGAGAGTTCCTAGAAAAAATCTATCATAATCAAGCAACAATTAAAAGTCTGTTATGAGAAAACACATACTACATTACTTTTACGTCTATAGTCATAAAAAAGGAATATAAGACTCATGAGATAAAAAAATATGCTAACTATTAAATAAATATTCCATGATTAAGTGAGACAGTGGAATTTCCTTTTTGTTCTTCAATAATAAAAAAGAACAAATGAAAAGAAAGATAAAATAATGAGTTTGTGTTCAACTGTTTTTTCTTTTAAAAAGCAAAAAGAAAACAAGTGAAAGTGAGAGAAAACCCAAAAAAAAAAGATAATAAAAAAGAAAATAAAATATATTTTAATAAATAATTTTATTCTTTATTATATTTGATTTTATGTTTTACTATTCATCATTATTAAATGTTATGCTTTATAAAAAAAATACCTAATTTAATAACCATCAATTTTGAATATAAATCGCATATAAAAGTTTTGAAAAAAAATAAAAAATTCCTAAATTACATAAAATATGTACATGAATTTTATTTGTTATTAAAACTGTATTGCACATATCAAGGTAAAGTATCAATTTAAAATTATTATCAATATTTCAAAACTTTTACCGATCTATTAAACGTGTAATGAAATACCAACATGTTGGAAAAACAACTTTTAAACAATTATGTACAATATTTTTTATGACGCCTCACTACATCGTTCAACATTTAATGAATCAAAAACCGATGCAAAAAACAAAAAAAAACAATTGTACAATACATGAAATGTTTTCAGTCATGAAGTTCAAAAAAGGAATAATATATACCAATTCATTTTACTTTTGATTTCTTAATTTGTGGAGGCTTTGTTACCCTTTTCCTTTTTGTATGGTATTCTTTAATGAGTTAAAGAAGTAAGAATGAAAATAGAAGAAAAGAAGAAAGGATATTGTCCATTTCCATAATCTTTTCCATTTATGAAAGTGACATGTCATATAATTAACCTTAAGAAAATACACTAAAAGACATTGTTGATAATGTGTACATACACTATGTTAGGTGTTATCTACTACACCTATGCTATCTTTCCTCATTATGTCAGACAGATGGAATTTTATTTTCAAACACTTTGAAAAGTCGTCTTTGTTTCTGTTTTTTATTGCTTCTATTGCACATGCTCTATTTCAATTGTCCCTACCATCAACCCCTAACTCATAGAACCACTCTCGTGAATTAATCATTTGTTCATTTTACTATACACTCATAATATTCCCATTGTTCTAAATCCAAGAATATATAATTTATTTGCATTCTTTGATTTACATGCTTATTTATGATAAGATTATAATGAAGCCAAATTTATACATGATATGAGATATCAAAGTGGATACAATTCCTATGGGTACTATTTATTAGTGGATTTCCTTTCTTAACATTTATGATATTCATGGTTATATCTCATTATTAGAATTTTTAATATTTGGTGAGATTTTTCTTGTAAAAGTTATTATAAAATTTTAAAAAATATTTTTTTTTGTTATTTCTTTTACGAATTTTAATTACCAAGTACTTTTTTCGTGGGTAATTATTTTTTATAAAATTATAAAATTCAAAAATATTTCTTACAAATATTTTTTTAAAATATTTTGTTGCAAAATATTTTTCAAAAAATTTGGTAACAAATTCTTGGGAACTATTATTCATAGTAAAATTTGTAAGTATTTTCTAAGAAAACAATTTTAAAAAAAATGACAGAAAATATGTATTTTTTTAGTAGTTTATATCTATGAATAATTTATATTTTTCTAATTTTAAATAAAACTATTAAGAATACTTCTTTAAAGTATAAGTTTAAGTAAGAAAATCAATCTTGAAAGTATAATATAAATAACATTTCATAATAAATGTAAATAATTTGAGTGAAGACAAATTTAGATAAATTACATCACAAAATATAAATTTTAAAGAATATTTTTAATTTCTAAAATAGAAAAAATAAATAAAATAATTAAGTTACAAATATTTTAAATTTTGCATGTTTTTATTAAAATTTATTGTTTTTGAAATATACAAATAAAAATCACAAATAACAAGTAACAAGTGATAAATATGTTATCATGGTGTTTGTATTTGTCTTTGTTAATTAAGTGAAGTAATTAAAATATTCATACCCAATAATCGTATTCCTCTCCATTAAAAAAAAACCCATTTAGTATTAATTACAAATTTTACCCACATCTAATGCAAAGATTTTTCATCTTACGATGTTTAAAAAACTTATGGTAGTTAAAACATTAACGTGTTAGAAATTAACGTATACCAAAACTTCGCACATGGCTAACGTCAACTATAAATTGATGCACTTTTCTGATACAATAAAGACAGAACTGAGTTCACACTTAGAAATGGGAATAACTTGTAGCAAAGAATACAGTGATTAATTAATTGTTGAAATGGATTACTAGTTCTAGATATGATTGACGATGGGTTTATGAAATCTTAAGAAATTCTAAGTTAATAAGTTAAAAGAAAGTGATGAGAGACTAAATAAACACTGGAAATATTCCATTACTAGAAAAGTAAAAGATAAGAATATGAATTATGGTCTTAAAGCAGTGAAACTATAGTACGTTGGCTATGTTTGAAATCTTGTTTTGTGGCCGCAATTGTTGTAGTGTGTTGCGTATAATACACACCAATTTTTCTTTTTACGCATTCTTTGTTCTTTGTTGTTCAATATATTAACAAAGCAAATACGGAACTGTGGGGTTTTACCAATTCTGGATTCAAATAACTTATGCTTCTTTTGTCTTCTCTTTTTTCTTGTTCCTCTAATCAATAAATCATATTTCACCACAAAAATAGCATAATAACAAACAAGAGAATGTGATATTTTAAACCGCGCGTGACATTTGTTTATGCAAGAAATAGGGTTAGGTAACATTTGAATACCTCATATGCTATATATTCCTGGTTAATTATATGTAAGTTAAATTTATAATATTTACGTGAAAGGTTACAAGTTGATTTTAAAAAAATAAAATAAATTTAAATTTATTTTTCACTATAATATTAAAATTTATTTTAACCATAATTGTTATATATATGGTGTTATTTATTATTAGAATACTATTAAGTCACCTCTAAAACCTATACTTGAAATATCTATATTTAATCAGCGTAAAAAAAATGATAAAATCAAAATTAAAGTGTATAAATAAAAATAAATTTTACTTTTAACATGTATACGGTATAGCTTTATCGTAATATGAAAATTTAACCTACTATACCGGTTGCAGTGAATAATTAGTATATAGTTAATTACATTTTCAAATTAAAATAATTGAATATTCAACCGCGTTGCATTTTTATATCGGTTATAGATACGATCAATATAAAATATCTCGCATTATTTATAAGATTATCATCGTTTATCTCTTTATACCTGAACCCATATAATATGTCATTATAGAAAATCTATTTTACACCGGTGAGAAAAGCAATAACACACACCAAAACTGTTTAAAATTTTGGTTTCTATGTGCTTTTTATTATCATTATTTCAATTTCATAATCGATACAAGTTCACTTTTTCTTCTTATTGTCTATTAGCTATGCATATATACCTCATTCTTTGTGTACCTATATATAGCTATGCATACATAGGTGGTACTTTTAGGAATTTATCTTTTCAAATATTTTTAGAATTTCATATATATATATATAACAGATTTAATTATTAAAGTTAAAAGTTGAAATGATCAGAAATAATACTTTCACTATTATATTTTACCTATATGTAAAAGTGTGGACTGATGATTTTTTTCCCCTTTAACTATTCATCTAATTGATATCACTAGAAGAGACTGAGATATAAAGAGAGTTATGATTAACTATGTAAGATATACATCAAAATGTAAGAATAACGTTATTAGAGACGAAAAATGAGGCACATCACCTAAAGGCTTCAAAGGTTGAATGATTGGTGCATATCATTGATATTATATAGCCGCAATTTTTATGGCACAAGGTCAAAGTGCCATTGTTGCTGTAAAGTATATACAAATTTCTTAACTTTCCCCTACCTTCACTAAAGGGCAACCTCATTTTCAGTCATAAGATTTAATTCATATGACAACTAATAACATACACTTTAACATAATCTAACATTGATTGAAATTCATTAAAAATTATAAAATCTAAAGAAAAAATTATCAATTTTTTTTATAATTTCTAATTAATGAACTTTACACGAAGAATCGAAAGAGTGCATTACAAAAAAATATAAAAGAACGTGTTTTAGCATTTCTCCTTTAATTTTTTTTTTTCAAAGTTCTTGTTCCTATAGCTATTATTGCTATTAAGAATGTTCTTTGTTTCTTCATTTACAATTATCCAATCAAACAACCCGCCTCAATTCTTGAATATAGCTTCACATGCATCGTCATGTTTTTTCATTCCAAACACTCAAGGTCCACACAATTTTTCTCTCCCTTTTTCTTGCTTTTTGTTTCTTATAATAAATGAAAATGTGAAATATCCACAAACTCTATTTAAAAACCCTAGCTATTTTCTAACAAAATGTGATGGTTTTGTAAAAACCTTTGGGTATGTGCTGGTTTAGAATAGTTTTTCTACAATTAAAAACAATTATTAGTTTCGCAACCTTTTTAGACAGTTTACAAACATAGTTTTTTAAAAATAAAAATAAAAATAATAATTCTTCTAAGTTCCCACACTATTTGGATGCTTAAAGGTAGGCTTTTTACTATTCAAAGAATGTTGAAGTAATTTTAAAGTATTAATTAGACCAGGTAAGTATTATCAACGGCGTTAATTGTAATTAATGAACCTTTATGGTAATGATAAATATCCCGAATTTCCAACATGTATTTAATAATAATTACTATTTTTTTTGTAACATATAAATATTTTAGAACTAAAAAAAAATGTAGACATAGATAAATAGATAAGACTTTGTCTCTTATAAAACGGCATCACCATATTCTATGAGAAAATTATATTGTATCTTTTCTGTTGTGTAATTTTGTCTTATGATGATGTCGGTATGAGTTTGGCGATTAGATCGCTATGAGGGCATTATAACGATAAATTTATAATAATATTTGATTAGATAATAGTCTATATTAAGTTGATATATACATATAAATAAACCTAATAAATGGGTTTTAAATTTAGAACCGCATCTAAATAAAGTTTGGCGCACCGATTTTGTTTTTATGTAATAATTCATTCTTAAAAATATGGACTTCCTAGGTTGTGGTTATGATTTTCAAACATCTTTAATAACTTGAAAATAGATGGTTGAATATATTATTGAGGAAAGAAATTTTTTGCAATTATAGTGTGAAAAAAATAAATTCATGAAATAATTATCATAAACCAATAACATTGAACATTAAATGAGTGTAGTTGCTAAATTTAAAATTTAATCCTTAAAAGAATTCCTAAACGTCATCATATTTGAGTAATCACTAGGTGAAATGTTTGAATGGTATGTATGAAATTGCAAGTTTGATTTTCAGTACCTTATCTTTTTATATTAAAAAACAAAGATTAAGTAGATAATCACTATACAAAACCACTTCAATTTCTTTCTCAAATTGCGTGTATGCTTTAGTATAGAAGAGTAGGTAGGGTGTGTTTGAGGTCTAACACAATGAGCTTATCTTCAATTAATAATTTTGACATTGTGAATGCATAGATTTCAATCTGCTACTGAGTATCGCTTTCAATACAGCTATGTACGTAAGATATTACTTCCATAGCTTACGGGTACTAACTATGTTATAATTAGCCTATACCAAAATAAAGTGAGTGAAGTAATTTAGAGGAAGTTAGATGAAAATTTGATTTTGAGATGATAAGAAGTAGAAGAAGTAGACTCAATTTGGCCTAACCAGTACAAAAGAGATTCAAATTGTGTTTTCTTGAAGTCATTGTAAAGATGTTTGTAAGTTGTACCTTGGTAGGAACATATGAGGGACAAATGATGATAGCTGTTACTTCATTATGAATAAATGACAATCAACTTTAATATATTTTGTTCTTTCATGAAAAACTAGATTATGAGCAATACGCAATGTTGATTGACTATTATAATACAATAGCCTCCCTTTAGAATATTAACTCCTAATTCACCAAGTAACTATTTGAGCCATTTTAACTCACATATAATCGCCACCGTAGAGCGATATTTAGCCTTTTCAGAAAAGCGAGAAACGATTAATTATTTCTTAGTTTTGCAAGATACTGGAGAAGAACCAAGAAACACCACTCAACTAGTCAAAGAATGTCTTGTAAGTGGGCAACCTGCCAAATCTGAATCACACCATCCTTGTAGTTCCAATTTACTGTTAGATCAATATCTTGTCCTTGATGTTTCTTCAAATATGTAATAACCCTTATGGCTACCTCCCAATGCTTTTCACGAGGATTCTACATAAATTTAGATAAAATGTGGATGTAGTAAGCAAGATCAAGTCTAGTCATAGACAAATAGATTAATCGTCCAATCAATCTTTGAATAGGGTTCTAGATCTTTAAGTGGTGTACCAGAAGCCAATGCTAGCATATGGTGTTATTCCATTGGAAAATCCACAAGCTTGGCACCTAATAAACATGTGTCTTCATGATTTCTAATGCATATTTTCTTCGACAAAGATAAAACCCCTCTAGATTACAGGCTACCTCTAACTCCAAAAAATATTTTAAGACTCTTAAGTCCTTTATATGAAAACAAGAACTTAAGTAAGCTTTAAATTTTTTTTTTTTGGCTAAAATATTATTTCCTACAATAATTAAATCATCCATATAGGCTAGCACATAGAGTTGTATTTCTCCCCTGTTCAATATAAACATCGAGTAATCTAAATGTGATTGAACAAAGCCATAGTGCTTCAATGTCCTAGCTAACTTAGCAAACCAACAACGAGGAGTTTGTTTTAAGTCATACAACGAATTTTTCAAACTACAAACCAAATTTGGATCAGAGTTTTGAAAACTTTGAGGAAATTTCATGTAGACCTCCTCACCAAATCACCATGGAGAAACATGTTATGAACTTCTCACTTTTTAATTGTTCCCACTGCTAAGAAGGTATATACAATCACCATTTTTGCCATCGAGGCAAATGTTTCATCATAGTCTATGCCCTTTCTTTGATGATGTCCAAATATGACAAGTCTCGCTTTCAAACGTTTTATGTTCTAGTGTGAGTGATATTTTATTTTGTATACTCATTCACTTCGAAGAGCTTTCATTCCAGGAGATAGTTTATGCAAAATCCATGTCTCATTCTCTTCCAAGGCTCGTATCTCATCGGCCATTGTAACACATGAACCAGAATCCTTTACGTCTTCCTTAAAAATTGTAAGTTATTTCCCTATTGTTAGAGCTGCAAAAGAATTTTCAATGTTTAGCAAAAAACGTTCATTATATACAAAGTGAGTAATAAGGTAAGGAGTACTTGAGATATGTTTTTGAGCAAATGAACTTTCCGAGAACTTTACTTTTCTAATAACATGAGTGAAAAAATCCTTATATTTTTTCTATGGAATTTTGTTTCTCATCCCTCTTTCCATCCTTGTCTCCATATTTTCTTCTTGCACTACCATAGCATCATCCCCATCAACTTCATGTGGAGACATTACCTCACTATCCATACAACTTATACTTTCTCCCTCATTTTCATTACAGTCTCCACACAACCCCCTTGAAGTTGTAATTGCTCTTCTCCTTGCAAGGCCAAAGATGTACCACCCTTTATAGAGGCAATTCATCATAAATATCCCATCCAATATCATTATCAACATACTCAATATTAAAATTAATGTGAGGAGTATAAATAACATTGTTTGGTGAGCCAATAAAAAGAATTCATGTTTGTAAAATTTCCTTCTGAAGAGACAAAGTATTCAAAGGATTCCAAATCATACAATTTCCATTCATTTTTCCTATAGGAGAACCTCACAAATATACACTTTCGACTTCTACTGAAAAATTAGTATCTATCATGACATTGATGATGAGCATAACATAAACAACAAAAAACTTTCATGTTAGTGAAATTACGTGGTTTACCAAATAACTTTTCATAATGTGTCAAATATTTAAGCACTTTAGATGGCGTGCAATTAAATAAATGACTTGTTGCTAACACACATTCACCCCTAAACTAACTGTATTGGTAAATTACCTTGAAATCTGAGTGTGTGTGCCGCCACATTCATGATATGTTGATATTTTTTTTCACTCTCCTATTTTGTTTTAGAATACCCACATAAGATGGACCAGACCCAATGGGTATGTTCGTTAGCCCGTCTAAAAAAGATGGATCGGTTTAAAGTTTTTAACCCGCCAACCCGCCCTAGCCAAACCCGTGAACCCGTCGGGTCAACCTGGAGGTTAAGGCGCGCCACCCCACCCCGCGACCCATTATCAAATTAAAAAAGGAACATGTTTTACTTTTTATTGTTGGACACAATGGCTTGCTCAAGTTATTTCTGCCATCTCTTATCTCTCGAAGCTTTCCCTCACATCACACCATCACTACCAGTGGTCCACCATAACGAGTGAACACGCAGCCATCGCACCACCTAGAGTGCACGACACATCCACTCACTCTCATTCTTAGTCAGAAGCGAAACCTTCCAACCAGTTTCTTCCCCAAATTGTCACCCATCAGAGGCGAAACCATCAAACCAAGTTCTTCTTCCCCAAATCGCCATCCATTAGAGGTGAAACCTGTAACATCCCAAGGGAATATTACTTAAAAATAAATAATAAAAGAAACAATTATATTAATAGTCATCTTTATAAAAACCCTAATGCAGGAAAATTTCAATTTATTAAAATAGCGCGCCAAAACTCATAACTGAATTCATAAAATGTTACAAGTTCCCAAAATTTGCATTTAAAACGTAAAATACATATGAGCAAAACCCTAGCTCTAATCCCATGCTAGCCCTCACTCCGCCATCTGAACATCCTCAGCACCACCTGTATCAACATCTGCTCCCGTGTAACGAATTACACGATCATCGCCAAACACAAACAGAAAGGGTGAGCTAAGAAAAATAAAATAACAAGCATAAACAAAGCGAGATGAATCATATACCCGTCCTATTCATTATATAAAATTCTTAGCCAAGACCTTAACCCCAAGACTTATCAGTCTTCAAATCATACAATTTGTTAGCCTTGGACTCGGTAATCTGATGCTCACACGAACCTGCCCGCTCGTGGTCCTGCCTCTACGAACCTCCCCGCTCGTAGTCCTGCTCTACGAACCTCCCCGCTCGTAGTCCTACTCTACGGACCTGCCCGTCCGTACTCCAACACATGTGATCCACCAGCCCCCGTACCTCCCCGCACGTGACATCTCTCAACGTGAGCACGGAACATACGAACCTACCTCGCTCGTATCCCCACGTGAGAGTAACTTGATATGGACCTCCCCGCCCATATCATCACATGTCAACACCATCCATGAACCTACCCGCTCATGGCACAGCATCTCCCGGTCCAAGCAAAGCATCATTGTCAGTTAAAAACAACACACTCAAAAGCAAAGAACAACAACATTTCCGCCTGGCTCGGCCCACACGTCGCTAGGCGAAACTGTTCCAGACCGCCTGGCGGTATTCACTCACCGCCAGGCGCCAGCGTCCCCCCAGACCCACTGTTTTCTCGTTACCGCCTTCGGACACACCATGCCGCCAGGCGCCAAACAATACAGGGGCCCCTGGCGCTAGTCTCATCGCCTGGCGCACCTACCCGTGCCGCCAGGCGCTGTATCAATAGCAGAACCCCTCTGATTTTTTTTTTAAATCTCAATCAGTCTATTTTGCTACGTGACTCAGTTTCCAAGCGCTTAAATAAAGACTCCTCTATGGAACGTACATTATGGTTAGTCTCACAACTATCAGAAGTATCAAGCACTTAAACTTTACCATGGCCAAACCATCAATTCAAGTTTTCACAGTAATTGAGCATTAACATATTAAAGCAACTTCATTCATATCTACGAACACAGTCAAAAGTTCAACACCTTCTTTCACGCTACCATGTACACTACACTGTAATAGCCAAAGCTTTACTCCCAGCATCATTAGAATACTTTCCCCATAATTCCTCATGCATAATCATACCCAATCACATTTTTCTCTAGTGCCTATAACTCTAATCGCATGAAATTTATAACCTGACCAATTGTCATCCCCTAGTACATGTATCCTCAATTGTTACCTAACATCAGTAAGTCATATTCAGTACCTATCCGGTTACACGTAAACGAATACTATGCTTCCAAAACAGAATCTCTTAACTAAAATTTTCCCCTCTCCCTTTCTTCCCTTGATAATCCATCCAACATCATAAACTACCATCCTCACGGTTATTCATCATAGTATTTCGTCCCTTTCTACATTACCAAATTATCGTAAACCTCACACACTCCAAATTCTCCCTCAGTTTCTATTTCCAAAATCTCGCAGAACTGCCCCTGACCGCGCTATCGCCTGGCGGCGCTTTGCTTGCCGCCAGGCGGAGCATCAGTACCTGCGCAAACCATGCTTATTCATACCTACGACAGAGTCCATCCTTTTTCCAGTACTCATTCCCATCACTTATATTCTCCAAGCTATAACAATACATATATAATTGACTAGTTTCCTGCCCTTAATTCAATTCATATAGGCCGCTCGATCTTTACCCTCTTGAATAACCTGATTCAATTCATGCACGAGTATACCTAGGACTTTACCATTCCCCCGAATTTCAACTGATTTCAGACCAACAAGGTATCCAATGAAAGCTATATGAATCAATTTCAGAACCCATAATAGTTCTCATACATACAGTATCAAAACCACGAAAATAGAACGCGAACAGTGTCGCGCCGCCTGGCAGAAATTCATCGCCGCCAGGCGCATCATGCCAAAACAAGAACAGCGCAACAAACCTGATGTGCCGCCTGGCGGTAGGGAATGAACCGCCAGGCGGTTTCTGGAAAAATCCAGAAAACTCAAATCAAACAGTGCAGAAACAGATGGCAAAGGTTGCAGTTTCAATCAAACAAGGCACAACGCAATATACATATATCTAAAACATCAATGACAACTCTCCTTACCTGGATTCCTTGCTAAATTCGAGTTGATATGCTTATCCCTTCACCAAAACCTCCCTAGCCTTTGCTTTCCACTCCAACCTTTATGATTTCAGCCTCACTACCTTACTCTATCAGCCCCAATCCTCTGGAAAACCTTTTCTTATGACTAACACGAACCCCCCAATGCTATTTTCTCCTTTTTAACCTTCTCCCTCACTATAACTCTCCCTTAATTGCTCCCTTAGTGGCTTACCCGAATTTTAAATAAAAAAAATGATATTAAGGCTCACCAAGTGTTTAATTAATCCCTTTGTTTTCCAGCCCTTAGGTTACCTCTCCCTTGGAGATGATAGGTTTCTACCTTTCCACATTCATTCACAAGGAAAATTTGACAAAAAGACATTATTTAGTTCTCACCAAGGTTTGAACCCACACTCATGCACATACCAATCCAAGACCAAACCATTCAACCAATCCAGATTTCATGATAACTCCTACAATTCTAAGAGTTTATCATGACGCCAAGCATTCAATATATAATTACATAAAAATGCATAATTTAATAACATCCAAGTGACACACATAGGACTCGAACCCAAGTCCTCACACATAATAAAAGTGCTCTCAACCACTTGAGCTAACACTCTTCCACGTCATAATCCCTCACATTTATTGCTTTAAATGTTATCACTACCCGTCCTAATTAAATAATTAATTAAATAACTATTTAATTTTCCCGGTTCTTACAAAACCCAAAACTTCCAACTGTCGCGCATAATTCTTCCACCATTGGCTATCCCCCTTCACTGCCAAACCCATCATCGTGCATCCTCTGCCTTGGCTCAACCTTGGACCTCTTCGCCAGTGTAGCCCACATCTCATTGTCGTCCTACGATATTTGAACCCTTGGCCACCACTGCAAGTTTTTGCGAGAGCTTCACTCTCTATTGTTCCCCCAAGTCAAATCAAAGCTGCAACGAAATGTGTTCATCCTCACTCTAACCTCAATTTGTAATCTGGGTCTACATCTAAAGCAAAATAAAAAAAACTCAAATTTTGGCCTTAAGGTGTAAATTAGAGAAAAAAAAAATTCAAAATTAGCAAGCTAACCCATTTACAGGTCAGGTTGTAAGTTGTAACCCGTTTTCAATTGGTGGGCCAGCCTGACTCGACCCATTTTTCATGGTCCAATACTGGAATGGGCTCAAACGAGACATGTTGGTCCATTTTGCCACCCCTAACAAGATGTCTCAAACATAATTCCATTTTTTAAAGAAAAATCACACAAACTATTAAATTTAGTATTGCTGCCACTTCGTATATTTTTTTCATATCAAATTGTCTCTCAATGAAGGCAACAAAGTTTATAAACATAGACATGGCTTCAATTTTGTTGCATAGCAAATAAACCCAAATTGCATGGGAATAATCATCAAGAATTGTTAGGTAATAGAGCACCCCACAAGATGAAATAGTGCGATAATGTCCACATAAATCACAATGGACTAATTCAAGTAAACTACTTGTAGTATGCTCACTTACTGAAAAATGATTCCTATGTTGTTTAGAAAGGGGGGCATATATCACAAATTTTACTATTATTGCTTCTACTAAACAAAATCACCTGAGGGATTAAGTTTAACACATTTCCTGTCGAGTAACCCAAACGATTATACCACATATCAATTGACAAATCTTTGTCAAATACTAATGCGTGTATATTTAGAATACCTAAAAAAAACACCATCGATTCGCTCATTTGCTCCAATCAATGTTCTCATCTTTTAGTCCTATATTACACACAATGTATTTGTAAATTGAACGATATAATTTTGAGGCATCAAATAATTGAGATATAAAAAAATTAAATTGCATGTTAATTGTGGCACAAAAAAGACATTATCAAGTTGCAAACTACCATCCAAAATCATATTGCCCTCTTTTGTAGCCGTGGCAACTTTTCCATTCGGCAATCCCACGAGTATAGTGATAAGTATGAAAAATACTTATTATTCATGTTTGAGTACAATTAAGAGGTCCAATCAAACATGAATAATAAGTATTTTTCATACTTTTAAGCGATGTGGAACTATTGGATCTATGGTAGGAACATAAGCCCCCCAGTCGAGGTGTAAAGGGCATGAGCGGATCATTCCCAAAGGTGGCTTCAGGGACTAATGGTTTTGTTATCAGTCACACGAAACTAATCGTTCTGTTATCGGCCCCATGGTGGGCGCCAATGTTCTAGTCCTAAGTCTAATGTGTTATCAATTACCACACATCCGAGGTATTCTTCTCTTTGGAGCATGTGTTCCGTCACAATTTTATTCTTAGAAGACGTCTCAAAGGGTGAAAAGAGAAATGAGTATTGAGTATGTGGTAGGAACAATAATTTATAAATATTATATAATACATCCATATATATATATATATATATATATATATAACATATTTAAACAAAAGGCTTAATACCTAATTTGGTCCTCTAATTTTATTCGAATTTTTAAAAAGACCCATAATTTTTCATTTGTTCAATTTAGTCCTCCAATTTTTAAAAAATGTTCAATTTAGTCCTTTCCATTAAATTGACGTTAACGTCGTGTCCGTACAGTGTCACATGTCATGTTATTGTCACCTAACCGTGCTTGTTTTCAATTTTGTCCCCTTATTTATAATTTTATCCAATTTTATCCAAATTAAATTGCATGTTATTGTCATGTGATAATAACATGACATGTGATACTGTACGGACATGGCATTAACATTAATTTAATGGAAATGACTAAATTGAAATTTTTTAAGAAATTAGTAGACTAAATTGAACAAATGAAAAATTAGGGATTTTTTCAAAAATTCGAATAAAATTAGAAGACCAAATTTAGTATTAATCCTAAACAAAAAATAAACCATAAATGTGAAACTTTAATTAGCATTTTTGATAAACTAGCTTAATTTTATTTTAAATAATGTGAAAGTTAAAAAACTATGATAACTATTCTTGTATAAATTTAAAATTTAAATACACTATGCTAATTATTGAAGCTTTTAAACAGTTTCGAACTTAAGTGGTTAAACAATAATGCGAACTTCACCGCTTAATAATATGTAATATTCTTATTCTAGTAAAAAGAAATAGACTTTTATTGATTTGAGTTGTTATTTTAATGTTTGGTAATAAATAAAGTTTAATTATATCATTTGAATAAAACAGAAATGTACTATAACGATCAATTTCAAGGTTAACGCTAACAAAAGTCCAAAATTACATTGGTATGTATTCTGATGTCCGATAATTTAAGTTAATTTTACGATTTTCAAGAAAAAAATATAAACAGTTATGTTAAATAATAAATAAGAATAGAAAGTAATACTAAATTAATATTTCACTTAATATTTAAACTTTTGAAAGCAATCTTGACCCAGCAAATGACTATGAAAAGGAAAGACTTTCTTCCTTCCTGCAACGTTCTAATTTCTAACGACACTTCCCTAATTTTCGAAATGACCATTTACCTTTCTGGAACAAGTTTTATGATTTTTCAGACCATTACGTCTGGAAAAGGATTTCTAGAACAAAATTTTGAAATATGATTTTTGTTAAGGGTGGGCAAAAAATCTAATTTTCTTGATCCAATCCACTTTTGTTCCAATCCAATCCATTTATAATCTATTTTATTAAAAATCCAATCCATTTAAAATCCATTTAATGGATATGGATTTCAATCTAATCTACATTTTATATATTTTATGGATTGGATATCCATTTTATAAATCAAGATTTCTA
>Ga0214542_1004302_pt1 | contig 28377 bp, 24 predicted proteins | sample CNSS1metaG_FD_160096 | JGI IMG/M metagenome (GOLD analysis project Ga0214542, IMG submission 160096) | Root nodule microbial communities from cowpea collected in UCLA plant growth center, Los Angeles, California, USA - CNSS1 | ecosystem: Host-associated > Plants > Roots > Nodule | place: USA...
CCCCCTGCGAAATGAGGACTATTGGTCAACATATACAGGTCCTAATTTCACTCCAGACCCCCAAACTAGGCGTAAGGCTTCGGGACGACCTACAACGACTAGGATCCATAACGAAATGGATCAACCCCTTACGGATAAGCCAAAAAAATGCTCATATTGTCGCACTGAGGGTCATCATAGGGGACAATGTCCATTTCGCCAATAATTTGTACATTTTTTATTTCAATTAATTTAATTTTCTATGTTTTTTCTTCTTTCTACAATGTCAAAACTAAGACAATTTTCTATGAACATTAATATTTCTTATGCCTTCATCAACTACAAGTTCAAATACTTAATTCTTTTATGGACAAAAAAACTTTATCAAATGAGAACAAATTATTATGCTCGCCTCTGTATCCAATTCTAATTTAACAACTTTGTTTTTTAAAATTTGTACTGTAATCGATTACAATTCACTCGAACAAAATGCATTAACCATGTAATCGATTACAATTCGTCTGTAATTGATTACATTACACCCAGAAAACTGCAACACATGCAGTAATCGATTACAGCCTACGGTAATCGATTACTCAATGAAAAATGTATTGCCCCCCACGATTTCATCTAAAAACGTGCACCCCTCCAACGATTTCCTTTCAATGTCGTTCCCCCCCTTTCAATGTCGTTTCCCCCCCACACGATTTCCTTTGAATAACAAAATTTGACCCGAAAACGTACGGGGGCTACACGATTTCTTCATAACGAAAACGTTCACCCCCAAAACGTTTTGCCTAGTTCTGTAATTTTTAAAAAACTTGCCTATATCCGTAATAAACCAAACTGATTTGCCTAGAAGGGAAAAAAAACCTTGTTATTTGCCAACAGACAGTGGTATATGGTCATTGTTTATTCTGGAGTGATAAGTTGCAGTTTATCAGCTTAGGTAATTCTTTGGCCACAATAGGTGTTTGTACTTAATATTAAGAGGATAATTGTTCTAGTGATGCTACATGGTTTCTTATGTATCAGATATAAGCTGTGTATGGACTGTGTTGTCTAAAACTATGCTTGTTAATGATTAGTAAAGCGAATGCAGGTTATCATTATTAGTGCAGCCATGTGATTATGTTGTACAAGCACGTCATTTAGGTAGAATTTCCAGCGATGTGGTCGTTAAAATGTAGTTTTCTTTAAGTTAGTTCTCTGCATCTATAGAATATGAGTAATGAGCTTGTACATGCAAGGCCACATGCAAAACAGTTTGATATTGATACTTGATTTATAAACGAGTAATGAGCTTGATATTGTTACTTTATTTTTGAACTGTCATTTGTCTGGACACAACTTTCTAAAAAGTGCATGCTTCTATCAATAGTAAGAGACTCCTTGCAAAACAGTACATATTCAGGATCCGAGCTCAAACAATTGACAATAGCAACCGATAGTGTTATTGGAGGTTCCAATGATCCAACAGTTACCGATAATAAAATTACCAATCCTGTTAAAAGATTCAATGCCCCACTTAACAGTAGCAAATGCAGAATATCCAATGCCACTTTTTCTGGATCACTTTTCCTCGTTCAGACAGGTTCTCTCAAGTGTTTTTAACTGTATCATGTGGTGGGGTTCTTGGTTGTTGAGTAAAAAGACTAACTTCGTACTCGAGAAAAGGATCGCATATTGGAGTGGGACATTTTGGCTAATTATTACTGACAACGAAATGGGGACAATAATTCTTTTGATTGTTTGCACCTTTGTTGATTGGCGTCAATATTCCACATGGATACGAACGGCTGCTTTTGTTTTACATAGAGGCAATTTTTTACAGCCATTAATTAGCACCATGAAAATACTATAAATAAAGGATAACATAGGCTTGGCTGAAGTTCTTTAATATGGGTTAGAAGTAGATATAAATATAGAAGTAGATATAAATTATAATGTGGATAAATTGTTCTATAATCCAGAAGATATTCTGTATATTTGGAAGGAAATTATTTGTTTTAAACAGTATTAAAAAAAATAAAAAACTATTATGGTGGACGAAGAAAATGCCTCTCTGATCTCTTTGGTCCTCAGATAAAGTTCCATTTTCCTTGTTTTTCTGCAAAATTTTGAGGCCCAATTTATATCTTGAAAAGACTTTTTCTTCTTGTACCCTCTATTTCTTGGCATATTATACAATTTTAATATGACCATTTTACCTTTTAAAATCTTCGAGAAATTTTCAAGAACAAACTCTTTAGAATTTCGTGAACATGATTTCTAGAATGGGATTTTCGGAGTGAGATTTCTAGAATAGAATTTTCGGAATGAGATTCCCAGAATGTTTTTTTTAAATGCATTACGGAATAAGTTTTGTATTTAAATTTTCAGAACAAGTTTCTGGCATATATCAAATGTTTTTGGGAAAAAGTTCTCTACACATTAAATGTATTTTGAAAAAAACTTTTTGAAATAAACCTTTCGGAGTACATAAAATGTACTTCAGTAAGAACCAAAAGAATTATTTTTCAGCAACTTGTTCTATCTCTATTCTTCTTCTTTTGTACCGTTTTTACTCTCTTTTTCCTCTGTAGGACGATAGTACAGTGACGACAACAATTGTGATGACAGTCGCGGTGTGGTGCAAAGAGGATATTTAGTACTTTCTGTTAGTACAGGGGTGTAGTTAGTAATAATGGAATGTTGGAAACAGTAGCCCTTGAAAATTGATGTTGGTCATAGAAGACATGGAACGCTGTTGAAGTGTTATGTTTCATGTTTGCAGGTATGGTGCACAACGCGACGTGGAATGTGAATGCAACTATCACGATTATACTGTAATCAACTTATAAGTCCTGTAATTAGAAGGTAAGCTTAGTCCTGTAATTTGCCATTCATGATTCCTTAACCAAACATTCAATTAATTTATTTAATTAGAATTTGTGCTGGCCTATGTCAGATTTAGTTCTTTAGTCAACTGTGACCACATTTATTACATCATTAACCATTCTTGCAACACGCTCAATTACAATATGACTCGGTTTCTATAATTATTTTTCCTATATACTTATACGAAAGAAAATAAGAAAAACAGTAGGTAAAATCAATTTAATTTAACGTGTCTTGATTCTCAACACTTGAATTGTTAATTAATATATCTAGGATGAATTTTAAAAGGCATCGGACTATGAACCTTGTCTTTGAAAACGACAAACCAGTAGACTTTTCAACTAAGGATCTCGGATCTCAACCATTAAATTTTTAAATACATATCCAACGGTTTATTTTGATGGCAGGTAAGAAAAGAGAGTTAAGTGAAGTGATCTACTAGCATCAGCTGAACTCATACAGAACAGAACCAACCCAGTTTGTTGCAGCTAAGTTCATTCCTTTGTGTTTAGTTTGCTACTCTGATCATCACTTGTTTGCTGCTGAGATAATGGCATTAGCTGTGGTAGGTGGTGCGCTCCTTTCTGCTTTCATTGACGTTCTTTTTGAAAGGCTAGCTTCTCCTGAGCTTGTTAATTTGATCCGTGGGAAGAAGCCTGACAAGTTGCTTCAAAAGGTGGAGAACCAGCTGATAGTTGTTAGAGTTGTGCTTGCTGATGCTGAGAATCGACAAATCACAGACCCCAATGTCAAAAAGTGGCTAGATGTTCTCAAAGATCTTGTCTACGAGGTTGATGACTTACTTGATGAAGTTTCTACTAAAGCTGCTGCTCAAAAGGAGGTACGCAATTCCTTTTCCCGCCTTTTCAACAAGAAGAAGATTGTTAGTATTAGTAAGTTAGAAGACATTGTTGAAAGATTAGATGATATTTTAAAACAAAAAGAGAGTCTTGATTTGAAGGAGATTCCAGTGGAGAGCAACCAACCATGGAAAGCTCAGCCAACATCTCTGGAAGATGGATATGGTATGTACGGTAGAGATAAAGATAAGGATGCCATAATGAAGATGGTGTTAGAGGATGGCACTGATGGTGAACAAGTTTCTGTGATCCCTATTGTAGGCATGGGTGGGGTTGGGAAAACCACTCTGGCAAGATCTGTGTTCAACGATGACAAATTGAAGCAGCAGATATTTGATTTAAAGGCATGGGTTTGTGTTTCTGATATATTTGATATGGTGAAGGTCACAAAAACTATGATAGAGGAAATTACCAAAAAGCCTTGTAAATTGAGTGATCTAAATGCCCTCCAACTTGAGTTGACCGACAGAATGAAGGGTAAAAGATTCTTGATTGTGTTGGATGATGTTTGGATTGAGGATTGTGATAACTGGTGTAGTCTTACGAAACCATTTCTAAGTGGGATTTCGGGAAGTAAAGTTCTTGTGACGACCCGCAATGAAAATGTAGCGGCTATAGTCCCTTTGCGTACTGTTAAAGTATATCATCTAGACAAATTGTCAAATGAAGATTGTTGGTTGGTGTTTGCAAACCATGCATTTCCTCTCCCAGAAGCCAGTGAGAAAAGAGGAACCCTAGAAAAGATTGGAAAAGAGATTGTTAAAAAGTGTAATGGGTTGCCTTTAGCTGCACAGTCGCTTGGAGGAATGTTGAGAAGAAAGGAGGCTATTAGGGATTGGAATAATGTACTTGAAAGTGACATTTGGGAACTTCCTGAGAGTCAGTGTAAAATTATTCCAGCACTCAGAATTAGTTATCATTATCTCCCTCCACAATTAAAACGGTGTTTCGTTTATTGCTCACTCTACCCCAAAGATTGTCAATTTAAAAAAGATGAACTAATTCAGCTGTGGATGGCTGAAGATCTTGTAAAAGCGGCGAAGAAAGGAAAGACTTTAGAAGAAGTTGGTCAAGAGTATTTTGATGATTTGGTTTCGAGATGCTTTTTCCAATCTACAAGTCGGAGTTGCGGTGATTATTTTGTAATGCACGACCTCATTCATGATCTAGCAACATTCCTTGGTGGGGAATTCTATTTCAGAGCAAATGAACTTGGGAAAGAAACCAAAATCGATAGAAAGACTCGTCATTTGTCATTTACAAGATTCAGTGATCCAGTCTCGGATATTGAAGTTTTTGACACACTAAAATTTCCAAGAACTTTCTTGTTGATCAATTATAAAGACTCTCCATTCAACAATGAAAAGGCACCACGTATTGTAGTCTCGATGCTGAAATACTTGAGAGTTTTATCTTTCTGTGACTTCCGAAGTCTGTTTGCTCTGCCCGACACAATTGGTGAATTGATCCATTTGCGTTATCTAAATCTCTCTAATACCGGTATAATAACTCTGCCAGAGTCATTGTGTAATTTGTGCAATTTACAAACTTTGAAGTTGTTCAGTTGCTTTAATCTGACTAAGTTGCCTAGCGCCATGCAAAATCTTGTAAACTTGCGTCATCTTGAAATTCTTGATACCTCCATAGAAGAGATGCCTAAAAGAATGGGGAAACTAAGTCAATTACAGAAGTTGGATTTCTATATTGCGGGCAAGCATATAGAGAATAGCATCAAAGAATTGGGAGGACTTCCAAATCTCCACGGTTCGTTTTCTATTGAGGAATTGGAGAATGTTACCAAAGGCGAAGAAGCGTTAGAGGCCAGGATAATGGATAAGAAGCATATTACCCATCTATCCTTAGAATGGTCTACAGGTAATGACAATAGCATCTACTCCCAAATTGAATTAGATGTACTCAGCAACTTACAACCTCATCAAGACCTGGAATCGCTTTCAATAAAGGGTTACAAAGGAACCAAATTTCCGAAATGGGTGGGAAATTTGTCCTACCGCTACATGACAAGTATAAGTTTATATAATTGTAAGAACTGTTGCATGCTTCCTTCAATGGGGCAACTACCATCTCTCAAGTTCCTTCGTATTTCAGACATGAATTCGGTGAAGACTATTGATGCAGGATTTTATAAGACGGAAGATTGTTCATCCGTGATACCCTTCCCCTCCCTTGAGTGTCTAGAAATTTTTCGCATGCCTAGTTGGGAGGTGTGGAGTGCCTTTGGTTCAGATGCTTTTCCTGTGCTTCGGGATCTTTATATATTTGATTGCATCAAATTAAAGGGAGATTTACCAAATCATCTTCCTGCTCTGCAAAATCTTCGGATTATAAATTGCGAGCTTCTTGTCTCTTCTGTCCCAAGGGCTCCCACCCTTCGAACATTGAAGATTCGTAACAGCAACAAAGTAACGTTTCATGAGTTTCCTCTTTTGGTGGAGAGTATAGACGTAGAAGGAGGTCCAATGGTGGAGTCCATGATGGAGGCCATCACCAACGTCCAACCTACTTGCCTCCAATCTTTAACATTACAGAATTGTTCCTCAGCCATATCATTTCCAGGTGATCGTCTTCCTGCATCGTTGAAAGCTCTGCTTATGAGTGGTTTAAAGAAACTGAAATTCCCGATACAACACAAACACGAATTATTGGAATCACTATCAATAATGAATAGTTGTGATTCGCTCATGTCTCTTCCATTGGCTACCTTTCCAAATCTCAGTAGTCTTAAAATCAAAGACTGTGAAAATATGAAATCACTTTTGTTGTCAGGGTCAGATTCGTTGAAGAGTCTGAGCTATTTTCAGATTAGCAACTGCCCCAACTTTGTATCATTTCCCGAAGAAGGATTGTCTGCGCCCAATTTGACTCTTTTCCGTGTTTATGGTTGTGAGAAGTTGAAGTCCTTGCCTGAACAGATGAGAACTCTTCTCCCAAAGATGGAATATCTTAACATATCCAACTGCCAACAAATAGAGTCATTCCCTGTAGGGGGTATGCCACCTAACTTGAAAACAGTTGAGATCAGCAATTGTGAGAAACTACTGAGCGGTAAAGCATGGGTATGCACGGACATGGTTACCTCTCTCATTGTGTGGGGTCCATGTGATGGCATCAACTCCTTCCCAAAGGAGGATCTGCTCCCTCCCTCCCTTGTGTCTCTGCATCTATGTGATTTGTCAAGTTTGGAGACGTTGGAGTGCAAGGGCCTTCTCCATCTAACGTCGCTACAAGAATTGCGTATTCAAAATTGTGAAAAGCTGCAGAATATCGCTGGAGAAAGATTGCCTGTCTCTCTAATAAAATTAATCATAGTGGGAAGTCCACTACTGCAAACACGATGCCACAGTAAGGACCGTGAAATTTGGTCTAAGATCTGCCATGTCCGTGGGATAAAGATTGACGGTAGATGGATTTAACTAGCAAGGATGATGAACAGGTAATTCTCCTTCTTTCACTTACTTCATCAACATCTAACCATCAAAAACTATTTTGCCAAAGATACCTTTCATTTCTTCTCTTTCTTCTTTCAAATCTAACTTAATTATTGCATTCAGCTAGTCCCAAATCAGTTAATTGTTCAGTTTCATACTTCACTGGAATTGCAAGTGTAAAGGAAACCTAGCTTTTTTATATATTTTATTTACAGTGCGCATTCATGTCGTTTTAATCTAAAGTAGTCACTGTAGAAATGAATAATGGTCCTTTTTTTTTTTCTAAACAGTTAGTCTGTGTGGTCAATGCCAATATTCTGCTTAGCATTGTGGTGAAATTGAACATGGTTGAAAGGAGTGGCATTTGAAATGCTGAAAATAGACTGTACATGTTGAAAGGACTGAACCTACTGTACGCTAACTCAAATGCACTGAATGAGAAAGAAAGGAAATCTTCCATTCAGGGCTTTTGATGCAAAAGATCAGAGTAGAAGTTATGGTTTCATCAGTCATACATGATTCTACTAAGGGAAGCTTCAGCGCCTATGGATTGAGTTCTGGCATGTAAATTCTATCTTTATCGCCAATTCAAATGACATATTTATTGAAGGTCAAATAAATTTTGGGATGAAACTTCGCTACAATAGTTCATGCTCAGTTTAATCATGGCCATGAATTTCTTTTCTTTTCATACTTTGGAAATGTCATAAATACATAATATTCTGATAATTCTTTTCTTTACTTTTAGCAGGATACAAAATGTAACCAGCAAAATAGTTCAACCTTGTACAATTTTTTGATGGCAGAATAGTAAGCATCAATACGAGTGCTGATTTATAATTTGCCAAAATCCATAATTTGCCCCTTTATTTTCAGGGTTAACAATTAGTATGTATTTGCAGCATTTAGACTAAATCTCACACAAATACTCTTTCTCCTATTTCAATAATGTAAAAAAATACTAACGCGTTTTTATTATTAATTTAAAACTACATTTTATATAAATTTGGATTAAGAAATGTAATTCAGAATTATATAGTTTGAAGTATATTCTAAATTTCACAATTTAAAAAAAATTTAAATGATATGATTTAAAATTCAAAATTTGGATTCAGATTATTTTAGTAATTTGTTCCAAATTACCAAAATAGAACAAATTACCAAAATAGTTCAAATTACCAAAGTAGTAAGTATTATGAAAATAATACTTTCAATTTTATAAAAACAATACATTTATAATGTATTTTTGGATAAATTATGATATAATCCAGAAGATATTCTATATATTTGGAAAGAAACGAATTTTTTTATTTAAGCAACATCTTAAAAAACACTATGAGGGTGGAGGAAGAAAATGCCTCCATGATCTCTTTGGTCCTTAGAAGAAAGTTCCATATGCACCTCTCATTCTTTTTTATGCACAGTCATAAATTATAGGTTAAAATACTTCGTTGGTCCTCGTTTTTGTAGCAAAATCGCAATTTGGTTCTCATATTTTTATTAGTCTCAATTAGGTTCTCATTTTTGTAAATTAGTATCAATTAGGTCCTTTCCGTTAGTAGAGAATTAACACCGTTAAGTAGGTGCCACGTGTGAACTCCTCGTTTTTTTAGTTTTTTTTTAACTTTTTTTTTAATTTTTTAATTTTTTTTAGAACTATTTATGCCACGTGTCAGGTTTGTAGTGTGTCACGTGTCAATGTAATATGGTGACACGTGTCAAATTATTGTATGAATCTCAATTTGGTCCTCATATTTGTTAATTTGATTTGATTTCAGTCCAAGATTTCAGTCCAAGTTTTTTTTTAAAACATTTAATTTCATGTGCTCCAAATTTAGAACAAATTTAATTTTTTTATAAATGTAATGATGATACTTTTATTACAAGTGATTTTTTTTATTACATTAATTTATTTAAAATTTGGGACTTAAATAAAATTTGAGGACCAAATTGAGATTCATACAATAATTTGACACGCGTCACCATATTAGATTGACACGTGGCACATTACAGACGTGACACGTGGCATAAATATTTTTTTTAAAAAATTTAAAAAATTCAAAAAAAAATTCAAAAATTCAAAAAAAAAATTCAAAAAAATTCAAAAAAATTCAAAAAAATTCAAAAAATTCAAAAAAAGAGGAGCTGACACATGGCACCTACTTAACGGTGTTAATTCTCTACTAACGAAAAGGACCTAATTGATACTAATTTACAAAAATGAGGAGCTAATTGAGACTAATAAAAATACGAGGACCAAATTGAGATTTTGCGACAAAAACGAGGACCAACGAAGTATTTTAACCTAAATTATAATATTCCATTTTATCTTTTACTAAAAAATAATAGGGATTTAGTCTTTTGGTTCCCATTTTTTGTTTAAAAGTGTCAAATTGGTCTTCTAGTTCTTTTAAGTTTCAATTTTGTCTCGATCTTTAAAAAATTGATGCAATTTAATCCTTTTTGTTAAATTTCTTAAAGCGAATCAATGATTTTTTTTTATCAAAATTGGCAATATGATCCTGTTAATTTCATCAATAAAGAAAATTATCATTATTAAAAACTTCAATTTTGATGAAAAGTCTTCTATCCATTTCAATAAATTTAATGAAAAAGACCACATTGCATCAATTTTTAAAAAATTGGGACCAAATTGAAACTTAAAAAAAAAAAAAAACTAAAGGATCAATTTGACACTTTTAGATAAAAATAGGACAAAAAAAATAATTAAACCAAAATAATAAAATCCTAAAATCCTAATTTAACATTGCCTTTCCTTTCCTATGCTGTGAAATGTCCTGCACCTCCCTCCCTCCTACTTCATTTTATCTTTTACACAATTGTTTTAGGAGTAATTGTAAAATTGTAGTTTGCATAACAAAATGACTTTTTCTACTTCTGCTTCTTAACCAACCTTGTTCTCTAGTTGCACATTGTCTTCTCATACTACAATTTCAAACTCCTCAATTTGAACCTCCCCATATCTTCCCGCCACTATATTTAAAAGGGATGACTCTCTTTACATTGCTTACAATGATTGTTGGAAGTCTCACATCGACTAGAGATAAGACAATTTCATAGTACATAAGTGAGGTGCAAACCTCACCTTAAAATCTAGTTCTGTTGGATTGAGTTAGGCTTAAAAACTCCACTTCTAACATAGTATCAGAGTCAGGTTAGAGCCTATCCTAGCGATCTTTCTTGGACATTCTGTTCCATCCCATATCGGGCCGCTAACAGACAACCCTTTAATTTCTAGTTCCACACACGAGATGTATATACTTTGGCGTGAAGGGGTGTGTTGGAAGTCCCACATCAGCTTAAAAACTCCATTTCTAACAATGATGTCAACATCGCTTGAGTGAGAATGACGGTAAGTGTATTGCTTAGGCGAGATGACTTTGGCTTGAGCGAGACTCTTTTGATTTGAGTGACCTGTTGCACAAATTCTTCCATTTCTTCTCTGTTTCTTGATTTCTCTTTTGTTCTTCTTTAGTTCTTTCCTCCTCTATTTTAATTTATTTAAAAAATACACAAAATAGGGATTAAATGATTTCTTTAAGTAAACACTTGGAAGCATGTGATTGAAGCTCATTTTTCCTATATTTAGGAAGAATCAACATGATATAAATACAAATTACAAACAGAAGTGCTAACATTTCATATGAAAATTTCTGATTTTTGGCACTTATCACCATTACAGGTATACTCTAATCAACGTTTAAGGTAAGCTTTCACTTTAAGTCTTTTATGCATTCTGCGTAAGTTTCTGCATAAGCTTAGTCCTGTAATTGCCATTCATAATTCCTTAAACCAAAGATCCAGTTAATTTATTTAATTAGAATTTGTTCTATTCCTACCTCGGTTCTCACAAATTGTTGTTAGGATTCCTCTTCAATAGCCATCTATCAGCATTACCAAGTGATGGAAAAACTCTGTTTAGCATTTATACTCATCTTTAACTTTATGCTTCAACAATCACTTTATCTCGGACATTTTATGAAAGTGGGTGAACATGACTTGGATTAATAATATATAGGGTTAAGTATGTTTTTAGTCCCTGAACTTTGGTCCAAAATTGGAATTCGTCCCTGGTCGAAACTTTGATAAATTTTGGTCCCTAAACTTTAAAAATGAATGAATATAGTCCTTTTAAACCAACTTTGTTAACTTTTTTTTAGGTTTCGAGCGTATTTCTCAATAAATATTGAGCTGACACCGGCTACCGCAAAGGGTTCAGTTGGTGGGTGTCCAATATTTACTGAGAAATACGCTCGAAACCTAAAAAAAAGTTAACAAAATTGGGTTAAAAGGACTATATTCATTCATTTTTAAAGTTTAGGGACCAAAATTTATCAAAGTTTCGACCAGGGACGAATTCCAATTTTGGACCAAAGTTCAGGGACTAAAAACATACTTAACCCTAATATATATATATATATATATATATATATATATATATTATATTATATTATATTATATTATATTATATTATATTATATTATATTATATTATATTATATTATATTATATTATATTATATTATATTATATTATATTATATTATATTATATTATATTATATCGATGGTCATTATCACAAAAAGTGCAAGTTTACACATATATGACGGTCTGCCATGAAAACTCAAACAAAAAAAAGTCTGAAAACACTTATGATACTAAGGTAAACAGTCACACAGTCCCTTTATATAAAACTGCAGTCCCTGACTTAACTTGACTTTAATATGTGTAACTTGACTTAACTTGACTTAAGTTAAGTCCCTTACTTAACTTGACTTTAATATCAGTACCAAAGATAATATGATCAAATACTACTGGAAGAGTTCAAAATATAAAATCTTGAAAGAAACTAACACAAGCTCCTTCAAAATAGTTACATAACTTCCTGCTCTTTCGTTTCACTTGAAGAAAATGTAACACTCACATTAAGTAACAAAATGATGAATAAAAAAGTTCCAGAAATCAATTGCTAGAAACATAAAGCATACATCTAATGCTTGATTTGGAAAAAGTTCCAGAAAGCATACAACTGATGCAAGTCATAATGTAGTTAAATAAATTTGTATTTATTAGAATTTATCTTTTGATAATTGATTATGTCTACAAGGACCGTGCTGAGCCAAGATGATATCCAAAAGAAAATGGGTACACTATTGATATCACTCAAGGATATCGTGGATGCTTGATTTGAACATGAATTGTGCAAGTTCTGCTTCGATCATATCAGATTTGGTTGCTGCCTTTCACATCTTTAGTCAAACTATGACCACATTTATTACATCATTACCGTTCTTGGAACAGGCTCAATTACAGTAGGACTCTGTTTCCATAATTATTTTTCCTATATACTTATAGGAAAGCAAATAAGAAAAAAGCTTGGTAAAATCAATTTATATACTTTACCCGAAGAAAATTTAGATTAGAAATACTTCTACAAAATGAAAAACTATTTCATTTAACTAGTCTTGATTCTCAACAGCTGAATTTTCAAGAAGCATCCGACCATGAACCTTATCTTTGAAAACTACAAACAAGTAGACTTTTCAACTGAGCATCTTCAATTTCAACCATCAAAACTTTATATACATATCCAACGGTTTATTTTGATGGAAGGTGCGGACGGAGCGTAGAAAGTTGAAATAGAAAGTTGAAATGAAGAGAGTTAAGTGAAGTCTCCTTCCATCGGTTCAACTCATACGGAACTTGCACCCAATTCCTTTCCTTTGCATTTCTTTTTGCTCCTCTGATCATCATTTGTTTTCTGTTGAGATCATGGCATTAGCTGTGGTAGGTGGTGCGCTCCTTTCTGCTTTCTTTGACGTTCTTTTTGACAGGCTGGCATCCCCTCAGGTTCTCAACTTCTTCCGAGGAAAGAAGCCTGACAAGTTGCTTCACAAGATGAAGAACCAGCTGATAGTTGTTAGAGTTGTGCTTGCTGATGCTGAGAAGACACAAATCACAGACTCCACTGTCAAAGAGTGGCTCGATCTTCTCAGAGATCTTGTCTACGAGGTTGATGACTTACTTGATGAAGTTTCTACTAAAGCTGCTATTCAAAAGAAGAAGGTAAGCAATTCTTTTTCTCGCATTTTCAAAAGGAAGAAGATGGTTAGTATTAGTAAGTTGGAAGACATAGTTGAAAGATTAGATGACATTTTAAAACAAAAGGAGAGTCTTGATTTGAAAGATATTCCAGTGGAGAGCTACCAGTCATGGAAAGCTCAGCCAACATCTCTGGAAGATGGATACAGTATGTACGGTAGACATAAAGATAAAGAGGCCATAATGAAGATGGTGTTACAGGATGTCACTGATGATAGTGAACAAGTGTCTGTGATCCCTATTGTAGGCATGGGTGGGGTTGGAAAAACCACTTTGGCAAGATCTGTGTTCAACGATTGCAAATTGAACCAGCAGATATTTAATTCGAAGGCATGGGTTTGTGTTTCTGATATATTTGATATTGTGAAGGTCACAAGAACCATGGTAGAGGAAATTACCCGAAAGCCTTGTAAATTGAGTGATCTAAATGTTCTTCAACTTGAATTGATGGACAAACTGAAAGGTAAAAGATTTTTTATTGTCTTGGATGATGTTTGGATCGAGGATTGTGACAATTGGACAACTCTTACAAAACCATTTGTAAGCGGGATTAGGGGCAGTAAAGTTCTGATTACAACCCGCAATGAAAATGTAGCGGCTGCAGTGCCTTTTCATACTGTTGAAATATATCATCTAAACAAATAGTCAAATGAAGATTGTTGGTTGGTGTTTGCAAACCATGCATTTCCTCTCCAAGAAGCCAGCGAGAGAAGAGGAACCCTAGAAAAGATTGGAAAAGAGATTGTTAAAAAGTGTGATGGGTTGCCTTTAGCTGCCCAGTCACTTGGAGGAATGTTGAGAAGAAAACACGCTGTCAGGGATTGGAATAATGTACTTGAAAGTGACATTTGGGAACTTCCTGGAGGTCAGTGTAAAATTATTCCAGCACTCACAATTAGTTATAATTATCTCCCTCCACATTTAAAATGGTGTTTTCTGTATTGCTCACTGTACCCGAAAGATTATGGATTTCAAGACAATGAACTGATCCAGTTGTGGATGGCTGAAGATCTTGTAAAAGCACCAAAGAAAGGAAAGACTTTAGAAGAAGTTGGTCACGAGTATTTTTATGATTTGGTTTCAAGATCTTTTTTTCAATGTGCAAGTCGATGGACTGGGGATGGGGATGATTGTTTCGTAATGCATGACCTCATGCATGATCTAGCAACATTCATTAGTGGGGAATTCTATCTCAGAGCAGATGAACTCGGAAAAGAAACCAAAATCGATAGAAAGACTCGTCATTTGTCATTTGCAACATTCAGTGATCCGGTCTCCGATATTGAAGTTTTTGACACGGTAAAATTTCCTAGAACTTTCTTGTTGATCAATTATAAAGATTCTCCATTCAACAATGAAAAGGCACCAAGTATTGTAGTTTCGATGCTTAAGTACTTGAGAGTTTTATCGTTTTGTGACTTCGAAGGTGTGTTTGCTCTGCCTGATTCAATTGGTGAATTGATCCATTTGCGTTATCTAAATCTCTCTGGTACAAGTATAGAAACTCTGCCAGAATCATTGTGTATTTTGTGCAATCTACAGACTTTGAACTTGTCTCGTTGCTGGAAGCTGACTAAATTGCCTAGTGACATGCAAAATCTTGTAAACTTGCGTCATCTTGAAATTTATGATACCTCCGTAAGAGAGATGCCTAAAAGAATGGGGAAACTAATTCAATTACAGAGGTTGGATTTCTATATTGTGGGCAAGCATACAGAGAATAGCATCAAAGAACTAGGAGGACTCCCAAATCTCCATTGGTTGCTTTCTATTAAAAGGTTAGAGAATGTTACTAAAGGTGAAGAAGCATTAGAGGCCAGGATAATAGATAAGAAGCACCTTAACAATCTATCGTTGGAATGGTCTTTAGGTATCGACAATAGCATCAACTTCCAAATTGAATTTGATGTACTCAACAAGTTAGAACCTCATCAAGACCTGGAATCGTTGTCAATTAGTTACTATAAAGGAACGAGATTTCCGGAATGGGTGGGGAATATTTGCTACCGCTACATGACAAGTATAAGTTTATATAATTGTAACAACTGTTGCATGCTTCCTTCAATGGGGCAACTACCATCTCTCAAGCGCCTCTGTATTTCAGACATGAATTCGGTGAAGATTATTGATGCAGGTTTTTGTATGAAGGAAGATTGTTCGTCTGTGATACCCTTTCCCTGCCTTAAGAGTCTAGACATTTCTCGCATGTCTCATTGGGAGGTGTGGAGTGCCTTTAGTTCAAAAGCTTTTCCTGTGCTTAAGGATCTTTCTCTATTTGATTGCCCCAAACTAAAGGGAGATTTGCCAAATCACCTTCCCGCTCTCCAAAGACTCAGGATTAGAAATTGTGAGCTTCTTGTCTCTTCTATCCATGGGCCTCCCACCCTTCGAACATTAGAGATACGTAACAGCAACAAAGTAGCGTTTCTTGAGTTTCCTCTTTCGGTGGAACATATATATGTAGAAGGAGGCCCAATGGTGGAGTCCATGATGGAGGCCATCACTAACATCCAACCTACTTGCCTCCGATCTTTAACATTAGAGAATTGTTGGTCAGCCCTATCGTTTCCAGGTGAACGTCTTCCTCCATCGCTGAAAACTCTTGATATGAGAGGTTTAAAGAAACTGAGGTTCCCGATGCAACACAAACATGAATTACTGGAATCACTATCAATAAATAGTTGTGATTCACTCATATCTCTTCCATTGACTACCTTTCCAAATCTCAATAGTCTTAAAATCAAAGACTGTGAAAATATGGAATCACTTCTGGTCTCAGAGTCAGAGTCGTTGCAGTGTCTGAACACTTTTGAGATTGTCCATTGTCCCAACTTTACCTCATTCCCAAGAAAAAGGATTCTCTGCACCCAATTTGACTTGGTTCAAAGTTCATTGTTGTGACAAGTTGAAGTCATTGCCCGATCAGATGGGTACCCTTCTCCCAAAGATGAAATTTCTTTGCATATCTGACTGCCAACAAATTGAGTCATTCCCTGGAGGGGTTATGCCACCTAACTTGAGAGTAGTTTGGAACATGAATTGTGAGAAACTTCTAAGCAGTAAAGCATGGGTATGCATGGACATGGTTACCACTATCAATGTGTCGGGTCCATGTGATGGCATCAACACCTTCCCGGAGGAGGGTTTGCTGCCTCCCTCCCTTAAGACTCTGTGTCTCCTTCACTTCTCAAGTCTGAAGATGTTGGAGTGCAAAGGCTTTCTCCATCTCACGTCCCTTCAAGAATTGTACATTGAAGATTGCGAAAAGTTGGAGAATATCACCGGAGAAAGGCTGCCTATTTCTCTAACAAAATTAAGAATCAACGGATGTTCCTTACTGCAAAAACGATGCCACAAAAAGGACCGCGAAATTTGGCCTAAAATCTGCCATGTCCGTGGGATACAGATTAACGATAGATGGATTTAACTTGCAAGGATGATGAGTAGGTAATTCTCCTTCTTTCACTTTCGTTATCAACCTTAATTATTGCCATGAAAATCTTCTTATCATGAAAATCTATTTTGCCAAAGATATCTTTCTCCTTTCAAATCTAACTTAATTATTGCCTTCACCTAGTCCTAAATTAGTTAATTCTTCAGCTTCATATTGGACTAGAATTGCAAGTGTAAAGGAAACCTGACACTTTTTGTATATATTTTAGTTAGAGTTAGCATTCATGTCATTTTAATTTAAATGTAAATGGTCTTCTATTTTTAACAGTTTGTCTGTGTGGTCGATGCCAAGATTCTGCTTAGTATTGAGGTGAATATGGGATTCAGATCATTTCCACTCAAATTTCATTTGGAGGGGTAAACTGAATTAATGTCATCCATTCATGTTTTTTAAGCACAAGTTTATAATATTTTTATATATAAAATAAATGAAACAAATTAAATTCATGACTAGAAAGGTGGTATTTGTTTTCAGACATGCTAGTTTGGCTTGGAGAAACTGCACCTGTCCATGGATTTAACTTCAACTTTGAATAAAATCTCAACAGCTTGAATTTTAGATGGAAGCCTTTTCATGAGGTACAATGTGGCGGATTAAAAGCTATACAATCCAACAAGAAGGATCTTGGTTTACCTCTGATTATTGTGTTTTTAGTCAGGCATATGTCTCCACGTATGTAAACTGGCCCTTTCAGTGCTTGACATGTCGAAAGTGTTGTTTTTCCTATTATTCATGTGTATTAAGACTGAGATTTGTGTTGAATGCATCTGAAAGCTGTATCCCAGTATGCGGAGGTTCAGTTTCTCATACTGCTTCTTATTCATTTGAAATGCTGAAAATAGACGGTACATGTTGAAAGGACTAAATCTACTGATTAACACTAATGCACTGAATGAGAAAGAAAGGAAATCTTCCATTCAGAGCTTTTGATGCAAGAGATCAAGTAGAACTTGTCGTTTCATCAGTAATATACATGCTTCCACTATTTCCTCATAGATCAAACTCGTATAAGAGAAGCTTCAGCACCTATGGATTGTTTCTGCCATGTAAATTCTATCTTTAACGCCAATTCAAATGACATATTTTTGGAAGTCAAATAAATTTTAGGATGAAACTTCACTACAATAGTTCAAGCACAGTTTAGTCATGGCCATGAATTTCTTTTCTTTTCATACTTTCGAAATGTCATAAATTCACAATATCTCATATTTCTTTATATTTTATTCTTCCTCCCATGTGTAACTTCAATTTTGTAACATATATGGAATTCCTGATTTCAATCTTTCCGTAGAATGCAGTTCATTTTCTATCCTGATTTAGGCAATTTGTCTTTATTCTTCCATATTGTTATTTCTTATCCTCCTTCGATATTCTCCGCTTCATTGTATCTTATTTTCCTTTACATTAGACTTTTGACGCTTAATATGAAAGTGGAGGGGCGGTTTCAACAGAGCTCATGAAGTTCACTCACAAACAAAAATTAAACTTCACTAAGAATCCTTATGTATATATCATATGGATTCTATTAAAGGAAGTCATTTTATTTTGAATGACTAAGTACAAAAGTAGACTTAAACTTCTCATATTCTTTTTTCCCCTCTCAACCCATTTTCTTGTTAGGGTAAACTTAAATTAGGAGTTATTGAGCAGATTTTATGAGTGGTTACATTTGTGATGTTTTAGGAGAGCAAAAGTCAAAAGTTTTATATGTTATGTTTTGGATGTTAATGGTGATTAGTGTTATGTTTTTGTAATAATTGGAGACATTATGGCTTGCAGATGAAAAGCCAAATGTAAGTCCTATAAATTGTAGTGTCTTGCTCATATGAAATACACAAGTGAAGTAAATCATATTTTTCAGAGGTAGAGTGCCTTTGCTAACAAATTGGTATCAAGAGCCAGTTAGCCTGAGTGTCTGAGAGTGAAAAGAAAAGTGTGAGTGATGGCCAACAATATGTCCTTATCTTGGGTGGAGAACGAAGAGGTAACCGAGTTCATATCTCGGGTGGAGACTATGGCAAACCAACTTGGCAAGAATGGGGAGCCGTTGCCTGCAAACCGAGTTGTGGAGAAAATTTTGAGGTCATTGACAATTGACTTCGACAACATTGTGTGTGCTATAGAGGAATCCAAAGACCTCTCAAAGCTCACGGTGGAGGAGCTTGCTAGGTATCTAGAAGCCTATGAACAAAGAAGAAGAAAGACGAAGGAGGACTACCTTGGCCAAGCTCTCCAAGCAAGGACAAATTTCAAGGAGAAAAAGGCGTTTGGAACTCAGAACACTCGGGCAGAGGAGGAAGAGATCACAGAGTCAAAATCGAGGTCCTGGAGGCAGAGGTCGAGGACGTAGTGGTAAAGGTCGAGATGATTACGAAGACGACGCTCCCAGCCTGCAAAATTGGCGAGGCCGAGTTCGAGGTGGAGGCCGAGGAGGTCGGTCAGGCAACAATGGTGAGTGCTACAAGTGCGGCAAGCCCAGTCACTATGCAAATAAGTGTAGATCGGTCAAGTGCTATAATTGTGGTAAGACCGGTCATTTTGCAAAGGATTGCCGGTCTCAAAATAGGAGAAATGAATCAACAAATCTTCTTACAGAAGAGGTTGAAGAACAAGCTGGAATATTGTTGATGGCCAGTAGCGAAGCGAGCTTGGCACATGATGTGAAGAGCTCAACACATGATATGAAGAATTTGGCAAGGGAGGAAACTGATGAGGATGAGATGTTGCTGACAAGGAGCTCAGATGTCGAGCTTGGTCCGCACTCTAGCACAAACACCGAGTTTGGTTTGCGAATCCAAAACAACTCGATCTGGTATCTAGACATTGGAGCTAGTAACCATATGTGTGGAGATGAAAGTATGTTTGACGAGCTCTCCAAAATTGAAGTTGGACATGTGTCATTTGGAGACGCTTCCAAGGTGATGGTAAAAGGACGAGGTATGATATGTTTTTCTCAAAAGAATGGACGAATTGGGACAATTCGGGATGTGTACTACGTACCCGACCTCAAAACCAACATATTGAGTATGGGGCAATTAATGGAAAATGGGTACTCTGTCATCATGAAAGATCGAGTGCTGGAGTTGAGGGATAAACTCGAACACCTTATTACCCGAGTAGAAATGAAACAAAACAGAATGTATAAACTAGAGCTGAGGTGTTTGAAAGTAGACGTCGAGGATGAAGCAATGAAGTGGCATTTTCGATTCGGCCATTTGCACTTTGGAGGGTTGACCGAGCTAGTACGGAAAAAATGGTGCGTGGATTGCCAAACATAGAATTTAAGAAGAATTTCTGTGAAGATTGTGTCCTTGGCAAGCACCAGAGAGCCTTGTTTCCAAAGACAACTGAGTATCAGGTGAAGGAACAACTCGGCCTGGTGCATACAAATGTTTGTGGACCAATTACTCCTGTATCTTTCAGTGGTAAGAGGTACTTTTTAACATTTATTGATGATTTCTCTCGGAAGACATGAGTTTATTTTTTGAAGGAGAAATTTGAAGTATTTGGAGTGTTTAAGAAATTTAAAGTAATGATTGAAAATGAAACGAGCACAAAAATTAAAGTTGTTCGGTCAGATAGAGGAGGTGAATACACATCAGCCGAGTTCATGAGGTATTGTGAGGAGCTTGGCATTAGAAGATTTTTGACAACCTCATACTCACCATAGCAGAATGGAGTTGCTGAAAGGAAGAATCAGACAATTCTCAACATGGTTCGATCAATGTTGAAAGGTAAGAATATGTCAAAAGAATTTTGGGCCAAAGCAGTGCAGTGTGCAGTATATGTGCAGAACAGGTGTCCTCATGCAAAGCTCAATGGACAGACACCACATGAAGCATGGAGTGGAAAGAAACCATGTGTATCTCACTTAAAGGTATTTGGTAGTGTAGCATATGCTCATGTTCCAGCACAACAAAGAACCAAGCTCGAGGACAGGAGTAAGAAACTTGTTTTTATTGGATATGATGAAAAAACAAAGGGCTATAAATTGTTTAATCCAGTAACAAACAAAGTTCTTATGAGTCGAGATGTTGTAATAGATGAGGAGAACGAATGAAACAACTCGGAAGTGACAGTTAAAAGCTTAGCAACCAATAGGAGCTCGAAAACTACCTTTGGAAGCCCGACAAGTGAAAGAAGAAATCTAGAAAATGTATTAGCAAGACAACAGGAGGTCTCTGACGAGGAAGAAGAACAATTGCTGCCCAGAACTCGGAGCCTACAAGACATATAATACAACTAACGAGGTACATGTTGTATGTCTTTTGGCAGAATCAGAAGATGTTAGTTTTGAAGAAGCCGTGGTGGATGAGAAATGGAAGAAGGCAATGGATGAGGAGATTGTTGCTATAGAACGTAACAACACGTGGGAACTATTTGAGTTACCACAAGGAGCTCGACCCATTGGAGTAAAGTGGGTTTTCAAGAAGAAAATGAACGCAGAAGGAGAGATAGAGCGATATAAAGCTCGATTGGTGGCAAAAGACTATAGACAGAGGGAATGAGTTGACTATGCCGAGGTGTTTGAACCTGTTACTAGGATGGAGACTGTTCGTCTACTAATTTTTGTAGCAGCTCAGAACAAATGGCCAATTTTCCAAATGGACGTAAAGTCGACTTTTCTAAATGGTGTGTTAAAGGAAGAGGTCTACATTGAGCAACCACTCGGCTACATGAGGAGAGATGAAGAAAAGAAGGTGTTGAGGCTGAAGAAGGCTCTTTATGGCCTGAAACAAGCTCCAAGGACGTGGAATGACTGAATCCACACTTATTTTGTGGAAAATAAATATGAACAATGTTCGGTTGAACACGCACTATATATAAAGAAGCATGGAGGTAGGATAATGTTTATAGCTCTTTATGTTGATGACCTTGTGTTCATGGGTAATGATGCAGAATTAATCAAGAAGTTCAAAAGAACCATGGAGAAAGAGTTTGAAATGACGGACTTGGGACACATGAGATACTTTCTCGGGCTGGAAGTCAAACAACTTGAGACAAGCATCTTTGTGTCTCAAGAAAGGTATGCCGAGGACATTCTGAGTAAATTCAAGATGGCAAGCTGCAGCGCAGTTTCAACCCCAATGGAACCTGGTACAAAACTTTCAAAGTTTGATGGAGGAGATCACGTAGATGCCAACAAATATAGAAGCTTGGTTGGAAGTCTTCGTTACTTAACAAGTACAAGGCCAGATTTGTTACTAAGCGTTGGAATAGTAAGTCGATACATGGAGGAGCCAAACTACACACATTGGAAAGCACTGAAAAGAATATTGAGGTATGTGCGGGGAACAACATCACTCGGATTATACTACACTAGGTCGGACGATTACTGATTAGTAAGGTACTCAGACAGTGATTGGTGTGGAGATGTAGATAACCGGAAAAGCACATTCGGGTATGTATTCTTCATGAGCAACACGGCGTTTACCTGGCTCTCAAAGAAGCAACCTATAGTGACCTTGTCTACATGCGAAGCTGAGTACGTTGTAGCATCATTGAATGTATGTCATGCAATATGGCTTAGAAATCTTCTAAGCAAACTGGAGATGAAACAAAAAGGAGGGACTACATTTCAAGTAGATAACAAGTCAGCTATTGAGTTGGCAAAAAATCTGATCAACCATGGAAGGAGTAAGCACATTGATGTGAAATTTCATTCCATCCGATAACAGGTGAAGGAAGGTAATGTAGAGATGGTGCACGTGGGAAGCAGAGATCAAATTTGCAAACTTATTTACAAAACCATTGCCAACTGTGTTGTTCAATAACTATAAAAATCTAATCGGAATGAAGGATGGAAGAAGTATTTAAGTTTACGGGGGAGTTTTGTTAGGGTAAACTTAAATTAGGAGTTATTGAGCAGATTTTATGAGTGGTTACATTTGTCATGTTTTAGGAGAGCAAAAGTCAAAAGTTTTATATGTTATGTTTCGGATGTTAATGGTGATTAGTGTTATGTTTTTGTAATAATTGGATACATTATGGCTTGCAGATGAAAAGCCAAATCTAAGTCCTATAAATTGTAGTGTCTTACTCATATGAAATACACAAGTGAAGTAAATCATATTTTTCAGAGATAGAGTGCCTTTGCTAACATTTTTGTCCCGAAGAAATATTTACAAATTTTATGTTTTCTTATTGAAACTGAATTCGATGTTATATATGAAATTTAAAAGTTGTCTTTGACTTCCTGTTTGAATTTTGTTCTTGAATTCTTAGAAGAATAAACACATTCATGATTTATATCTCTTACGAAATTTTCTTCTGCGTGACAGAGTGATTCTTGGAATTAGATTAGGTTGGCCATTTCCTTACGGAATTTCACTACTTCGAAGTTTAATAGACTTGTATGTACGGTATTCATATATTAACGGTTGGAATCATGTTTCATTTCAAGTTTTACATTGATTAGATATAATAAAAAGGAACAATAACAATAATAAAGACCTACAACCTCGTTGTCTTTTAATTAAAAATGGTGTTACAGTTTCGTATATAGACTTCTTCATCATTCGTATGTGCCGAGTCTTCTTATACTTCTTAAGATTTCAAATTAAAAATAGTATCACAGTTTCTTAAACAGATTGCTTTGTAGTCCCAAATCTTGTAATGTCTCTCAAAAAAAATTTCTTTCATTCATGCATTAAGGAATCTCTCAAACATATCCATTAAGATATTTGTAAATGCCATGGTTTGAAATACTGCACTCGATGTGTTGTACTTAAATCAGACCCTTTAAGAAATTTTTATTTGAAGTTTTTAACTCTTCCCAATATAAATCTAAAAGATTACTTGGACTCTCCCAGTTATGTCCTAAAAGAGAACACATTAATAGAGTACCATATGTCAGTGTGGTGGGCCTCATGTATACATGTTTCTTGTACATGTTTCTAATGCACTCAGTGTAGTTATTTGATATTTAAAGAACATTGTAAAGTGATAAATATTGTTCTTTAGTACCCAAGAAGAATAATTCCTCATTTACGAAGGTTCTGAATTAAATTTAAGAGGCTTTTAGGAATGCCAGTTTTGCATCAAATAAAGACAATATCAAGTTTATGTCAAGATATGTTTTCACCTTGAATAGTGCCACGGTAGTTGAAAAACTTCCAAAAACACAATGATAGACTCATCATCTAAAACAACAAAGTATATGACAGTTGATGAGACTATTGAGGAAGCAGTTGGGAGGAAAATTTTCATTTCTAATTTTGATGTAATTCCTTCATTTCAAAAAGCAATTTCATTGTTATATGATAATAATGGAGTTATTACTCAAGCAAAAGAACAAAGATCTTACCAAAGATCCCCACATATTTTTCAAAGATTCCATTTGATTAAGAGAGACGTTAAGTTTGTGTTCCTGCGGAGACAAATAAGAGACATTAGGGACACAAATAACACCTTACCTCAATCCTTGACCTGTCGAGCTAGTTCCTTCTCGGTTTGCACATGCCATCTGCTAGTGTACACGGCTTGGACCCTTAAGGGGTTACTTGCAGAGAAGGTTCTGATGATCAAGTCAGCAAAAGGGCTCTCGAAAAGTCAAATCTTGTATTAGGGAATTAATGAAAGCGTACCTTTTAATTGACGGGGTCCACCTGTATTTATAGAGTTTATTAATTATATCTGCCACCCTTATGGGCTGGGCTGATATTTTGGGCCCTGGATGGGCCTGGGATTTGGCCCAAGCCCTGTATTGGCATTTATTAGTATTTGGGACCTCGTCTGCAATATTCTAAGTTTAGTGTTATCAACCTATTACGTATTATTCTTTGAAGTAGGCGGCCTGGACCGCTATGTGTTTTTGCTTGACTGGTGGCCTGGGCCACTATATGGTTCTGCTTAACTGGTTATATACTTAGTAATTTTATTATGGAGCTATGTGTAGGCGGTCTTGGTCGTGTGGTTGCCTTGGTTCACCTATAGTGAGTTTGGAGTCTGTCTTGCATAAGAGTGCTTTGATGCCGACTTCGTGTGCAAGGGATAGTCCGGCGAGTATGGCTTCGTATTCGGCTTGATTATCGGAGGTCTTGAAGGTGAAGTGGAGAGATTTTTCAATGAGGATTTGGTTTGCGCCTTCTAGGAATATGTCGGCGCCTGCGCCCTTTGGATTAGAGAAATCGTCAACAAAAAGCGTCCATTGGTCCTCCTCATGGGTGTGTTGGAGGTCGTTAACAAATTCAAGCAGGCATTAGGCTTTGATGGGGCCGTGTGCTTCATAATGGATGTTGAATTCAGAGAGCTCCACGACCCAGGATGACATTCGGTCGACAAGGTCGGGCTTTTGAAGGATTTTCTGGATGGGGTAGTCAGTTTTAACAATAATGTTGTGGTTTTGGAAGTAAGGGCGTAGGCGTCTTGCTGCATGCACTAGGGAGAGTGCTAGTTTTTCTACCATCTGGTATCTGGTCTCTTGATCCTGTAGAGTTCGGGTGACGAAGTACACTGGGTGTTGGATGCCAGCAAATTCTTGGACCAAGGCGGCATTGATTGTGTGATCTGTTGCGGTGATGTATACTAATAGTGGTTGGTGTATATCCGGTTTGTGGAGGATAGGTGGGGATGTGAGGGTGGATTTAATATTTTGGAAAACTTTTTTGCAGTCATCGTCCCAAGAGACTTTTGCAGATTTTTTAAGTAGGCGGATAATGGGATGGGTTTGTTCGGCTAATTCCGGATAACAGGCACTAGACTTCTTTGACATTGTTGGGGCTTCGTATTTCAATGATGACAGTGCATTTTTTAGGGTTGGCTTCAATGTCACGCTGTGTGAGCATGAAACCTAAGAATTTGCCACAATTGACGCTGAATATGCACTTTTCAGGATTAAGTCTGAGGTTGTACTATCGTAGTACGGAAAATACGATAGACAAGTCTTGTGCATGCTGCAGGTGACTAGGTGATTTGACAACCATGTCATCAACGTATACTTCGACACACTTGCCAATCAAGTGGCTGAACACCTTGTCCATCAACCTTTGGTAGGTAGTGCCCACACTTTTGAGGCTAAAGGACATGATTTTGTAAACATAGTTGGCGTCGTCAGTGATGAAGGCGGTCTTGTTCATGCCGGTTGCGGCCATTGGAATTTGGTTGTATCTGAAATATGCGTCTAAAAAACTGAGTACTTTGTTATCGGCTGCACCGTCTACTAGCCGATCAATGTTTGGTAAGGGGTGAGCGTATCTAAGGCAAGCTTTGTTAAGGTCCATGTAATCAACGCACATGCGCCATTTCCCATTAGCTTTTTTGACTAAGACAACGTTAGAGAGCCAGGTAGTGTAATGTGCTTCCTCGATAAAGCTGGCGTCAAGTAACTTGTCGTCCTCTACTTTTGCTACGAGCTAGCGTTCTTCCTCCAACTTTCACTTTTTATGCGAGATGTATCTCGCTTCTTTGTAGATTGATAGTTTATGAACTGCTACTTGTGGGTCGACACCGGGTAAGTCTGCGGCTGACAAGGGGAAAAGGTCATCATTGGCGATAAGAGTGGGTGCCAAGATATCACATTGTTCTTGTTGGAGACCGGTACCCAATTTTAGAGTGCGACCATTAGAGAGTTCTAGACTTACAGTTTCTTCAACTGGCTCGATTCGTGCGTCACATCCTACTCTAGGATCCAGGTCGTTGCCAGATAGAACTATGCCAGAGCCGAATGGTCGTTCAATATGGTTGGTTTGTAGGATTGGTAGCTGAGGGTGCAGGGTTGCCATATAGCATTCTCGTACAAGCCGTTGGTCGTCATGGATGGTAATGATGTCGTCGGATGGGGAGGGGAATTTCATGGCTAGGTTTGGTGTTGAGATGACAACTCTTAGAATGTTGGGGGATGGGCGACCTAGAAGGACGTTATACGATGTGGGTGCGTCCACGACAAGGAAACAAATGAGGATGGTTTTGGTTTGAGATCCTTCCCGGAAAACAGTGTGAAGGTCGATGTATCCACAGGTTGAAACCTTTTCCCGGAGAACCTGTAGATGGGTTCGTCATAGGGAACCATGGCAATGGGTGGAAGTTGAAGTTTTTGGTAAGTGGAAGTTCTCGAGTTCAATGGTGACGAACATGGGGTCATCCTATTGGTGGTCGACGCCATGGAAATCGTCACGAGTGAAGGTGATAAGGGGCATTCGCCGTCTGTGGTGAGTGTAGGTGATGTGGTTGATGGATTGGATGTGACGAAGGTGTTTCTTCCTAACTGAGGAGGTGGAGCCACCACTAGCAAAGCCCCCTGATATGGTGTTGATTGTGCCACGTAGGGCGGGATCAACTTGGTTGACGTCAGTGCGGGCAAGTTGTGGGTTCGGGTGGTTGGGTGGATTTGGCCGATTTTTGTGATGAGTACTGCGAGGAGGGGTGACAGTTATCGAACAAGCGTGGATGGGGAGGTCCTTCTCTGCGGACAAAGCGGCAGAAATGGAGCGCTTTGCATTCATTGATGGTGTGGCCATTATTTCTGTGGTAACGACAGTACTTAGTAATGTCAGCATTGGGGGGTTTGAGGTTTTGCGTGGTGGTGGGATGAGATCGACACGGAGCGCTTTGCATTCGTCGGTGGTGTGGCCATTATTTCTGTGGTAACGATAGTACTTAGTCATGTCAGTATTGGGGGGTTTGAGGTTTTGCGTGATGGTGGGATGAGATCGACATGGAGCGCTTCGTCGAGAAGGCGCGACCTAGGGACGCTTAACGGAGCGTATATGGTGAATCATGGTTGTCTAGGCTCTCTAGGTCTAGCGTCAGGTTGTGGAAGTGCTTTGTCTAGGCCGGTGGTTGAGGGGGTGTAGTCAGTGCAGAACTTGGTGTGAAGGTTTTACATCTCTTCCATGCGGATGTAATCTGCAACACGGAGCTTGAGTTCATGCATAGAGGCCGGGAGGTGGAGATATACGTTATTAGCGAAGGGAACCGGTTTGAGGGTTAGAGCCATACATAGCAAGATAATTTCTTGCGTGAGGTTGGGTGTTCGGAGGGTGGCTTTACTGAAATGATCGATGAAGGTGCGCAACGTCTTGTCTCGTTGTCGTCTAACGTTGAAGAGGGATAGTGGTGTGACCTGATGTGGGTGGCTTTCGGCGAAATGTGTGGTAAACAGGTGGGAGAGTGTGTCCAAATAGTCAATGGAGTATAGGGGGACGATGGTGAACCATTCAAGGGCAGAGTCTTTGAGGGTGGTGGGAAAAGCTTTATAGAAAACGACATCGTCGGATGTATAGAGAGCCACATGGGTGATGTATATTTTGAGGTGTTCGTCGGGGTCGGTTTCTCCCGTATAGCGGTCCAGTGTGAAGGGTTACCACTGGGTGGGGAGATGATGAAGGATTATCTTGTTCCTTTTTAAGATTATTGAATATGGTGTGAGTTGATTAAGAAAGCTAAGTGAAATCCCCACTGGACATTAAGATAGCAAGCTATCTAGATGTGAAGGTTCCTTTCACAAAGCTCAAGAGAAGAAGATAATGGATTGATTCAAACAAAAAGGAAATGGAAAGCACATAAACAATAGAAAACCAAGAACAATTAAAGGAAGAAGAAAACATAAAATGGAAAGGAAAGAAATGGTAAAAATGTGAGAAGCACGCCACTACAAGGCTAGGCTAGAAGCCATGACAACCTTGAAGATGAGTGG
>Ga0214542_1004305_pt1 | contig 28368 bp, 23 predicted proteins | sample CNSS1metaG_FD_160096 | JGI IMG/M metagenome (GOLD analysis project Ga0214542, IMG submission 160096) | Root nodule microbial communities from cowpea collected in UCLA plant growth center, Los Angeles, California, USA - CNSS1 | ecosystem: Host-associated > Plants > Roots > Nodule | place: USA...
TCTCGAATCCGGGCCTCATCAATTTGGATCACCTGACCCATGGCATTCCCATCGTTCATTCAAAGCTCCTTCATTCTAGAAGAAGCCGTCAATCCTGAAAGTGCGAAAGACTCTGTACGTTATCCACCAATTCTGACTTGGCTTACATCCCTCAAAACTCAGGATCGAACGATTATTTCGATCCTATCGATTGAAATGCTCGCGCGAGAAATTTCCTCATGCATGGTCGGGGAAACATCCGAACCCGGCGCCTCTGCGCGTATTCTTATCGCGAGAAGGTTCTGTGCAGCGCGCAAGGCTGGTTTCTGCGCAGCTGGAAAAATATCGATGCTTCTGCGTGTCGGTCGAGGATCGAAAATGTAGAGCTTTGCCAACGTTGTCTCATCAAGAACCCGATCGGTCGATGAATCCAGTGCGAGCAACGCAATCTCGAAGCCGATCGATGTCGCCTGCCTTGCTGTGATTCCACTGAGCAACAGAAGAACCTGTCCACCGGACGCGGGCGCCGCCAGGGCCGCTTGCAATTTTGATTGGTCATGCCTCGAAAGGCGGATGAGCGTCGCCTCGGATGTTAGTTTAAGCCCTCCGATAGCCATGTTCTCCATCACCAGTACTTCACCCGCCGCGGCAGCACCGGTTGACGACCAGAACGAGAGAGCAAGGAGGAGGAATACAAAACGAAACAACACACCCGCCTCCGTCAGCGCGACAACTCCTTCCCTGCGTGCAACCCCACGCCTGAAAAGCGATCAGGGAGGAAGTCCATCGTCCCTCCACTTTTCGATAATGGCGATTTTTTCCGGTGGCCATGGCGCGGTATCGTCGTCGGGCATGGTGCCGCTTTTCAATCGCTGGATGATTTTCCCGACCTTTGATTTCGTTTGTTCGTAGTTCCAAAGATCGAACCAGGGAAGCATGCACGTCCGCTGGTCACCTGAGAATAGCGGCTTGATGTCTTTCTCATAGCCGATCATGCTAATCCCTTACTGCGCGCGAAGAGCCATCGAGAACAAGAAATCCATTTGAAGGGCAAACGGCTTGCCATCCTTTATGAACCACTCCGGCTTAGGGGGGCCATTTGCAGAGGGGTCATTACCTGGAGCTCTGATCCTTGGATCTCCGGTTCTGGAAGCTCTCGAATGGCATGAAATGCATGACGAGTGCTCGATGTCCTTCTCGATATAAGCGTCCGAAAGATACGTTGGCTGCCCCATCGAATTGATGAAGTCGATCTGAGCGCCTCCTAACTTGTAATTCTCCCATTTTGTCCCTTTGGCTTCCGCCGGCGGTCCATAATCATCAGGCACCTCTTCCGCCTTGGTCAGGTCTACAACGACCCCATCCTTGATCTTGAGTTGCTCCTTGAAATGAAACGTCGCCCAAAACCAGTTCGGGATGTCTTTTGTAATAATATGCAAGGCAACGAGACCGTACTTCTTGCCCTTGAATTCGGCGGTATGAAACTTCGTCTCCTTGCCGTCCAAATCTACGCGCGCCAGATCAATCCACGCGGCTTTCACTTCCATAGCTTCAGCCGGAAAATTTATCGAAGGTAGCTTTCTTCCGTCTACGATCTTTTGATCGATCCAGTCTTTCGCATAACGGCGCTGACCATCGACCGACCAAAGCCGATAGGTCTTGTTGATTTTAAACCGCGGATCTTGACCGGTAATAAAATCGTAAGTGCTTCGGTTAACCCTCGTCTCGCCGAATTGGCCGGTCGACTCGAATATCCCATCATCGTCAATGAGCGCACCTGGCTTGAGTCCTCCCAGCTCGGGAGCGATCGCGAGTGCCATTGCTCTCGCTATGAGCACATTTTTTGGAGGCTCAGGGACTTTTACGATCGCAGGGCCGGACAAGGACAAATCGTCCCAAGGCAGAGGTTCCTGACCTGGCGGGACAAACACCTCGTTTCGGGCCAGGCGCCATGTCTCCCAAACCACCATTGCGTTGGGCGCACCAAACTTTTTCTGCAGGTCCGGTAGGCCTCTACCTTGCGTAGGGTCCTTGGCCGGGTGGTTTACGGTCAGGAACAGATTCCAAGCATGGCGGCTTGGCGCATTGAAAGCATCTTCTCGGTTGAGCGTGACTTGCGCAGTCGCAATCTGACAACCCGCAAGCACGAAAGCTACGGTTACGATTGTGCACCGCATGCTGCCCTCCAATATAACTTTTTCAACTTCGATGCTTGAAATGAGCGGAGTACGTCAATGAGTGAAACAAAGCTCGTGCTAGTCTTACGCACCGAATTTATCACGTTTTAGATCAACCCACAATTGTATTTGTATCGGCGGCGAACTGTCGCTCCCGGTGGTTGATTAGCTAAGGCCATGCGCCGGCTGTACCGCACTTTGCCCTCCGCAGTATTCGCCGGCGTCAAACCGGGGCAGCCGTGGCGGCGACCAAACTCACGCTGCCTGGAATAGCGCCGGCCGAAACGGCACCAGGCACTGATGCTGCAATCATTTGAGCATTGCAGAATCAAGACGTAGAGGCAAAGAGATCTCGAGGCAATTTCTAGCGTCGCTGCTTCGGCGCGGAGCGCGTTTGAATGTCTTTTTGAGCATCACGCAGAGACTTCGGTAACAACTTGATTGCGTTCACATCTACGGTCTTTTGCGCGTCCGTACTGCCGTCAATCGAAAAGGCATTCGGCTTGAGCTGAAGCGAGCTTGGCTTGTTTTTGAAGCTCTCAAATCGGCTGTCTTTGTTCGACTGCTCGGGTTGCGGACAGGTTGAGCCGGGCGCGCTTTCGCAGAAACACCATCCTACTCCGGTGACGGTGTCTGTTTCATCTAGGCTATCGAGAATCGTTTGACCATTGATTTGGCAAGCTGCGGGGGTAGAGAACTCCATGGAGGTGCTGCTCTTAAGGGTCCAAACCGATTTGGCTTTGCGCGTGGGCGTGTCGATATGCTGAGCAGGTGGAGTGGAAAAAAGTAGAAGGAATAAAACGTACTTCATTGAATCGCTCGCAGACTACGGAGAGTATTCTGCAGTTGTTGGAGATCAAGGCGCTGGTTGGCCGTCGCCGCGGAGATCGCGGCAGCGTTGCGAGCATCAGATCTAAGATCATCTACTGGAAGAGTTCTGACCGTAAACGGCTTTGGCGCAGGATCGATAGGGGTCATGCTAATCTGCAATTGCTCGTCGATAGAGTAGCTTCCCGAGGCCGAAGCAAAGGCACCTCCGAAGGGGAATCCATAACTATAGCTGCCATCGCCATTGAATTTGATTGTGATTTGCGAGTTATAGCTTGGGCTGTCGGCTCTAGCAGCAGGATTCACGTTTAATGCGGAAGCGCTCCGGACGAGCCAATCATAAAGTCCCAGATTATTCGTAAGCGCACCAAATGTCGGGCTGGGATCACTGCAATCGAGCCGAACGCCATTGATTAGATCGGCCGAATTGATCTTGAAAGTGATGGCGCTATTTCGCTCTCCCGTCGTGTTAACGCCCAGGCCTGGTGGAGACCCAATCACCCATGAAGTCGCATAGGGCGCTCCGATCGAAGAACTCCTTCCATTGTATCCCGCACCGACAGCCATCGCGGAGTCGATCTTTGGCAAGAGTGCAACGCTGATCAGCCAATATCGCGGTTTGAACCGCGCGAATGCAGGTTGATCGAGATATCTAAACGCTGCCTGAAGTCCACAGCTCGCGTTCAAAAGTATTTCCGCTACCGGAAGCTGAGTTTCGCGCGGGATATCCGGGACAACGCTACATCCTGCAACAAGGACCGCAACTCCCGTGAGAGCGAATGCACGGATCGGGCTCGACATGATTGCCGCCCCCCAAAAATGCGACTACCACGCGCTGATAAAAATAATTGAATAACCACTGGTAGAATATCCGGGGATCGACGTTTGGCAAGCCCCTATTTTCATCCCGGTCGTACTCAGCGGCTCCCCCTGAGATGCTTACCTTGCTCGATAGCATGCTCTGAGGCAGTCGACCTGCTTAAGGAGAAGCAAGAGGCCAATGCGGCCTAAGGCTTCCGACGCAAGTCAAATCGAGTTGGCGGCATTCGTGTATGCGTTGTTAGGGAATGATCCAAGTCGAGCTTCTCCTACTCCTTACAAACAGCTGCTACAGACTTTGCATGAGCCCATCGATCGCAGTCTCAAGCTTCTTGCGATTGTCGCTCGAGGCGGCAGCCTCTATTTTGGCGCCGAACGCAACAAGCCTCGTCGCAAGTTGCCAGAGGACCTCCGGATTTGTGACCGAACCCTCTGCAATCGCGCTAAGCGCCTGGGATAATTCTGAGAATTGTTTTTTCGCTGTATCACTATCACCAGCATCAGCCAATGCATCATAGCTTTCTGCAGCCTTCAGCATCGACGACACCGGCTCTTCCATGCGCGCCCAAACAGCTCTCCAACAATTCACGAATTCATCACTCGGGGCACCACTGGGCCGAGTACTAAACCGCTTCGAAGCAAACTCTTTACATCCGTCGACCTTGGTGAGATCCACCTCTAGCTGCCTAATGGCTGCCATCTTTTCAAGCACCGAACCAGCGAGAGCTTGACGCTTCAAAAGTGCATACTTGGAGACTTCTTCAGCTAACTTTGATCCCACGTTACGTATTCGGGAACGATTGGCATCGTTGGAGAGAAATGCTCTTATCGCCTCGCGTCTACGCTGCTCGTCAACAATTTTCGCGCCCTCGACAATCACGGGCGTGACGATGCCTACGAACACATTTATGAGGGTCGCAAATTCGCTAAAGAATACTTCGGTCACCTCCTCTGGGCCAGTGCTGCTTAAAGTGGGTACACCTGGAGCGATTCTCGCTCCGTAAAACGCCTCTGCAGCGGCCTTGATGTCGCTTGCGCATCTGTCAGTCTGCGCCTTGACTACGGCGTCGAGTTCCGCCTTGGTTGTGATGGGACCTTTGATGTCGAGCGACTGGCTCTGAAAGACCGTCCTTACGGCCGTGACGATGTTGTCGATCTGCGTCGGCTTGCCCACCTCCTCGATCTTGGTACCAAGAGTTTGGATGTAGTTTCGCCCGCTAGCTACATCCAGGTGCTGTCTCAGAGCGCGGCAGAGCACCTCCGTTTCATCAAGACCAGTTAGTTGGATCTTAACGGGCGCGACGGCGCCTCCTATGAGTTGAGTTGCCAGCATCGCTCTAACCTGCCGTAGACGCGTGTTGGCGCGCCCCAATTCAACACGCTCGCCCGCGGATTTGGCGAGTGCATTCGCACTGGCGACGAAAGCGTCGGCGCCCGGCGGCAAGGCTTGAGCCGTACCCTGGTGAAACCGACCATCCGCAGCAATCAATACGGCGGTCAAGCCGAGCAAAAATGCCGTTCTCATTCATTCCCCCTGGCAATACCCGTCTCAGCACAAAGCTGGGTAGAGCTTACATCCCATATTCGGTTGATTTGAATTGCGAAGCCTGTCCATTGAGGATTGCGGCTGAGGCGCGCCTTGCGTTTGCAAAGCTGACACAACGTTGAAATTGGCATATTCGATCCGCTGTGACATCGAATTGACACCGAGGTTCCAGACAGACACGCCGTTAGCGTGATGCGCTTGGAGATAGTAAACACGGCCCGATGGATACTCTTGAGCTTGCATGAGGTTGATCTGTGTAACCGGTCCAAGCACAGCCAGCTGACCATATCGGCCGCTGTTGTTGGTCTGCTCCGCGATCGTCCTAAAAAGTTGCTCGCCGTAAAGACTCGGATCGAGACGACCCTCTTGGAGCTGCATGATCATCGCAGATAGCAAGGTGACAGGGGAGAACTCCTCCGCTGCAAACGTCGGCTGCGGACTGCCGGCAGCAACGGCGAGCACAATAAGCAACGGCCTCACGTACCAAAGCATCTTTAGTCCCCTAATCTCGACGGACCAGATCTGCGATTTCATCCATGTTGAAGCTCTCCTCCGTCTCCCGCTCGTAATCCCGAGCTACGATGGCGAGTGAATCCGGTAGCTCGCACTCATGATTCCGAAAGAGTCGATTGGCCCCGGTGAGTGGCTTCAAGTACACTTTAGCAACTTGGTCTGCACCCACCTGCCGAAACCTCGGCCGTATTTTTAGAATATCTCCGATCCGGGCCGTCACAGCAGCTTTACCAGTCGCTGTAAGGCAGCGAAATTCTATGAAATTATCGTCAGTTTTTTGCTGCCCCTTAAGAACAAACGACGCTGCTCCTACCACTAGGCGGCCTGTACCCGACAGCTCTATGACGTCGTTTTCAACTGCCAAGGCCTTTGCAATGTTGAGCACACGGCCATCAACAACGTCAGAAGCCGCGTCAGGAACCAAGTCCGCTGAAATTAGTAATCGTCGCTTGATGTCGACCGGAGTGCCGCCCGCTCCTCTCTCCGACTTGACGAGAGCCGCTGCAAAGGTCACGAGCGGAGCAGCGAACGAAGTGCCCGTTCTATTCTGCGCCACCCAGGCGCGGCTTGATGCGTCATAAGAAATGACCGGTATCTTGCACCCAGGCGCCGCCAGCTCAATCCATTCGTTTCCTAGATGACTAAAAGGAGCTACGCGTAAGCCCTTCTTCTTCGCGTCCCAATGCAGTGCCGAGACTGCAATAAGGTTATACACGCCATTGCCGTCGCCGCCGTACATGGCTGGATAAATTGGACTTTGCCCGGCGCTCCCTAAGCGTTGCGGAACGCCACCCTCTGCATTGCCCGCGGCTACCACAAACAAGTAGGGAGACGACTCGTTTAGCTGACTGGACAGCCCCGATATCTCTGCTTGGGTTTTGATACTCAAATTGACAATGTAGGAACCGTGCTTCTTCGCCACTCCGAAAAGATTCTCGAAGAGGTTTTCTTCGGTGCCGACCCAGCTCGCTTTGCCTTGTGCGAATTTGCGGTAGATTGGCTTGACAACGAGTTGAACTCGAGGTGCTTGGGAAATAGCGTTCATGCGGCCCAGCACGTCCCCTCCTATGGCGAGGGAAGCCACTTCGGTGCCATGCGACGCGTCAGTTCCCTCTAACAGCGACGTAGGATCAACGGCTTGAGCGAAGGCATCGATCGGTCCGCTCTTTAACAAAACGTGTTCGGGAAACACGCCTCGTCCGGCACCGAATAGGCCGCTATCTGCGACGAGCACCCCCACGGGGCCCCTGGGGCTCGCGCGCGCGTCTCTATTAAGACGTAGAATGTCCATCACCCGCGCAGCATTGAATGGATAGTTGACTAGTGGCGTAGGTAACGAGCAATCATCGCTCGCCGACTGCAGCGAAAAGATTGGCCGAGTGGACGGCGGAACAGCGGCATCAAACTGGCGTGCGGAAGCCTTTTTTGGAACGAGGGGGACTTTTAGTTTGGCGTTTGGAACTAGGGCAAGAACATTTGTTTCGGGATTCAAGGCGGCAAGAACATCGAGGAAATACTCGCTGTTCTCATCTTTAACGTAGAAATTCTTACGTCGTTCGAAATCCTTCCATGGAGGAGTCAACTTTCTCTTCAGGATAGGGAGATAATATCGCCATGCATAATCGCCCTCGATGGTCGTGAACATCTCGTATGTTGCGGCAGACACTCCGCAAGCCGGAAAATCAACGCTGACTTCTCTATCGAATTTGGTCTCGCGAGTATAAAGCGTGTTCGCCCGAGCGTGGTACTGCTCAAATTGCTGGAAGTAGTCCTCACCTTGAGGCCGCCCACACAGCAGGCTAGCAAGTTCACGCACAGTCGCATCTTTCCGCGCAAGAACTTTCGTGACCCTTTGAAGCTCATTTTGGTTGTCTGTCGTCACCCCGTCAGCTGAGGCTATGAGCACTTGACTTTCATGAATTACTTGACTGACTTGCGCCCCTGCGAGAGCTGCTTCAGCAGGCACTATTGACAGCCCCCCGCCCGCTCTACAGGCACTTTCGTCCAGGCCGCATATTTTTGCATTTCGTTGAGCTGACCAGGTAGTGGCCCACGCAATGAATTCAGCTGTCGCGATCGGCCAGAGCGCAGATCTCCCCTTTAAATCTCCGGCGGAATTGATCGCCAAGAGCTGCCACTTCGATACGTCACCGGCGTACACTCCTCCGCCTCCATCTCCGAAGCAGACGCTTGCGCCGGTGGCGCTCAAAAGGCCCTTTTCAGACGCCGTTTTGGTAAGTCTCGCTTCGCCGGCGGTTAATTGACCAAGTTGCCGATCGACGCCATCGCGCTTCGTGCAGCCGAATCCCACGAGAATGACCCGCTCGATTTTAGCAAGGTTCATCGGCCCGCTTGGAATACGCTCGCTGGGAACGCCCGCGATCTCTTGGTCCAGAAGACAGAGAGCGACGTCGGCCGTTAACATGGGCTGATAATCCGGATGACGGTCGCATCTTATGCTAGTTTCGCCGTTGCTGACCCTCATCTGAACAGCGTCAGCCACACACGATGCTGACGTAATCAAGACACGGGGACCGATCAGAGTAGCGCTGCAACTGCCGGCCGGACTTGTCAGAATGAGCGTTGCGGCGAACTCCCCCGTATTGACTGGAGTTCCTCCAATGATGGCGTAGGATGGCGAGCCAATCCCACCGGCCGCGAGAAAAAAGAGACAGCTGATAAACCTACATGCGCGGTCTCGCATGACGAACTATCCATTGCATCCTTGAGCGGCAGTGCTCAACCCGCAAATCATCACCCCTAGCTCCGCACTCCACTGCTTCGCCCACTGAAGGAACGACGATCCAGTCGTAGACGCTAGCCACGACGTTCTTGAGATATCACCTCTTGAATTGACGCCAATCAGGCGCCGAGAAGCCGGATCGGTCGAAGAGAATGCGCCACCTCCACTATCCCCGAAGCAAACTGCGGCATCACCACTCGCCAGAATGAAATTGTCGTTCTTCGGCACGCTTATTAGATCAGCAGCGCCCTGATAAAGCGTTCCAAAGTTTCTGTCTGCGCCTCCAGGCTGAAGGCAGCCGTAGCCGAGAAGGATGACGGTAGGCATTTCCTGCAGGATTGCAGCGTCGGCATTAAGCTGCTCGTATCCAAGCTTTGGAAGCGTCCCGCTTACAACGCAAAGAGCGAAATCATTGGATATGTCGGCAGGGTAGTTTGGGTGGTGGGAGCATTGAACCTGCGCAGTTGTCGACTTAGTCGCCACCGTTCCAATCGATCCGTGCGTCACGCAGTGCGCTGCCGTGAGAATGACGCGCTGACCAACCGCGGTTGCGGTGCAACCCGCTCCCGCCGCGTTTTTGAACGTGAAAGTTGCAGGCCAGTCGGACAGTTTTGCGGGCACAGCTTTACCGAGGACTTGGCCGGTTGCTGCCCCAGAGGGCATGAGCTCGACAGCGTTCATTTTGAACTCTTGTGCCGAGCACAGTGATGTCAGCGCAAGCCCAAAGGCGAACGAAAGCAAATGTGAGGTTGCTTGCAATCTAATCTCCCAAAAACAGTGGCACGAAAAATATTCCGCTAAAGTTGTCAGGAGACACCTTTTCGCCCAATCTGTAAAGAGGCTCGTAATGAGCTTGAACGATTGTAATTCTTTGCGTCACTCAACGATCGTGTATGGAAGGCTGACGTTCCTCTAACGGGTCCGTGTTATCGCAACGCACACTGACGTGTACCGCCTGGGAAGTGTGCGGGCCTCTTGATAAGGCGCGATTCAGAGCATCTTGTAGTTGCGTTCTTTCCGTTATTTTTTGGAGTTTGCCATGCGCTTTGCGCTGCGTTTGGTCATAGCCGCTTCGTTGCTTTCGATCACAGCTCCTTCAGCTTACGCGGAAGATCTGGAGCGAGCGGTTGACGATCTTTCGAGGCAGGAACTCTTCTCACGAGTAATTGCAGCAGAGCTGATCGACCGGGCAAGATCATCGACTTATGGAATTGATGCAGCCGCTGGGAAGGCAGGATTGATTGGGAGGAAGGTCGCAGGCAATAAGCGCATTCGCTTCGCGTATACGAAGGTGACCGAGCGCTCGAAGGACGCCCGATTCGATTATGATTGGGAACAAGCGAAGTTAGCCGGGTTACGCCGCGGGGTGGTTCATGTTTTTAGTTTTTGTCGATCTGCGAAGGCTCAGTTCGAAATAATCAAAAGGCATGTGCCGCGCACTGATGACGCGCTCCCATTTGCACTTAACATCCTTTGGTACGGCAAGCCAATGGCATACGAAAAGGAATGTGTCGACCTCGTCGCGTTCTCTGCAGGCAATATTTCGGAAGCCAGTTGGCCTGTACACGCCGGCCGAGTTCTGGCGGTCTTTCGCTGAGGTAGCCAGTTCTGATACGATAATATGGCTTCAAGACTGGAAATCGCCGCTTTCTTCGACCGTCCCCACCTGGAAGGCCCTGGACTATTTGGCAATTCAGCCGAAGCGCCACAATCCCAGGCGTTAAAAATCGGAATGCAGTCGACATGAATGTCTTTTTTGGATCCGCGGATCAGTTCGCTGACTTTGCGACGGAAAGAACGTGGCTCTGACAGCCGCACTTGGCACGAATAAGACGCCTGCTAAATAGTGTGGCTAAATAGCCAACCAGAGCTGCCTCGGTCATATAAGGCGCGAGTTCATTGATACGAAGACAAACAATTGATCGCCCAGTAGCGAATGGGGAGTGTGGCCCAACAGAACGAGCCTGCAACGATCGGCATGATGCAATCCCGATCATCTTTCGCAGACCCGATGTTATGGAAAAAGTCGACCAATGGCGGACAAACACCTCGACTGGAGCACTACCGCAAGCGCTTCGGCCAGTCGACTGAGATCCGCAATGCGTTAATCGAACCTAACACGGCCAGGATCACTAGTCCGGCGTCACGATGACTAGCGGCATGTATCGTCCAGCGTATCAACCCGTACACGGGTGACCATACGGACGGTGCAAATCGTGACGAACTGGGAAGGTGGAGAGAGGTTCGTGCAGAAATCGATCCTAGACGCCACCACGGCAAGATTGCGCGCAAGTTCTGCTTCGAAAAAAGCTGTCGGTCGAATGACCATACTGGGGATTTTTCACGTTGATGGCAGCCGGATCCGTGAAACCACGCCGAGCGCCGGGGCCGGTACCAGGTATCGTGAGCTGCGCGAACGGAACCGCCCAATCGCTCCCTCCGCATTGATCCAGTGCCGATGGGCATCGGCGGGAAGGTGCAGCCCTGCAACTCATACACTCAGCAGCGAAGCCAACCTTCAACCGACATCATGAACCCGAGGATCGGGGCAGTTCCGGACGGCGTTCGATCCCGACGCGACTACGATTCGCTCGACTCGCGTCGGTAGGCGAGCCACCAATCCCTAGAAGCGGCAAGAAAATCGCCCACCGACTTTTTGCGGAGGCCCGATATATGCTTTTGGCCGCGGCAAAAAAAGGCGCTTGCCAGCCTTACCCCGCTCAGGACTTAGAGAGCTCCTCGAATCCCGATCGATTCGACGAGATCATAGGACGTCGAGGACCCGCCAAATCGTCTAAAATACTCGTCGCACTCGGCACCAGACAGAAGTCTAATATCGTATGTCTCTCCAGGCTTGCCTTCGTCAATGCCGGGATCCAGAAGCACTCCGCCCCTGTCGGTGACAATCAGCCGCTCGTGAAATTGTACACCCGCAGGCCTTTGGCTCCAAAGAATTGCGGTCATTGACAGACCCTTGGGGATGACGCGGGGAAGATGTTGTGTGCAGTCGTTTGAAAACTTTCCCGCCGGCCATTTCGCGTGGGGCTTGTCGAGACTGTGCAGCTCAAACCTTCTCACGCGGCCCTGAGATGCGAGAATTTCACCGATCCATTGAATCGGCTTGAGCCATTTATCACCCGTTCCCCCAGAGGGCATAAACTCCCTATCGACGATGAGAATTTCGCTGCAGCGCTCGAGCAGAAAATTCAGAGCGGCCGCCAGTTCTTTCGAATTTCTGGGTATGCTTTCTCTGCCCTTGACCTGCCAAAGCGGCATCGATTCGAAGTCTCCGGTGCCATCGATCGATTTTTGGCGCGCATCCGCACCGTTAGTCATAATCGCGTGAAATGGCTCAGTTCTGTCGCAGTCAAATGCCTGCTCTTTCCAGGAAGTACTGCCGTCGTATGGATGAGCGCGAGGTACCAATATGGAATCAAGCTTGTTTAGCTTCTCGATAAACGTCTTGCGCTGCATCTCGGTGTAACCCGACAGCTGTCGTATCACCTCACGCTGCCACTTTCGTGGAAATGCCGCGATCAATCGACCTCGATCAACGCCGAAGCCGCTCAGAATTAAGCGAGCTTGGTTGTAGTCATCGAACAGCGATGGCTCGACGGCATACTCTCGCCACAGCGGCATTAAAAGAGTTCCTCTTCACGTTCCGCGAAGAAGCCGCGCGGCCAGCGATCAATAAAGTCTCCGTCAGAGGAGATACGGAGCGGTCTGAAGTTCACCCCCTCGATATTGGATTCTACGTAAACGACGGCGACGTCCTCAGGGGAAAGGCTTGAAACGCCGGGAGGCACTTCGCCCTCCGATGTTTCCCGAATACGGCGCAGCAGGCGAAGCATAATGTGCTCGCTGTGCGTCTCGATTAGCAGCGTCTTATGGCTCCCGACCCAACCTTCAGGCGTCTGAATCGCCTCGATGAAAAGGTCGCCCAGGCCAACCTGAAGGGCTGGATGAACATGAAGCTCCGGCTGCTCTATGGCCAGAACGCCCTGTTGCTCGCGAATGCAGCTTACGATCACCGGGATCATTTGAGATATTCCGACGCCGACATCGCTTGGTGCCACTCGGATGCCCCTCTCGAGATCGAGCAGAGCAATTTCCGATCGGCCACCGAGCGTGGCGTAGAGTTCTTGCAGCTCCCCAAGATCGTCCTCATCAAGACCCCGCTCGAACAGCTGGTGAAATCGACTGGGAACAGGCACTTCCTTGAATTGAAATTTCTCGAGGCGGTAGCCGGTTCGAAGGCGCTCTTCCCCACCCAGCCAAGCATTGACTTTATCGAGCAAGCGACCGGAGGGGTCAGCATAGAGGAGGTCCCAGGCGGCAAGTCCTTGCGCCCAGCGCGATTCATCCGGAGAAAGGCGCGGACGATACCTTCGGCTCGGGATTTCGCGCAGCGGGCCGATGTAAGTCATCGAACCAACATAGTCCCTGACGATACGGATTGGTCCGAGCACAAGCTCATCCAGCAAGGCCTTCAAACCTGCACGACGCTGCCGCTCTATCAAATACTTCTGATATTCATTCGCAACCCGACGCTCGCCACCTTGATTCGACAGCTGAAGCGCGGCGTCGATGTGATAAAGTGCAGTGAGGGTGGGATCGATCTCGATGAGTTCGAGGCCAAGCGGCCGATCCAAATCGGGCAGCGCGCCGAGCACGGTTTCAACGGCAATACGAAAGTCGACAGTTTTGTTTTCGGTCGCGTCGGCGGAGGTTTCACGAGACAGTTCCCAGATCTCATTGCCGAGTGGCGTCGAGAAGGGATCGTCCAATGGATCACCCTCAGCATCTTGTTCTTCAATTTCGAGTAGTTCGTCTACGTCCTCGATCAAGTCGCCGGAGTCGGTGGCAGTCTGTAGGAGCGGGTGGGAGAAATTGAAGGCCGTCAAATGTGCGCGGCCTTGCTGGGCGGGTGAGTGAAGTTCCGCGACCGGTGCGCCATCAATTTCCACCAGCGCTTTGGCAACGTAGGGCGCCTGAAGCAGATCGCTCCAGCGAACTTCCAGGCCAAGGGCGATATCCTGAACGACAGCGTACTCCTTCAGCTCTGTGTTCTCGCCGACGAGGTAACGTATTCCGAGATTTCTGAAATCGGGATCGCCAAAGCTCCCGCCGGAGTTCAGCGGCAGACGCTCGCTGCCATGGTCATCCCTAAGGTCGATGCAGACCTTAAGCTTGATCACACGGTTGACGTCGTGGCCGTGAACTAGCGTGGCGAAGCCGCCTAGATCAATCAGACCGCCCGCTATTGTCTGATCAGGGTCGGCGTTTCGGCGCTCAAGGATTTCGCGCACGTAGTGCAGCGATTGTAGGATCGTGCTTTTGCCCGCGCTGTTCGGGCCAAACAGCAGGGTGATTGGCTTAAGGTCGATGACCTGCGTGGCATCGCCTATACCCTTGAAGTTGGTTATCTCGATCCGACTTAGACGCATGCGACGATCCTAAAGTTCGCCACGGAAGGCGCGTTGGGCGAGGGAGGAGAAGAGGTCCTCATCGGTCAGCCGCGCGACCTCGATCCTGGCGGATGCTGACTTGATCTTCTCAGCCAAACGAAAAAACTGTGTTTGCAGCTCAACCGGCGGCACAGGGACCTTGATGGATTTGATGGTCTTGAGACCAAGAAACCCTTGAGCTCCGCCTTGGCCAAATTGGCCCAGCAGTTGCCGCCTGAAGCCGTCATGGTTCAAGAGTGACTCCAAGAAGCGACCATTGGTCAATTTCGCATCGGGTTTTAAGAGCGCGACATTCTTCATGCTGAACTCAACGTTCGCATCGTTGAATGCCGCGTTCCCAGTCCCTGCTCCAATGTTCGTATAGAGCACATCTCCATATTCGGGATTGCATCTTCGATAAATTTCTTGGTGTACCTCTTCCGACACAAACTCCACATTCTGGCGATCAACGCGAAATGGGCGGATATTCTTTCCCGTAATGAACATAACTCCGGACGACTGCCTCGGCGGAGTGTCATGCGTCCCGTCAGTAATCTTGCTACAAACGGATCCCAATGCTTCCAGCGGCCAACCGCTTAGATTTTCAACAGGATCGCCAAACATTGCCAAAAAGACCGATCGGAGAAAATCATCCGCCAAGGTAAGGGCCTGCTCGCGCTTGCGGCGGATGGCATTGGCCCTGTCAAGAATTGCGGCGATCCGACGTTGTTCGTCGAGGGTGCTAGGAAGCAGAATCTCTAACTCGGCAACATCTCTTCTGGATACCTGTTTAAATGTCGAGCCGCGGGCCTTATTTTCCAACTTGGCTTTGGCGTGGACTAGCCAATGCCACAGATAATTGCGGTCAAGCAATTTGGGATTAGGCCTCAAACCAGCGACTCCCCGCCCAAGGCAGTAAGCACGGTCGGACCAGTTCAAGTCACCAATGGTTGCTCGAATGCATATGATAATATCGTTCGGTTCCGACACTTTCGTTGGGATCGAAGTGAACTTTGTGGCTGCTGGAAAATCGATGCCAAAATCGCCGGCTCCGGCGAGTAGGGGCAGCCCTACACCGTTGGAGTTGTAAGAGCTTCCGGCAGGCGCTTGGCCCATGTTGATATTGCAGACGCTCGCTAATTCTGTGGGTTTCATCCCAGCAGTTCCTCGAGTTCTGCCAGATCGGACGCGATGTCATCGTTTAGCTTTTTCATTCGATCCAGAATGGCCACTGGGGCCTCGTATTCTTGGGCGATATGCGGCCGAAGCTTGTACTTGCTCAGCGACAGGTCATAGTTCGCCTCGCGGATATCTTTGGCTGGGACAAAAAACGCGTTCCGCGTCCGGTCCGTGTCGCGCTTAGGATCGCGGTTCCGCCATGCGGCCAAGCACCCCGGCAAATCGTTGGCTTCTATCGGATCGCGCTTGTCGTCCAGCGAAAAACCGTCTGCTTCGACGTCGTAGAAGAACACTTCGTCCGTGCGCCCGCCCTTGGTGAAGACCAGAATGCCGGTAGACACGCCGGCATATGGTTTGAACACTCCGCTTGGCAGCGAGATCACAGCTTCCAGTTGGTTCTGATCCAACAGCAACTTGCGCAGCGCGACGTGAGCGGTGGAAGAGCCGAACAGCACGCCATCCGGCACGATTGTCGCCGACCGCCCACCGTTTTTGAGCATACGCAGGATTAGAACGAGAAAGAGCAGCTCTGTCTTCTTGGTCTTCACCTGACGCAGCAATGAGGCATGAACGTCCTCGAAATCGAGGCTCCCTTTAAATGGTGGGTTTGCGAGGACGACGTCGAAGCCGTCGGCGGCAGCTTTCGGGAACTTGTCGGTGAAGCCGGCGCTCAACGTGTCCTGATAGTGGATGTCGGGATCATCGACACCGTGCAGCATCAGGTTCATGGCTGCGATACGAAGCATTGTAGCATCGAAGTCGAACCCATGAAACATACCGCTGCGGATATGCTCGCGATGCTCTTCCAGTAGATCGCCGGTGTAGGTTTTTTCCGTCTTGCCAGTTTCGGGATCCGTGTCTTGCAGCACGCCCTCAGGGGACGTGTAGTTCTCCATCAGATACTGCATCGTTTGGACCAGAAATCCGCCGGTGCCGCAGGCCGGATCGCCTATGACGTCGGTTGGCTTTGGCTCTAACATATCTACCATCAATCGAATGATGTGACGCGGGGTACGAAACTGGCCATTGATGCCCGCGGTTGTCAGTTTGCTCAGCAGATACTCGTAGAGATCGCCTTTCGCGTCGCCCTCGGTCAGCGGCAACTGGTCAATCATGTTGACCGCCTTCACCAGAAGGCCCGGCTTCTGAATCATCAGCTGCGCGTCCTTCATGAACTCGGCGAAGGCAGTGCCGCTGGTCGTGGCTTTCCTGAAGTGCGGGAACACCTTGTCACGCACCAAGGGCAGCATCGCCTCAGAACCGAGGTGTTTAAACTGAGACCAGCGCAAACTCTGTTCGTCATCCGAAAAGCGACGATTGAACGATTTGCGCGTCCGCTTCATGCGGTTTTCATCACGAGTTTCGTTAATATCCAATAAGCGCGCAAACATCAGGAACGTGACCTGTTCGATCACGGTCAGCGGGTTGGTGATGCCGCCCTGCCAAAACTCGGTCCAGAGTGCATCGATGCGGCGCTTAAGTTCCCCCGTGATCATTGATAGCTCGTTCCTTCAGGCGTGTCGTCCTTGGGCCTGGCGCCCATAGGAGGCTCATAATTACTAATCAGGTCGAGGAGGTCGTCGATCTCCTCTGGCTTCTCGAAGACGCCCTCGAGACCGTCGGCATCCACAACTGTAAATGGCTGCTCGTAGAGGCGATCAAGCGTGACCGATCCAAAGCGGGCGATGTGGTTCTGAAGCAAACCGAGAAAACGGGTCTGTTTGGCTGTCAGTTTGGGATGCCGGCGCGCGAATTCCGCGAACCGTTTCGCGACCGATTCAGGGTCCAATCCCACAATCGACCGAATGGCGAAATCCAGCGGCATGGCCGTTTCCGAGAAAAACTCTTCCAGAATTTCTCGGCTCGCGTTCGAACTTTGAATCAGGACGAGGGAGACAAGAGTCTGGATGTCGGCTTCGGACACCGATTCACCCGCTCGGATCTTCTGAAGCGTTGGATTTGTCTCAAAGTGCCGCTTGAGCTCAGCTTCAACGACCTGCTGGTAGGCCTTCATGTCGACGGTCGCGAGGTTAGTCGCGCGCCGGTTCAACATAAATCCGGCGGCGTTCTCCGTGACGTCGATTACCTTTGCTGGGAGTGGCGTGCCACCCTTTCGTTCACGATGGTGCATTATTTCCCGCAGGGGCTGGCGAACATCCTCAAGGTCTGCGACGGTTAAGCTCCGCCAAAACTCAGCCGATTTCACGCGTTTGATAACCTCGGCCTTCTCTCGGACCGGGTTGAGGTGCATCTGCAGTGCGGCGAGGCGATCAAGCAATTCGATCTTCAGGTCGGACACGGCCCCAGACTTTCGAAGCACAGCGACCTGAATGCGAGCTATGAGTAAGTCGAGCTTGTATGCTTCGCTCGGAGCTTCAAAAGCCCGCCACTGCATTAGGGGTGCAATTACCTGCCGAAGCATCGCAACGGTGCCGGGACCAAAGGCCCGAAGCGTTGTCGGCACGGATACAGCGCGCTTCTCGCGCCATTTTTCGCGCACCGAAACCGACTCTTCGGGAAGCGCTTCAATGTCATCTCCAAGAAGACCAATTGCCGTTTCGAATGCTGCGATCTCGCTTTCACGTAGCGCGGCGTCAGCCAGGTTTATGCGCTCTTCGAAGACAAGCTGAAGCAGCGACTTCGACTGAGTCGGTTCAGCGGGGCGATAACCCATTTCGAAGCGCTCGAAATTCCCCCAATGGTCGAATATCCGGAAGATCTTCTTGTGTTCGCCAGGCCCGAAGAGATCCTCCTTAAGCCGCGTGCCGCGGCCTATCATCTGCCAGAATTTCACGGGCGACTTCACTGGCTTTGCGAAGACAAGATTGAGGATTTCTGGGATGTCGATACCGGTGTCGAGCATGTCGACAGAAATCGCGATAGTGAGTTCGTTGTTGGTGCCATCACCCTTAAAATCATCGATGAGCTGCTCGGCGCGCGGGTCGTAATTGTCGATGACTTGGCAGAAGCGTCCCCCGTATTGTGGATACATTTCATCAAACATCTGCCGCATGAGCACGGCATGTTGATGGTTCCTCGCAAAAATGATGCTCTTACCAGGAAGCTGGCCGGCCGCTTCTCGCAGCCCGTTCTCCATCAAATTACGAAGGATCGCGCGGTTTGTATCCTTGTTGTAGATGATCTTATCGATCTGCTCAGATGAAAAATCATACTGCGCCGGATCTTCGCCCTGCTCTTCAAGCTCTTGAATTTGCTCCTTGGTCAAGACGTCCAGGCGAATTCCTTCGCGGAGAAACTGCGTGGTGTGTTCGAAAACCTCGAACGGAGTGAGGAAACCGTCCTTCACCGCCTGTTCAAGATCGTAGTTCGAGGTCGGCAGTTGGCCTTCGCAACCGAACAGACTGAATGTATTTCGGGACACGAAGTCGACCGGCGTGGCCGTCAGACCGATTTGGAGACAGTCGAAATAGTGGAACATGTCGCCATAGACGTTGTAGATGCTTCGATGCGACTCGTCGGCGATGATCAGATCGAAAAACCCGACATCGAACGACTGATAGACCTTTTGCATCGCGGGATAGGTCGCAAGAAATACTCGTTCGGTCGCCGATTGGTTGACGCGCGAACTGACGATGCGAATGGGTTCCGACAGAAAATCCACGAACGCTTTCTTCGCCTGTTTTCGCAGTTCACGGCGATCGCACAGGAACAAGACGCGCTTCACCCAACCCGCACGAATCAACAAGTCGGCCAACGCGATCGCGACACGCGTTTTGCCGGTTCCTGTTGCCTGAACAATGAGCGCTTTCCTGTGGCCGCCTGAGAAGCGTTCGTTTACCCGCTTAATGGCTTCGATCTGGTAGAGGCGATTGACGATCGCAACATTGGGCTCCACCGAGTCCAGCGGCTTCCGAGCACCTCGTTGGAAATTCACCAAGTACTGCAGGCTGTCCTTCGAATAATATCCAAAGACCGTTCTGGGCGGATAGCCAAGGACGTCGTCCCACATCCAAATGTCGTAGCCGTTCGTGTAGAAGATGATCGGCCGGTGCCCATGCATCTTCTCGAGGCCATCGGCATAGAGCTTGGCTTGTTGGCGACCGAGTTCCGGATTTACAGAAGTCTTCTTCGCTTCTATCACAGCCAAGGGATTGCCATTGTCATCCCAAAGCACGTAGTCGGCATATCCAAGTCCGGATGCGGTCGGCTGATGCTTGATCTCGACCTCCTTGCCGACTTCTCCCGTGCTTTTATCGCCTACGGCGACATTCCAGCCGGCGGCAGCGAGAAGGCTGTCAATGATCCGCGCTCGGGTTGTCGCCTCGTTGAACTCGAGCAGGTTCGCAGTCGCCGCACTCGACGACGCAAGCGCCCGCATCTCCTCGACATTCTTTTCCGCGGTTGCAGTTGCCTGCCTGGCTACTTCGAGATCGCGCAGAAGTGTCTCCATCTGCGCTTCTTGTGCGGCGAGCTTTTCTAGAACTTGGCGCTTTTCACGCTTTAGCTGACCTTTGCTTTCGTCGATTCCTTCGGGCGCGGGTTGCGCAAACGCCGGAATGCTTTTGGGATCTCCCTTGCCATATTGAACAAACAACCACCGCCCTAGATCGAAGGCTTCCTGCAGGAGCCAGAGCGCGTTGCGTGTTGTTGCGGGCTCTCCATGCGCGGCTTTGTTACCGTGAATCCGGAGTGCGTGAAGCTTGTCCAGGACCACCCTCGGCGTAATCGCAGCGAAGGACTGATTGCCAAGTAGATCAACGAAGCTTGCGTGCTCAGGCTTTGGCAAACCCAAGCCTCGATAGATATCCTTGGTAAGGTTTTCAGCAAATAACCGCAGCTTCACGAGCGCGCTGGCCGGATCATTATGCACATATGCCTCGGCAAAGCCACCAAGCGCTGCAAGCTCCGGCCATGCCCCTCGAAGAATCTCGAAGTTTCGGGACTTCATGATTCTGCTCGCCCGAGACGACAGACTAGCATTTCAATGAACGTGCGCTTCTCGCTTATTGATGAGACATGCATCTCCGGGTCGGCCAGCTCAGCTGGTCGGCGCCACGTCGATTGGAGATGCTCAAAATTCAACAGCGTCACGATCAAATCCTCTAGGGGTCGGTTAGCGAGAATTATGCCAGCTCGCTTTCACGCCGTATTTTCGCATCCAGTTCGTCAACGTCTGATAGCTGTTTAGTCCCAGAAGTTCCGCGGCTCTTGACTTGTTACCGTGAGCAGCCTCGATCGCCCTGCGTAAATAGCTTTCCGCAACCTTCCCAATTATCGCCTGAAGATCAACGCCTTGCTCGATGGGTTGGTCTAGAACTGACTCGGCCTTACCCGTCGTTGTTGCAGTCGGTAGCAGGGCCTCCCTCACATCTTCGGACGAGACCGTTTTTTCATCTGCCCAAACGATCGCTCGGCGCAAGGTGTTTTCTAGTTGTCGGATATTTCCGGGCCACGCTTCCTTCATAAGAATTTTTCTTGCATCAGAAGAAATATTCTTATGCTTGAAGCCGGGCTCCTTAGCCCGCTCGCTCTGGTCATTGATGCGCTTTAACAGACCGTCAATGAGTGGGCCAAGATCCCCATCCCGATCGCGCAGTGCCGGCACCTTCAGGATAAGAACGGCGAGCCGATAGAAGAGATCTTCTCTGAACCTGCCAACCGCGACCTCAGCAGCAAGGTCTCGGTTGGTGGCCGCAACAATCCGGACATCAACCTTCTTCGTATTTGTATCGCCAACGCGCCGCACCTCACCCTCTTGAACAGCACGAAGCAGCTTTACCTGAGCCGGCAACGGCAGTTCCCCAATCTCGTCGAGAAAGAGGGTGCCACCATTTGCAGCCTCAAAATGACCGACGTGATCCCTCGTGGCCCCCGTGAACGATCCCTTGATGTGACCGAACAGCTCCGACTCTACGAGCTCCGCGGGAATGGCGCCGCAATTCACAACCTGAAACGTTTTTTCGCTGCGCGTGCTTGCCTGATGAATTGCGCGAGCCAGCAATTCCTTGCCGGTTCCTGATTCACCTTCAATAAGAATTGGAACTGATCGGCGGGCGGCCTTCTTCGCGCGGGCAACAAGCCTCTCCATCACCGATCCCTGATAGATGATGTCGCCAAATCTCGATGACTCTTCACTCGACCCCGCGCTGAGTTTCTCCAGCTGCCTATCAGGGATACGAAGTGCGTCGGTTACAAACTCTGGCGAAAGAGAAATATCAAAAGGAACGGACGCAGTCTCTACGCCCGACTGCCTGGATGATTGGATGAGCTCCGCCTTGTATCGGGTTTTTCCAAGAATGACCCAGATCGCCGCCATAGCAGGCGTACCGGGACTAAGATGAAATGTTAGCTCTGGCGGTTCCTGAGATTCGCGCATGGTTTTTTCCAGCGCCTGAGTAACAGCCGTGTAGATTTCATCGAAATTGGTCGGGCTCGTCAGATCCACGTGCTCGATCGTCAGCTGGACGCGTGATTTGCCGGCGGCCCTGGCGCGCAGCCATCCTTCGTATTTCCGCAAAGCTGCCTTTTCCTGATCGGCCAAGAGCAGAACGCGGTCAAACTGTCGAGCCTCGAGCGCCTGAGCGACGGGACCGACGTCGGACTTATTCTCTCCATCGGGAGCGCGAAGGTCGGCATTCCCGATCCATGACACAAGCATGCGCATGAGACCTCATAGAAACTTTCTTGTAGATGCACAATTATTTTTATCTGCGCGGCGCCGCTTTTCGAGTTCTGAAGTTCGATCGCTCGAGCACTCCAAAAAATCGAATACCTTATTTCTTTCAATTAGTTGTGCGTTTCGCCATCGGCGAGGAGACCGCGGGTAAAATTCGCTGGCACGTCGCTTGCGAACACCTTGGCATGACCCAGTCCACTTCACCCTCCAATGACGAGTTCGAAGCTGTCGATCAGTTCGTGCGTAGCGCGCTCGAGGACGGCAGCGATCCAGCAAAACTCAGCGCCGCATTGACTGTGGTCGCAGTGCGGATGGGCCTCGATCTGGCTCCCAACGCTGGATCGGCCTTCGCTGTGGTCTTCCGAGCCGCCAGCGAAGCCGCTCAGAGTTGGGCTGCCAAAGCTCGCCAGCAAGAAGAGAGCGATCTCGAACGCCATTCGTTCAAGACCGCGACTACGATTCATTGATCGGGGGATAAACATGCGAGGGCGCGAACGGAAAGTAAAACTGGTCTTCGCTGAGCTGCACCATGCGCTGGGCAGCGAAATGTCCACGATCGAGTTGCTTTCGCTGGCTACCAAGCTGGTCGACGCCACCCACGCGCCCGCCATCGATGGTTTGGAGAACGTCGTTCGTTTCCGCCCCTCATATGATCAGCTTCCGCTTGACGAGGCGTTTGCAGACGGCGGCTGGAAAATTATGGCGCGCGATCGGGCCTACACTCTCGATGATATCGAGGACGATCAGTGCCTAAGCGCACGCACCATGACAAGACTCAATCACCTCTTGAAGAGGGCAGCATGAGCTCAATGAAACACGGCCTCGTCCTAGCGGCACAGGAGCACCTCCTCGAGGGGAAACCAATCACTCGTCTAGAGGCGATCGTGCTCTATGGCGTGCCAGATCTGACGAAGGTGATCAGCGATATGCGACGGAACGGCTGGACAGTTCAATCAAGGAGAATTCCATACGCGGCCGCCGCCAAGCGCGTCAACGAGCATGCGGTTCTACAGCCCCCAGCAAATCTTCCGATCAGAGATATCCAACTGACCGAGTACTGGATCTCCAGGTGAAACGGCTCTTTAGCCGCACACAAAGACGCCTCCTAGCATGGGTCGCTGGCGGCAAATGTAGAGAATGCGGAAAGAGGCTCCACTCCTCGTTTCATGCAGATCATGTCGTCCCGTTTTCGAAAGGCGGGCCGACCACGACGCAAAACGGCCAGGCGCTCTGCGCTGCTTGTAACTTGAAAAAGGGTTCTAAAGTGCAGACCAGACTTAGACCGTGGCAACTCGAGGCCCTCAACAAAGCACTGCGCTGGCTCGTCGTCGACCAGCAGGACCGCCGCTTTCTGATCAACGCCGCTCCCGGCGCCGGCAAGACCATAGCGGCTTGCGCCATCGCTCAGGAACTAATCGAGCGGAACGAAATCGATCGAGTCGTAGTCATTGCTCCTCGCGCCGAAGTCGTCAACCAATGGGCGGATGACTTCCGTCGCGTAACTGGCCGGTTCATGACGAAAGTTACTGGTCGCGATCAAGATGTTCATACACTTGATCTTGATCTATGCGCGACTTGGGCCGCTGTTCAAGGACTTCTCGACGCGCTGCAGGCAGTCTGCCGGTCGGCTCGCGTCTTGGTTATCTGCGACGAGCACCATCATGCGGCGGTAAAGGCGGCGTGGGGTTCCGGTACTGACAGCGCGTTTGCGGAGGCCCGCTTTGCACTCGTTCTTACCGGAACACCTATCCGAACAGATGGCGCGGCGTCCGTGTGGCTTGCCTATGATGATGCCGGGGCCATCGATCAACCAGAAGGCGGCACCTACACGCTCACATACGGTGAAGCCGTAGACCTCGGGTATTGCCGGCCGGTCACATTTCATCGGCACGAAGGAAAATTCACGATCGACTTGGAAGATGGAAATGAAGTCCACGTTTCCGGAAATGTCCCGGTTCAGCTCACCCCTGAACTCAAGCGAATTCCCGGACTTCAGCGTGTTCTGAACTTCTATCGGCTCGCCTGTACGCCCCAGTATCAGCCGGATGGTCGCACACCACTCTTGGATGGCTACCAAGCCACTATGGTGGACTGGGCAAGCACCAAGCTCACTGAGTTGCGTCATCGGATGCCGGACGCAGGGGGCTTAGTTATCGCACCCAGCATTCAGATGGCGGAATACATGGCCACCCTTATCGAATTGATCGAAGGGGAGCGGCCAATGCTGGTTCACAGCCAAATGCCGAATGCTGAATCGAAGATTAAGGCATTTCGTAACACCGACAAACGTTGGATCGTGTCGGTCGCCATGATTTCGGAAGGTGTCGATATCAAGCGCCTTCGCGTTCTCATTTATCTGCCAACCGCACTGACAGAGTTGGCTTTCCGTCAGGCGATCGGGCGCGTTGTGAGAACCGCGGGCCCCAGCGATGACACTCGTGCTTATGTCGTGATGCCATCCTTCGAAACCTTCGTAGAGTATGCGCGACGAGTTGAGGAAGAGATGCCGTCCCATGCGCGCAAATACGAAGCGTCGCCTCAACGGCGAAAGCGTTGTCCCGTCTGCAAAGACGAAAACGAGCTTTCAGCAACCGAATGCGCTGGTTGCGGTCATCAGTTCCAACAGACCGGAAAGCCGGCATTCAGGACTTGCCCGACATGTTCGGCACTGAATGCCAGTTCGGCCGTATCCTGTCATGCCTGCGGCACGTCGTTCCAAATGGGCTTCGTCCTTACCCTGGATGAAGCGCTACGAGCGGGTGCGATCATTCGAGGCATCGATATAGAGGAAGGCGAGGTCCAACTCGGCGAAGAGATGGCAGCTCCGGTCAGGGAACGAATCTTGAGATCAGGTGACGAACAACTCGTTCGAATTCTGCGCATCTTGCCCGAAGAAAGTTTCGCCCGCCTCAAGGGGATCTTGGCCGAGCCTTAGCCGGAGCAAACCTGCTCGGCTGTTTTAGGCCACGAAGAACGTAAAACTCAATGCGACAGATGCCAAGCCAAATGTCAGACGAACAACCGTCACCAGATTTAGGTGCAGCGACCCGACGATATGCTTCCTGTCAACAGTGGACTTCTGCCCGTTTCCTGCTGATGGCGAACGCCTACTGCCGCCATGGACGGCATTCAGCCCACTTTTTTGCCGAGACGAACGAGCGTCTCAGCGGAAGTCGAGGGGCGACGGAACACGACGCGATCACCACTAAGAGCACGACGGGAGAAGCCCAATGAATTTCGAGGCACCAAAGACTTTTCACGAGCCAATCCTCAAGTGCCCCAATTGCAGTCATGACATCAAACTGACGGAATCGCTCGCTGCGCCACTGATCGAGGAAAGCCGTAAACGGTTTCAGGAGCAATTGGCCAGCAAGGATTCCGAAATTGCCAAGAAGGCGGAAATGCTCCGCAAGGGACATGAGGAGCTCACTGCCGCCAAGGAGCATCTTGAGGACGAGGTCAACGCACGACTCGAGATCGAACGGAGCCGAATAGCGTCAGCGGAGGCCAAGAAAGCTTCAGAAGCCGCCGCGGCCGAATTGCGTAGTAAGGCGCGGGAAGCAGAAGAACTGCGCGCCGCCCTTGCCGTTAACGATGCCAAGTTGGCTGAAGCCTTACAAGCACAGGCCGAGAAAAGAGCGCGCCCTGGAAGAACAGAAGCGTGAACTCGAACTTACGATCGAGCAGCGCGTGAGTGCTTCAATCGACGATATCCGTAGCAAGGCCCGCCAGGAAGCTGGGGAGGCGGCCCGCTTGAAGGTTGTCGAAAAGGATCAGACGATCGAGTCTATGGCTAGAACGATCGAGCAGCTTAAGCGCAAAGCCGAACAAGGCTCGCAACAAGCGCAGGGGGAGGCTCTTGAGACAAATCTCGAGGAGATGCTTCGCGTCCGCTTTCCTTTGGATGCTGTCGAGCCGGTTGGCAAAGGCGAACTAGGCGCGGACCTTGTGCAACGTGTCAACGCTGCAATTGGATCGGCCGCTGGCACAATACTTTGGGAACTAAAACGCACAAAGGCTTGGAACGATGGTTGGCTTCCTAAGCTTCGGGAGGACCAGCGCCGATGTCGCGCGGACGTCGCGCTTATCATCTCACAAGCCCTGCCTAGGCATATCGAGCACTTTGACCTTGTCGACAATGTTTGGGTGGCTCACCCGCGTTGCGCTCTGCCAGTCGCTATGGCCCTTCGGCAGTCCCTGATCGAGCTCTCGAACTCGCGACACGTTCAGCAAGGCCAGGAAACAAAGATGGAGAAGGTCTACCAATATCTGACTGGCACCAAGTTCCGCCAACGTGTCGAAGCCGTCATCGAGAAGTTCAACGACATGCGCGTAGACCTAGAGAAGGAACGGAAGTTTATCGTCAAGCAGTGGTCAAAGCGAGAGGCACAGATTTCGGCCGTTCTCGACTCCACGGTCGGAATGGTGGGCGACCTCCAGGGCGTTGCTGGCAAGGGCATGCCCGAGATCAGTAGCCTTGAGACGCCATTGCTCGACGGCCCAGAGCTGGAATGATCGACCTAGCTGGCTGTAAAGTTGAGAAGGACATCCGCGCTTTCAGGTTTACAATAATTCATAATTCATTCGGATCTAGGCTTCATCGATGGTTGCACAAGAGACGTTGATAACGCCCTTCGAGAGCTGGCACGAGGGCCTACTCAATCTAGCGGACGCGCTCGACAGCGCGGATCGTACGGAGGTTATGATCGCACGCCTCGAAGCAACAGCGCGGACGACCAAAATTACGCTCAACGATGTTTGCGCGCTGGCTTTACTGGCCAGATCCTCAGCGCGATTCGACCAGTCGACTCTCCCAAGGTTTGAGCCGCATCCAACTGCGGTGCTCTTGGCTAAAAGACTTGGCGGCGAATTCGATCGCATTATCTCAGCGAGATTAGACTACATCGATAACGAGCGGGACCGACGCGAGTTAGCCATTAGCTCAGCGTTTCCCGAAAGTGACCCGCGACGATTGTTCAAAGACACGATTTTTGGGTTCGCTGCCGCCGAACTATCGGATTCGGCTCAAAAGATGGGAGACGCCGATCCTTTCACCCGACTAGCACACCGCTTGTCCCTTTGGTTTAGGCCGTCCTACGATTTTAGACGATACGGGTTGTGTCTGCCGGAGAACGGCTTGGCCATCGCTCGTACCGCTAGGAAGCTAATCGACACTTTCCAGAACGAATTTGCCGAGCGCTTGGGAACCTTGATTGATATCTGGAGCGGCGAGATTTCCGTAAAGGCGGATAAGGAAAACATCGAGAAGATATTCTCTCAACTATCGATCGTGCGTGCCGTTTCTATCGGCGGCCTCGATAATATCCTGGCACTCGAAACTCTGGCAGAACTGTCTAAGGAGGTGGACAAGCTAGACATCGAGACCACTGAGGCGCTGTCGCAAGCAATAGAAGCCGTTTATCGAGCGACTGAGGACGGCTCGCCCGCAACGACTGATTTCCGAAAATGGATCGTCTCCCAAGCGGAAACGGGCGAAACTCTGAAGTTGGCGTTTGATCCGTTCTCAGTAATGGGTGCTATTCAGTATGGGGATCATCTTCGTTCATTTGACTGTGTGTTGAAGAAGATTGCCGGGACCATCAATAGGGACGGGATCGCGACCTTTGACATCGGTCCATTCCCCATAATGGGAAGCTACCTCCGTCGCGATTCTGATCTGTTTGATACATTTTGCGTAGTCTTGCCCGAGGCGGCTGACCTCTGGCTACTAGTGGGTTCTGATGGCGATTACGGCGACTTAGAAGAACCGTTCGCAGCACGAGCCTTATGGACAGGAGAGCACGAACCAGATGCGATCACTATCCCCGATATTATTGATCGAGCTGCAGGGCGCGGAGATTTTGCGCTCTGTGACATATTGATAGGTGTTTGGCTTCTCTACTGCGGCCTATCCAAGAGAGTCCCTCTGCCTGACATCCATGGGCTAGCGCGGCGCATCAATTCTCTTCCTGGGGACTTCCGGTCAAGCACTTACGCGGCGGTCGCCACTCTAAAGAGGGAGATTTTGGAAGCTCCAAGGCGATTCCGGGAGATTCAATCATTACTTTCCTGGCTTCCGATAGTAGAGGCCGCGCCGGCAGAGAACTTTGAGTCCTATCTTCAGGACGTTTTTTCAAGCAGTCATTGGCAAAAGCTCTCGAGCGAGGAGAGACGGCGACTTCTATCGGCTGAGGAGAGCTTCCACATTCTCCGACGTCAGATGGTCAAGAAAGATGGAGATACGCTGCTAAGATTAGTGGTGATGGAGTGGTCGTCCGCTGCAGAGCCGATCCTGAGGCGAGTAGCGCATAAGCTCGGCGGCCAGAAACCCTCTGAGAGCGCTCGACAAACACTTGGCAACCTGCTCGAAGTGATGTGTAAAAGAAGGGACTTGAGCTGACAGTGGTTGCTTTGTCGCGGCAGGTGTCCGACAAAGATTTCATGTCCAACCTCACGCAGCCGGCAACACTTTCTCTCTCGACAGAGCACTTGCGTCAAGC
>Ga0214542_1004306_pt1 | contig 28365 bp, 10 predicted proteins | sample CNSS1metaG_FD_160096 | JGI IMG/M metagenome (GOLD analysis project Ga0214542, IMG submission 160096) | Root nodule microbial communities from cowpea collected in UCLA plant growth center, Los Angeles, California, USA - CNSS1 | ecosystem: Host-associated > Plants > Roots > Nodule | place: USA...
TTTATCACACAAGCTCAAACAACCTAATTATCAGAATTATCAATTAAATCACTCTTTAAGCACACAAATTCAATTAAATACCCAGAATTAAACATTAAATGAGGGCAAAAATACGCACTCATCAGTAGGCAACGCGAAACAAAGACAACATGGACAGTTTGAAAAAAGATGAGAGAAGAGAAAGAGAAATGAAGGAAAAATTAGAGATTTAGAGATACTATGACATGTCTCGCAAAATCTATCATAATATATTTTTAACATAATTTCAATTTTGTCACCACACCCTGTTACTATGATAGGTCTACTATTCCAGTCATAATAAGTTTTCTCTTTTCACTTACTATGACATATCCCTTTTACCAGTAATAATAACTGTTACTTTTATTACAAAAATGTCACTGATCAATTTATTATGATAAATGGCTTATACCTATCATGATAAGTTGTTATAGAACCAGTGCAGTAAGGGCTTTTTGCCTCGATTATTTTCCTCATTTTATCTCGGCTTTGAAACCGAGGCATATTGGTTCGAGACCAAAAGGAGGTGCCTTTTGGCTTCAGTTGTTACTAGAGGCCATAGAGTCACTTTCATGACTCAGTTGTAAACAAACCGGAGCCATAGGTTTTCTTTTCTGCCTCGGGTTAGCGAGAATCGAAGCCATAGGTTAAAAATATTTTTTTTAATTAAAATTTTCGCAGAGTCTTTGGCCTTGGTTATGGTAAGAACCGAGGCCATATAGTCTCTTTTTGCTTCGGTCTTCGTAACAACCGAGACCTATTCTACTATTTTTTTTTAAATAAATTTTTTATTTTATTGTGATTCCCACATTTAAACCTGGATATTATTTTCACGGAGCAGCACAAACCATAACAAAATATTTTAAAACATCCACAATCCAAAAACATTTAAAAGATAATTGAAAGTTAATATATAGAAAGACAACTTTAGTATACTAAACTTTAGTATATTGCAAAGTAATTGCTTTAATTCAAATATATATTACCGTTTCCCAATTAGTTGTAATATGAGCATGCACAATTATTGTCATCCATTGCATTATATAGTAACCGCACTCATATGAGTTGGTTTGTCTATTACACTACATTATATCAACAACATTAAAATTAATTAAAGAAGAAATTCAAATCAAACTTTTCTAAATATATGGATAGAAATATCAAACCTAGAGGGAACACCATGCAAGACATTTTGCCTTAGCCGTTGATCTCCTTAACAACATGTTATGCCCAATAATTGAACTATGATAAAGGGAATAAGTTAGGATACTTTTATATAACATGTCATATTCATAAGATTGAGATTGAGGTTTCTTACCAATCTATCACTTGTCTAAGATGGTTGGGGGGAGGGCGGTGCAAAGAGCAAAACCACACAACAATGTTCTCCCTTAGGGAAACCACAAGTAATTGCCAATGACGTTTGAGAGAAAAATAAATTCATTGTTATGCATTAAAATGACAGGTTATATTCATAAGTTAACAAGAATGACTTACCCAGCAATATAAGGGACAAAATAATTTCTTTTCCGCATTGAAAGCATCCGGTCACATATGATTGGATGTCATCAAACCCATATACATCATTCAACCCCAGAGTTTCAGTGACACCAGACAAATACCTAAACATAAAATTGATTTGATATAAGTAAATAGATAAATATATCAAATAACTATATATAATAATTGAAAGACTTACATCATTCATAATTGAATAATGGTAATATTCAGTTCCTCTTGTCCCCGTGCAAGCTCTAAGACATCTTGGGAATGCAAGTAAAGTGGGATCTCAATGAAGCTTTTATCTATCCAACCATTGGTCGCTTTCAAATTCATAAGTCTTAAAACAGCTGATAATCGCGTGAACTTAGTTGAACCGACATATAACAGAGTTTCCGCATTAGCAGACATCGTCTCATACACATGCACTTGTGCAAAAGCTTCTACGCCAACATCCCGTATCATGTCCTCCATATTGTCTTCTTCTACTCGCTTTTCACATCGCTCTTGCCGTCGCTCTTTCATGGTGGAATAGACAACATGTTTAGTTCGAGAAACAGTTGGAATGTCTATTAATTCGCCGTGCCATGTCCATATTGTATAACTTCTAAGGAAACCATCACAAATAAGATGTTCCCTAACTTGAGTTGCATTCAATTTTCTCCCAATCAAAAAGTTGACACAAGGGCATCTGAACTTCACCTCATCATCACTTCTCCCCTTATAACGTTGCGCAAATTTTATAAATTATTCTACTCCATTCTCATACTCAACGCTGATACATGGTAAATTAATCCAATCTCGATCCATACCGAAATTGCGTGAACAATTTCAATAATCTTTGAATCAATGCTCACGTCGTAATCAAGGTGTGACCCTATGCTATTTAAGAAGATTCACTTTCTCTATTTTATTGGTACATATTACTTTTAAAATACATATCTTAAATTTCACGAAATTTTGCCAGCATTTCGCATTGGCCTTCATGATACATGAAATGAAAGTGAGTATAAACCACAATCAAATATGCACCCGAAGATCAATACAAAACACAATTGACAAATGTAGTTTCTTCAAAATGAAAATTCAGGGACAATACATAATTTTCGTATTAAATCTTAAATGGGAAACTAAGGCTAACTCATAGTATATACAAACAATCCAAACAATTTCAATTCCAATGAAAATCAATACTTGCAATAATCGATATTGAAAATTAATATATACAAAATAGAAAACAAAACAAAAATGAGTTAGAAACTTACGTTGGAGGAACGGCGGTATGACAGTTGCCGGAAAAATCGAGAAGGAGGTGCACGAAAGCCGTGCACGAAATGGTTGTGCACGAAATGGGGGTGCAGCACCAACAAAGGTGAAGCACCAACGGAGGTGACGCCGCGACAGTGGCCGGAGGAGTGTGGTGGCAGCGACGGAGGAGGGTGGTGGCAGCGACGGTGGCAGGGAGAAAGACGAGAGAGTGACGAGAGAGATACGAGAGAGAAAATGGAGGTGTAGCACAAAGGGGGTTCGTTCACATGGTTGTAGTGGCCGAAGGTGGTCGGAGGGTGTGATGGCAATGGGTGCAGCGGAGAGAGAAGAGAGTACTGTTGCAAAGGGGCGCGGGAAGAAGAAGAGAAAGGGGGCTCGCGAATTTTGTGACCTAATTAAACTATATGGCCTCAGTTCAATTGATAATCGAGGCATATAGCTCTATTTGGCCCTGGTTCATGCCACCCGAGGCCAAAGACGTAACAGCTAGTGGCAGTTTTGAAATATCCAACCACGTTTTTGGCTTCGGGTTTGTGAAACCGAAGCATGTGAGCCAACTTTGGCACTGGTTTTGGGCGAACTAAAGCATATAACACTCTTTTGCTTCTAGTTTTAGCTGAACCGAGACATAAAAGTTGTCTGGAATTGCAAAAATGTCACCGCGCAATTATATGCTTTGGTTCCTGACCAACCGAGGCATATAAGACGAGGTAAAAACCAAGATCTGCACTAGTGTAGATTCCCCTTTTTTCAATAGTGTATGTTCTGACCGCCTAAAGTATAGGGTACAATTTTCTAAAAGAAGCGTAATTTGAAAATGCTACTACTTTTTTACATGCTACATTTTTCTTGTAACTATAGCCTAATATGCGTAGTTAAATGCAATTTTTTACTAGTAACCCTTTTATACATTATACTAATTTCCTTACTTGTTTGAAATTCTGGTTGTTATAAATAAATGGATTGTGTTTATATATATGTTCACAAAATCTGAGAGACCATTGATGTAAATTATTCCACAAAATAATTATCAGCAAGTAATCTGTTACACAACTAAGTGAATAGATCCCAAAGAAAAAAACAAGTCACAATTTTCTACAAAAACATTAACATATATTTTCTTGTAATAACATATTTATTGTGATTTTTTTATAACATTTTTAAATTATATGAAAATAAATTATATCTAGATGTTATGGATGATTAATTATTTTGTTTTTGAATATTCTGAATATTATATATGTTTAATTTTGTTTTAGTATATTTTACTATTTATAAATGTTCTAAAAAACACTTCTTAATTAAATGAGTTATTTGATTTTCTATTTTGATAAACTATTAAATATAAAATCCATTATCCAACATTCCAATTGGGTTTATCCAACATTCAATTGACTGAGCATGTTTGTGGATTAATTGGTACAATTGTAGCTTCTACTTTGTTCATGATGGTGTTAATTTTTTTTCTTTTAAAAAGAAATCTTCTAAATAAAATATTCACTTTCTCAAGATGTAGGATGTGGTGAATTAGCACCTTTAAACAATTATGATTTCGATAATAATCAACAAGTCCATGAAGCAAAGGCAACTAAATATAGCATTACACATTACATAAATAAAATTTAGAATTAATATTTAGTGCAAAAATTGAGCTAGTGAGTTCTTGACCAGGTACTTTGCAATGATACCATTGGTTTTCTCTGTTGGATGGAATGAGTCCCAAAACACATATCTGGAAGCATCTATGCAACTGAAAGAACTGCCTCTGCTGCATGAATATCCCATTTCAAACATTCCAGTTGCACAACATGACATTGAGGCCACCTGAAACCCTGAACATAATACAAATAATTTCATTTTATGCATAATGTTTATAATACTATAAGGATTTAAAAAATGATATCGAAAATTATCACCCCATATTCACACGTTATACTTTTAATCACAGATGTAGACTTGACTTGATTCAACCCAAAAAAAATAACCACATTATTCTATTTCTAAGGTTAACAGATTTGATTGAATATTTTATTAATAAAGAGATCGAAATAAACAAAATAAAGAAATAACGTGATAAAGAAAAGGTAATTAAACATTTCATTTTCATAAATGACTAATTTAGTGCAATAAAAGATAAAATTTAATTTTCAATTCTCATATTATGTTATTGTTTTCAATTTTGCTCTAATATTTTGAATGTTTTTAGTTTAATAATTTTTTAGTGAATTAATAGAATTTATTTTGTCAAATTCATGGTAATTGTGCAATCATAATGTCATGTGACGTTATAGCTTGTTCAACTTTGATTGATGAATGTCATTCATTATTGTCATTGAGTATCAGTTAAAAAAAGACAATATGAAATCGTTTTAAAACACCATAGATTATAATATTTACAATTATTTTTCAATTTTGTTTTTCAATTTTTTTAAACGTTGTTCCAATATTTATTTTTGTTGAAGGAACACCAAGTCATCATATTCCAAGGACATTAAGATTAATCTAATAGAACAATTTCATTGACTTCATTTAATACATATTAGGATTAGATTAAATAAAAGAATTGAAATAAAACAATGATAAATTCCTCTAAATACTGAAATGTATTAAACTAAAAAGCTATAGAACTAAATTTAGATTATTCAAAATAGTGATATAGAATTGAAACAATATTTATAATATTAGAATTAAAAAGTATATTTAATAAAAATAAAGTAAAGATGTGAGAACCTAGTAAAGAGTACAAGAGTAACGATGGTTTTAAAAAGAGAATACAATTATAATTTAATAATAAAAGGTTTAAATTATAAAACAAATTTCTAATAACTAAAGTTCACTTTTATAAAATTACTATCTCGTTAAAATTCCTTTATAAACTTTCTCTTCATTCTCTCTCTGGATTCTTGACTCCTATATTTACCCTTTGAAGATTAAAGACAGTAAAATTGATTGTGATGAAGAGTTCTACACATTCATCTAATTAAAGAGACGAACAAAGTAAGTTTTATTTTTTCTCCTTTTAGGTATTTTCACTCTTGGTGCTATGACTAGAACTTGATTGTTGAGATGCAATTTCTTTGTAATTTGTGTGTTTGGTATATTTGGCTAAAATTTTGTGAAATGGATTGAAATTGGTTTGCTAATGTGTTGGATGAAGCATAACATGTTTTATGTGGGTGAATTTCATTGTCTGAATTGTAGATTTATATGTATGTGTTAAGTAGACTCGTTGGACGAGCCTTTCTTGCTAAGCTACTATCAAATTTGGGTTTACTAGAGAGTTAGGGGAAACTTGCTCACTGGCTAGGTAGACTCTCGCTGAGCGAAAGCCAAACTCAAGTTTGGTAGAGTTAGGGGACGAGACCTCGTTGGGCGAGTCTACTATGGGGGTCAATAAATCCGCATTTTCGTCCTAGTGCTTAGAATCCTAGGCAAGACATTTAGTCACCGAGTGAGTAACTAGTCTCACTGAGCGAGTCTGCCAGTTTCTTTGGGCGAATGTTTGGTTGGATTATAAGCAACTTGTTGGGAAATTATGTTTAATGAAAAAGTGATTCCATTGAATACAGAAGTGAGACAATAGAATGAAAAGCGAATGTTTCGAATTGTAAACTTATATGAGCTATGTACTTCTTAGGAATAATTGCAAATTCTTGTTGGTTAAGTGTTATGCTTTAACTAGGGATATGTGTTGGTCAAAAGTCCTCCTATACTCGATTAGATTTACAAACTCACATAGAGTAATGTAGTCTAAATGGTGAGAATTGAAGGAGCTTTTTATGGTGGGATATGTGTTGGTCAAAGCCATCTTATACCCCTGTTCTGACAAAACAATAAGTTAACTTACCCTGTTAAGAGCAGTTGGATCAGTTTGTTAATTAGGCCAAGCAGAGCCAGAGATTTTTCTACAATCCACTAAAATATTTTTTAAGAGGCAATGTTTTTTGTTTCTAAGTCAATGCATAAATCTGGATATTGAGTCTAAAATATTGATTTGTATTATATATGTATGTTTAAATTATGTATGTATCAAAGCCATGAGTTAGACTCTATCCTATCGAAATTTGTCATTTGTTCTTCCTATTATGCCACTCGCTATCGAGAAATTTGTTGTTTATTTGACATATTATTCCATCCACTTTCAGACTGTTATATATCAAACAATTCATTAATATCTAGTCCCATGCACGAGATATATAAACTTCGACATTAGGGGAGTGTGTTGGAAGTCTCATATTATCTGGTGATACGGCTATAAATGGATGCAAAATTCACTTTACAGACATTTTTTGTGGGTTAAGTTAAACTTAACATACTATGTAGTTGTAGTTTATGCACTAAGCGATGTATATGGATTTGTTATGTATGTTTTATGCATTTTTATGGTCATGTTTGCTTAATACCTTAAATGTATGAATCTGTTATAGAAACCCTCTATTTTTGGGATTGTTACAAAAGTCGGAGTCGACTTTGGACTAGTTTAACATGTACGTATAATGCAGCAATTATGAAGCATAACAAAGGTAAATAATTTTTTGAAGAAAATGTAGAATTGTAAAGCAAACTTATAACTTACCATAGTGAGCTGGCTTTTGAATAATTTGCAAGAAAATATCATAAGGATTGGAAAATACCAATCTGATCTGAGGAAGATCTTTGTTGAGTGTTGTTGTCAACTTACTGAGTTTCTGATTGAACTCCAATGCAATGGAGTTGTATCTGGGCACACAGTCATTCCCCCCAACAAAATTTGTGGTTCTCTCCAACGGCAAGCACCCCATGGGAGGTAAACCCCCCAAGGATATTTTTCTAGCACCAAGACCATAGAGTTTGTGTATGAACTTCTCAGCTATACCCACCAGAAAATTTTGATACTCTATTGGTGTATATTCTGATGCCCTACCAGGGATGGCAAAATAGTTCTCTAGGAAGTCATTTGTTCCAACACTTACTATGTGCAATGCTTTCGCAAAGGTCTCATTTGCCCTACTTTCCCCAAGATACACTCTCAGTTTCTTTTGGAACCCTTTGTAGTACTCCAACTGCTTCCACAATGGTATCACAGACTGAAACCCCAAATTCAAATAAATATGTCATCACCTATATTTACCCAAACTTCAAACTCTTTGAATTTTTCACCAAATTCATCTCAATGCAAAAGAATAATTTTCACGTCATAGAGCTCAAACTTATAGTATCTTAATCAATAATAATTAATGATTCTTCTGAAAAGGATTTACTGAAAATATATACCATATGATCTAACTGAAATTCTCTTATATTTTTAACATTGAATTTGTGAATTTGTTTTCTCATATATTATTTACCTTCTCGTGTCTACTCTTTAGTAGACTCAAAGTCCATACAATACATTCATGAAAAAGTTTTATCTTCAAATCACAAGAAATATAGCTTTTTATTTTCTTTATTTTCCTTTTTGTTTTCATCATTTCAGATCTTTCAAATATATAGTTAATTCTTCCCTTCCAAAATAATTCATTTAACCTTGCCTAGAAATTTCCATTTTAACAAATACTACATAAAATTAAGAGTTATCAATATAGCATCATTTCATTATAATAGATGTAAGAGTAGTCGAAATACTCTAACTATTTTTTATCCAAATTTGTATGGATTGAGTATTAAGAATCAATGTATCGTATTTAAAGACACTTGTTTTGGAAAGGAGAAAGTACTACTTTCAATACGTTGATAAATCAACTTTTCTAAAATAAAAGTTGTTATTTATCAAAAACAATTTGTCAAAACAATTTTATTTTTAAAAAAATTATTATTTTTATATAAAAAGAATGATTTTATTTATATTTAAAATTTAATAATTCATTTTTAATTATCTACAATCATAATTATAAGCACACTAATTGTAATAGAGTAATATTGGTTTTTCAGGATGACAACATATACACGAATTTGAACATAACATATATCTGTTTGAACTAAAAATTTATCTTCATTTCCTCTTGATGGCTACCAAATTTTTGTCAATTCTCCTTATTCATAGAAGAAAGAGTATACTCGTAACCGCAATCCTATCCAAATAAGGATACTAAATTACAAAAAATCAAAATCAAAATAAAGTAATATCTTATTGTTAAGTATTTAATGTCCGACCCATACAAACATTTTTTTTTTTCTTTGAATGTCAAATATTAACAAAAGAAATTGTAACGGTATAAGTATCAAATAAAAGTAACAAATAAAAAATTAAATAAAGGTGAAATAATTAAAAAGAAAAATAAAAAAAATAAATGCTTTAAATTATTTAACAAATTAAAGGTATATAACAAGGACAAATATGAATATTGAGACGAGACAGAACTAACTGAATATACATACTTATATCGTCCTTCTCGTATCTAATTTAAAAAATTTAGTACTATCATACCATCAAAATAATTATGACACGTTGAGACAATATCCGAAACAATTTTATTTTTTATTGATAAATTAATGATATATTAATAATAAAACACTTTGAATATGTTTTAACCCTTTTACACTAAAAATAATTAGTTCATCGATTACAAAACCCTAACCTTGAAACAATTTAATTTATTATCTACAACAATAAATCACCTACTCGTATTATAATAACTAGTTTGGGTTTGTATTATATATATAAATAAATATATAAATACCAGTGACATGAGTATAGACATGAGTATAAATAATATTCTATAATTCCTTCCCTAACTTTCTATAGAACATATTTTTATATTCAAGGGTTAAAATGTAACTATATATTACTTTGACTGTAATTTTTGAAAACAAAAGTAACAACAGTATGATGTATAGTATTTAATAAATAACATTTAATTATTTATTAGAAAAACACAAATACTTATAATATCTAGTAAAAATAAATGGAACATTATATAGAATAGAAATGAGTGTTGAATAATGATGATGAGAGATGAATACTGACCAAGACATCTGAAGTAGCATTATCGTAGCCAGTAGCAGCAGAAGCAAAGGTGACGCCGGTGGCGAAGTGTGAAATATTGTGATTAGGGTCCAAGTATGGGGGCACATAGGGTTTGATTCCAAAGGCTTGGGATAAGAAATCTGTTGTTATTCGGCCATTGCTGAATCTCCCAGTAGGCTTCCCACCCTCAAAGTCTCGCCCGTAAGGTTGGAAGTTGCTGCGAGCTACTGTTGCTATGTAATTGTTGTTCCCAGCATCCACCGACGAGTCACCGAACACGATCATTGCCGGAACCTTAGCCCTAACCATAAGCAGGGGAAGCAGGACCATCAACAAAATTATCTGCACTTCCATTGCGACTGCCTCGTCACTAATGTGAGATTCCATATAAATATATAGTAGTTGGCGGTGTTAATGCAATTACGAATTTTAGGTGAGTGAGTTGTTGGATTCATAATGTCTACCACCATCTATCATCTCAACGTTTTATAAACCCACCTCCTATGTACACCCATATATGATGATTACGAGAGGTTTTAATTTATGTTTTTGTACGTTATGTCAAACCATTTTTAAGATTTCGTACTAATTTTTAAACTATTGTAAAAAAATTATATGGCCCTTACTTTAATAATATTCCTCTATAATTGTTTTAAGATAAAAGTAATTTTTTTATTCTTATAGTAACATAGTGTATTACACACTACAAGAAAATAATAAATTAGAGTCCGTCAAAAACAGACTTAGAAAGTAAAAAAATATTCTTCCATGAAAAAATGACTTTTTCAACTTTGCAATTCAATATGACATGAAAATCATGGAAGTTATGAAAATTAGAGTCGACCGGAAAATTGATGCTAATAGCGTTGACCTAGTTGTCTCTAAGACCGATTCTACAACAAAATAATGTTTTAATTTAAAGTAAGTTAAACCCTTGCTAAGGTTGAGTCTAATAAAATAAAAAAAATTAAAGTAGTAGCATTGGCCTAGTTGTCACTAAGACCGATGCTTCCTATATGAGTTCTAAACTGAACATTTTGTCTACACTTATATCTTATATGAGTGAATTGTTTCTATGATTTGTAATTGAGTTGATTTAATAATTACTTGACTAAATCATTTGTGAAAGAGTTTAGACCTTGTGAGTTTTTTAGCCTTAAGGTAAAAGATGAACATGTGTCTTTTCTATTTTTCTTGAGTGACTTGCTCATGTTTTGTTTATGCTCTAATATTTAACTTAATTTTTTTTTGTTTTGTAAACTTACGTAGACAAGCAAAATTTGTTATGATTGAGACATTTCTTATTAATTTCATTGAACAACTTTGAGCCTAATATACATTTTATGTTGATTTTAGCTCAATACAAGCTATAAACTTGAAAAACAAAGAAAATACCCAATTCTTGAGGGGTGAGATGTCTTACGTTGTGTTAAGGAGTATGTGAAACTTAAGTGTGGAGGAGGTTTGACTAGTTTGGTACTATTAAGTGTGAGCTAAAAATGTGGATTAAGGGAAGTGCAATAAAAGCTATAAAATATGAAATGAATGTTCTGTTTTGTAAAGGAAAGGGAAAAGAAAATAATAAAAAAATTAGAAAAACAAGAAAAGAAAGGGAAGATAATGATGATTGAAGGTGAAGGAAAAATAAGTTGGTTTTGAATATCTCAACTTATACCTGAGTTTACATTTTTCACCTAATTTCATCTCATGACTCTGGAATTCAAATTTGTTTTAACCTTTCACTTTATCTCACCCATACCCTTATACACATTTCAAGTTGAAGTTAAATCTTATGTTACAACATATTAATGTATTATCATATTCTAGTGGTTGAACATTTTGGATAATTAAACACTTTTGTGAAAGTTTCCTCCTTAAAGAGTTAATACTTTTAAGCCTTATCTTGCATAACAAGTGGCGGCACACATTCACTCATCTTCATGGTTGCCATAGCATCTAGCCTAGCCTTGTAGTGGCGTGCTTCTCACACCAATCCATTTCTTCTTCTTTCCATTTTATGCTTTTTTTTTCCTTTAATTGTTCTCAGTTTCTATGTGTTTATGCACCTTCCATTTCCTTTTTGTTTTGAATCAATCCATCATCTTCTCCTCTTGAACTTTGTGAAAGGAACCTTCACATCTAGATAACATGTTATCGTAATGTCCAGTGAAAATTTCACTTAGTTTTCTTAATCAACTTACACCATATTCATTAATCTTAAAAAAAACAAGATAATCCTATAATACCTAATTCTCTCATATTTGTAAATTATTTTATGTAGTTTCCATTTTCTAATCAATATAAGAAACTAATCTATTATAGAAGAGGAACGTTTAGAAATTATGATTCTCACAATTATATCATTAGAAGAGTTTAAGAACTTACCTGGATCCATTGCAAATTAGAAGAGTTTAAGAACTTACCTGGATCCATTGCAAAGTTCTCTTAATCAATATTTTCCCTTCTCTTTGCTTTTCTTTAATGGCTTCTTGATGATATAGAATTACCAAGTACAAAGTCTTCTCCTGTCAAAGTCACATTTCTTTACGTTATCTTGAAACATAAAAACTGTACGGCTTTTCAGAAGCAACTGTCATTCTTTTCTTCTAGTATTTTAAAACTTTATTAAAATACTATAATACCCTTATGAAGTGAGAAGTGAGGGAATTAATTTAATAAGTCTAAAATAATCCCCATAACTTTAATAACTTATATTCTAATAATCATCACATTAGAATCTTTACATTAAAGTTATTCTTTAAATTACATGAACCAAATATTAAATTAATATATAATTTAACATTCTCCCACTTGGTTCATGTGATGACTTGAGATCCAATATTAAACTTTAAGTGCGCAACATTCATTGGAATTATCAAGTCCTCTCTCTTTAATAATTGAATTGGATGATGGATCATGGCGGTTGCAAGCTATTCAACAACATGGTTCCTTCCATGTATCACAAATCATCTAACTCAATTTCACTTTAATTATACCATAATATGTATCTTTATTTTCTTTTCAAAGATACATCCTATCATTCCATAAACTAAACAATAATGCATACTTTTAATTGTGAATGACAAATAAATGAACAGAAACATAACTATAATTGAATTCACAAGTGTTAAACAAAGAGAGCATTATTGCAATAATGTATATATACCAGATTACATTCATAACAAGACTTGTCCATAACACCCATCCTTTCAACATGACCAATAAATGATTTGGGTGGTAAGCCTTTAGTTAATGGATCCGCTATCATTAAATCTGTACCAATATGCTCAATTAACACACCACGTTTCTGCACTTCTTCTTTGACCGATAAGTACTTCAAATCCATATGTTTTGCACCTTTCAAGTACTTATCATTCTTAGAGAAGAAAACAGTTGTGGAATTGTCACAATAAATCCTTAATGGTCTAGCAATACTGTCAACAATACCAAGCCTTGAGACAAAATTCCGCAACCACAAAGCATGAACAGTAGCCTCAAAGCATGCTACAGATTCAGCTTCCATGGTGGAAGTAGCAATAACTGATTGCTTTGCACTTTTCCAAGAAATTGCTCCTCCAGCCAATAGATAAACATATCCAAATGTGGATTTTCTTGAATCCACACATCCTGCATAGTTTGAATCTGATAACCAATCACTTCAAGATGATCTGACTTCCTGTAGGTGAGCATATAGTTCTTGGTGCCTTGTAAGTACCTAAGAACTTTCTTTGCAGCTTTCCATTGGTCCATACCAGGATTACTTTGATATCGACCCAACATACCAACAGCAAAAATGATATCCGGCCGAGTACAAGTTTGAGCATACATCAAACTCCCAACCACTGATGCGTAAGGAATTGACTCCATGGCCTTTCGTTCCAAATCATTCTTAGGACATTGCATTTGACTAAACTTATCGCCTTTCTGAATTGGAACTATTCCAGCAGAGCATTTATCCATTCTGAATCTCTCTAATACCTTGTTAATATATGATTTTTGAGACAATCCCAACAATCCTTGTGATCTATCACGGAATATTTCTATTCCTATCACATAGGATGCCTCACCCATATCTTTCATTTCAAAGTTATTAGAGAGAAACTTCTTTACATCATGTAACATGGCAACATTATTAGTAGCAAGCAGAATATCATCAACATATAGGACTAAAATTACAAACATGCTCCCACTAACCTTCATGTAGATACACCGATCAACAGTGTTTTCTACAAAACCATATGATGTGATGGTATCATTAAACTTGAGATACCATTGTCTAGAAGCTTGTTTTAGTCCATATATTGACTTCTTTAATTTACACACCATATTTTCCTTTCCTGCGGAGACAAAACCTTCAGGTTGATCCATATATATTTCTTCCTCTAAGTCACCATTTAGAAAGGCGGTCTTTACATCCATCTGGTGAAGCTCTAAATCATAATGAGCCACCAAAGCCAAAATAATTCTCAAAGAGTCCTTTTTAGAAACAGGAGAGAAGGTCTCTTTGTAATCAATGCCATCCTTTTGAGTAAAACCTTTGGCAACAAGTCTGGCCTTATATCTTTCAATATTGCCTTTTGAGTCACGTTTGGTCTTAAAGACCCATTTACAACCCACTTGTTTATAACTTTCAGGCAATTCTACTAGATCCCAAACTTGATTGTCATCCATTGACTTTAACTCTTCTTTCATTGCATTGAACCACTTTTCAGAATTATCATTTTCCATGGCTTGTTTAACTGAGATTGGATCCTCATCAATGCTTAAGTCACATTCATGTTCAATAGAGTAAACCACATAGTCATCTGAAATAGCTGGTCTCTTTTGCCTTACAGACCTTCTTAATATTTCTTCTTGTGGTTCCTCTACCATTTCCTCATTAATGACTTGTACATTGTCACTTGGTTCATTATCTATATGTTCATTTTGTGGTATTGGAACATCAACTTGTTGTCTCTGCATGTTGTGTGACTGTGATACAACAAGAGGGATAACAACTTGAGAAGAGACATGTGTAGAAACATTACTGTTAGTCTCTTGAATGTCCACTATACGTGATTTATCACTCCCACTGAACTGGCCATTCTCAATGAACCTAGCATTACCAGACTCAACTATTCTTGTACTATGGTTAGGACAATAGAACCTATATCCTTTTGACTTTTCAGGATAGCCGATGAAGTAACCACTAATGGTTCTTGCATCAAGCTTCTTTTCATGTGGATTATATATCCTTACTTCTGCCGGACATCCCCAAACATGAAGATGTCTTAAACTAGGTTTCCTTCCAGTCCATAGTTCAAAAGGAGTCTTAGGAACTGCTTTACTAGGAACCCTGTTAAGAAGATGGACAGCAGTCTTTAATGAATACATCCACAAAGATTTAGGAACATTGTTATGACTCAACATACTCCTAACCATATCCATGAGAGTACGATTTCGCCTTTCTACTACACCATTTTGTTGTGGTGTACCGGGCATTGTGTATTGTGCACAAATACCCTGACTTTCGAGAAACTTTGCAAATGGACCTGGGCATTGTCCACTTTCAGTGGATTTTCCATAAAATTCACCACCTCTATCAGATCTCACAACCTTTACTTTTCTATCTAATTGCCTTTCTACCTCATCAATAAACACCTTTAGGATGTCCACTGATTGAGACTTTTCATGCAAAAGATATAAATAACAATAACGTGAAAAATCATCTATAAAGGTGATAAAATACTTTTCACCACTCCAAGATGGAATGTCAAATGGACCACAAATATCTGTGTGTATTAATTCAAGAAGTTCATTACTTCTTGTGGCAGAATTCTTTGATATGTGTTTAGTTTGTTTACCTTTAATACAATCAACACATACATCCCAGTCACCAAAATCCAATTGAGGTAAGATTTCATTTTTCACCAACCTCATAATCCTTTCTTTGGATATATGACCCAATCTTTGATGCCATAAGAAAGCAGAATTTTCATTCTGTACATTGCACTGACTACTAGAAACATGTTCAACATTAAACAGGGAATTAGTAAAATTAAAATTAAGATTCAAACGATATAATCCATCACATAAAGTACCAGAACCATAATAGTACGTATGTCTATACAAATGAAAAACACCATTTTCAATCTTAAAATTAAAACCTAAACAATCCAACTTTGCAACAGAAATCAAGTTTCTAGCACAACCGGGAACACAGAGACACTTTTCAAGATCTAGACAATAACCAGTGTCTAGAATCAATCTGTAAGTCCCTATTCCTTCTATTCGTGCCTTCATTCTGTTCCCCATATATAAATACTTTTCAGTTCCTTTTATGGGCTGGATTGAAAGAAATCCATGCATAATATTAGAAACATGAGTGGTAGCTCCAGAATCTAACCACCAAGTATTATTAGGCACTTCAACAATATTTGTTTCAAAACTTACAGAAACATAAAATGTACCTTTCTTTTCAAACCAGGATTTCCTTTTTGGACAATCTTTCTTGAAGTGACCCACCTTCTTGCAAAAGAAGCATTTAAGGTCCTTCTTGATTCTACCCTCATTAACTTTCATTGGGGCTTTGTCCTTCTTGTTCTTCTTTCCTGGATTAGCTTTGCTGGAGCTAGAACCATCATGAGTCATGAGATGAATTGAATGATCCTTCACTTTCTTAAGCCTTCCTTCCTCTTGAACTAACATGGCTTTTATTTCTTGAAAGTTCCATTTATCTTTAATAGTGTTATAATTCACTTGGAACTGGTCAAATTCAGGAGGAAGAGAGTTCATAATAAACTGTACCAGAAAGGATTCATTCACCTCCATTCTCATTGACTTCAACTTTGTAGCTATGGGCCATCCCTGTTACATGATTATGAATGGGTTGTGACCAATCAAACTTTTTTGTTGTAAACTCACTCATGAGAGTTCCCACAATGGACTTATCAGTAATGTCCAACTGTTAATACTCCTTGATCATCCTTATAAATTCCTTTGCATTTTCGGTCTTGGGCATAGATGGCTTCACATTCTCTGCCATGGTTATGCGCATCAAGTTCAAAGACAATCGATTAGACCTTTGCCAAGCCTCATAAAGAGTCTTTTCATCTGCTGTACTGGTCTCATTAATGGCTGGGGGCATCTCATCCATAACTATGGCTAGATCTAAATCGAACACACCCAATTGAAACTGGATTTGTTCGTACCAATCAGCATAATTCAAGCCATTGAACTTGATCACATCACTACCCAGACTACACATATTCATGGAAGCTATAGAAAAAGAATAAACTCACTCGCATTAATGCTTTGATAAATTTAATGGATTCAGACAAATAACTACACTAGTCATGCATTTAAGTTCACCTTTGGGTGATGCTTAAACTGAAAAATACCATAGGAGTCATTCATTTAAGTTCACCTTTGGGTGATGCTTAAACTGACATATATCATACAATTAAGATGATAAAAAAAAATGTACTTTAATAGACAATCAATCATACTCAAGTCTACATGTATGCTATCTTTGGATATGCAAACATATTTACTAAGTATATCAAATGTATGTCTCACTTTAATATCATTATAAGCAATGGTTCACCTTTGGGTAATCCATATATGCCTTATAACAATAACTTTCAATAAACCCATGAACAATTAATATATTCATAATTGGTATCCTTTATTTCATGAATAATTACCATAATTCAACTTTACTTTAAAATTAATTAAAATGTAAAATTTAATCACTTTGGTGATTACAAATTTACTATACAATTAATTCCTAAAGTTGAATACAATGTTCATAGTCACATCTAAATCCAATGTAAACATAAAGCTGCTTTCCTATTCACGTGCAATCCATATCTTACTTTATCCAAGCAGAATTAACAATAGCAAATAAACCATAAAGCAAACCATTATGCAACGTAAGTCAATGCACTTTCAAAGTAAAAGCTTTCATATTCACACTGCAACAGTTAAAAGGTTTTCAATTCAATGCCTTTTCTAAATCTCATGCCATGTGCACACTTTTCAAATTAAAACATTAAAACCATTCTAACAGGACAACTAAAAATCACAATGCATGGCTTTCTGTAAAACGTTGATGCACAACGAAACATGGCATCTTATATGCTATTAAAATAATGCATATTGCAATCTAAATGGTGCAGTGAAAACCAATTAACCAAAAAACCCTAAATTCCATAATTTTAAATTAGGGTTTTATAATTTGGGAAATACTTGTACGGAGAATCATAAATTTCTAAATCTGGCTCTGATACCAATGTAAATTATTTTATGTAGTTTCCATTTTCTAATCAATATAAGAAACTACTCTATTATAGAAGAGGAACGTTTAGGAATTATGATTCTCACAATTATATCATTAGAAGAGTTTAAGAACTTACCTGGATCCATTGCAAAGTTCTCTTAATCAATATTTTCCCTTCTCTTACTTTTCTTTAATGGCTTCTTGATGATATAGAATTACCAAGTACAAAGTCTTCTCCTGTCAAAGTCACATTTCTTTACGTTATCTTGAAACGTAAAAACTGTATGGCTTTTCAGAAACAACTGTCATTATTTTCTTCTAGTATTTTAAAACTTTAATAAAATACTATATTACCCCTATGAAGTGAGAAGTGAGAGAATTAATTTAATAAGTCTAAAATAATCCCCATAACTTTAATAACTTATATTCTAATAATCATCACATTAGAATCTTTACATTAAAGTTATTCTTTAAATTACATGAACCAAATATTAAATTAATATATAATTTAACAATATTCTCATACTACACTCCCTTATAATTAGGATAATGATACTTTAAAATGGGTCAAAAAATGTGGGTTAAAATATCATTTTCCTTATAATTATACATAGTATATTCTATATTTGTGATATTGATTTCAAATCCTAATTCGGAACATTATATTAATAATCTTATTTAACTCCCCAAACATATTAAACACGTAATCAATTTAATATTCTTAAATTGTTTGACCAACAACAATTATGCTTTTATTTTAAAATATTAAAAGAGTGAAGAACCAATTTTCATAATTAAAAAAATTATGTAAAAATAAAAGTAGCAGACAATTAATATATTTTTAGTATGATAAACAAGATAGAAACATTTATTCCCATTTTCACGTCTTGAAATATCAAAAAGAAAAAGAAAAAGTACTTGAACCCGTAAACATGATGGGATGATGGCATTTAGACTTTATACGTATGAATGCATGTTTGGACAAATATGGTGTGAGAATGACCGTGGAAGTTTCTTGTAAAGTATGGGACACAGTGGAGTGGCAAGTGTGCACTTAACTTCAATTTTGCAAGCTGCTGCTTTGTAGGCTTCACGCTTGGATAAATATATCCCAAACAAATGAAACATGACAAAAGAGGACCACCACACCAGAATGTGCTAACAGTTTAATGTGCACGTGAGGCGTTTCAGACTATTATGGTGCGTTTGATTTGTAATCTCCGTCAAATTTTCAAATTTAGTTTTAATCTTGGCTTAATAGGTTTTTCTTTTTGTCATTAATTTAATTTTTGTTTTTGTTTAAAAATGAGTAAATGTGATTTTTATATTGAATTGGAATTTACACTACTAGCTTTTGGAGGGGGTACATATTAATGACTATGAGCTTGTTCGACCCTTCATTCCTTTCTATTTTTACTTTCTATAAGTTTCTACTTTCCCCAAAAACTTTAGTCGAGGTGCTCCGAGTAGCAAAAGAGAGGGTGAAGATTTAGAGAAGCTTAAAGTTGTTGACACGTTGGACTATATCAACACTACTTTAATTCAAGTAATCGTATTGACGGTTGTAAATAAGAATTTATTTTTTTTATAAAAGATTGATCGACAAACTTTTAACAATATAAATGTTGTAACACCCATTTAATTAATGAACATAATTAAAATAAAGAGTCATACATATAAGATACTACAGTGTAGTCATGGAGTTTAAAACTGAACTCCTTACAACCTAAGGCACACCACAATGCCTCAAAAGAAAACTAGCTAAAGAGTTTAACATAAAGTATATAAATCCAAGGACGAACAGGTACATGGGTCATAGTCCTAAAGAAAAGCCCATTAAGAAATTAAAGTCCAGCCCATGCAGACTATGCAGTAGAATCATCCCTCCTTTGTTGACCCTGAGTACCTCTCTCATCTGCTCCCATCAATAAATTGATAATCATCGTAAGGATAGAAGGACAACATACAAAGCAATCAACAAACAAAAGGGTAAGCTAGAGCAGACAAGATTTCATTAATACAATCAGATATATTTTCACAATTCCATATATACATATCAACCAAGCATGTTATGACCTTTCAATCGATACACTAAGACTTGACTCGACTCATCTGGATACATATAACCTGGTCGCACTACGCCAAATTTAACAATAGATAGCGCACTTTAGACATCGCTTATTTAATTAAGCGCTATAAATGAAAATGTGAAACATTAGACGACACTTTATTAGATAAATGTTGTCTAAATGGGTACCCATAGATAACGCTTTTTCAAATAAACACTATTTATATTTAATTATTTTAAAAAAGTAAATTAAATATTTTAAATGGATCAAACAGAAAGCGTTTAAATAAAAAAGCGTATTCTATGTATTCAAAATAGAGAGCGCTTAAGTATAATAGTGTGTATATATACTAAAGAAAATTTCCCCCCGCGCCATACACTTTGTGTTTTCTCTTCTACAACCCTCACGCATCATATGCATTAAAAAAAATATTCCCCCGCACAATACCTTTCGTGTTTTCTCTTCTACAACACTCACGCAGCAGCATCCGCGACTCCAACTACAATAGCATTTGCGCTCTCCAACCACAACAACATAGCCCTTTCCAACCACAATAGCTATCATTCTTCGAGCGGGTGTTGTTGATTAAGGGTTTGGGAAAGTATTCTGTGTTGCGACAGTGAGTGGGCGCTCTCCTGCAATTTTTGTAGCGGCAGACGACTTCTCTCGTCTTTCGGCAGTGAACGGACGACGATGACCAACAATCACTACAATGAGTACCAAACTCTCTTCTTTTTCTCCTTCTACCTTCTATTTTGTTCATTCTTTATTCTTTTTTATCTATTTTGGCCATTGTTGTCATTGGAAGAAAAACTTGGATACCAAACTTATGAGTACCAAACTCTCTTCTTTTTCTCCTTCTATCTTCTATTTTGTTCATTCTTTGTTCTTTTTTATCTATTTTGGCCACTGTTGTCATTGGAAGAAAAACTTGGATACCAAACTTTGTAATTTAGGGCAAAACTTAGAAGAAAAGCATAAAAATTAGAAAGAAGAATGAGAGAAGCGAATAACCATTCTTGGGGGACTCATTATGATCAGAGAAGGGGGAAAAGAAAAGCAATTATATGATCGTATTCATGATTAGTGTATAAGAAAGGTGAAAGCTGGATTATATGAAATCAAATATATATTCAAATCAATGCATCCATCTTCATTTGAGAGTACTTAGGTTCATTTTAATATTCATATTCATAGTTTATCCATGCTATTTGATCTGCACTCACATTCTGCATCCACACCACCATATTTCAAGTAGTTTGGGAAGTTATGCAGTTTAACGAAAGTGAGTTTCCTTTTTAGAGCTTTCTATGCGTATCCACCTAAGTCATACATCGCATATCAAGCTTTAGCATTGCATCTGGAAGTGGATGAGTTGAATTTGTTTGCTGTTGTGAATTGGTTGATTAAACTCATGTTCACACAATTATTCTGATTTTCATATTAGTTTGATCAAGAGATTTATCTCATAGAAATTTCAATGGGTGCACATAATTCTATTGCATTTATAATTGAATGATAGCACTTAAAGTTTATTCCATTCACGGTGGGATGCTTAACACGTGAATTCAGTTCTGCAACATAGATTGGATTACTTTCATGCATATGAATTAGTGGAAGGTGCATTCTATCCGTGAAAAAAAATCATTCATTTAGGCATTGGAATGTTTATTTCACTACATATGATTTGTTTTGAACTCATTTTACATATGCTACAGTCTAGTATGAATTAATGGGGCGTGCTGCTACTATAATGTGATAAATTCACTATTGTCTTGTGTTATTTGCCACTGCCCTGCTGTGATTTAAAACTATAATGACATTCTCAGTATTTTCTTATTTAGCTTAGCACTACATCTAGGTTAATCTTCTTCTCAATTAGTTTAATTCATCTTTTCATTTTTCTTCCATCATTTAGCATTCCATTTATCATGTTGATGCATAAATCTAGTTATGAATTTAATTATGTCTAAGCTGCCAAAATCTAATTCTCTGCCGCCATATAAAATCTGGACTTTGATGTTCTTGTCCTGTAGTAGCACTTTATCACAACAAATCTAATAATGCATAGTGAGTTTAATTTGGTATTTTGTTGTTGTCACATGCTTAGTTGTTATTGCCATCTGATATATACACTTTTTGCTAATTTCATGCGGCATTCTTGGTGCCCATGCATCCATCTTCATTTGAGAGTACTTAAATTCATTTTAATATTCACATTCATAATCCATCCATGCTATTTAATCTACACTCACATTCTGCATCCACACTACCATATTTCAAGTAGTTTGAGAAGTTTATGCAGTTTAACCACTATGAGATCTGTTATAGAGCTTTCTATGCATACCACTTAATTCATACATGGAATATCAAGCTTTGGCATTGCATCTAGAAGTGGATGAGTTGAATTGGTTAGCTGTTGTGATTTGAATCCTGAATTTGTCCTGGCTCTTGTATTATGTCTTGATATGAATTGGATTAGGTAGGTTGGCATTGTAGTTAAGTCTAAATTCTGTCCAGTATATTAAACTCATGTTCACACATTCATTCTGAATTTTATATCAGTTTGATCAAGAAATTAATCTCACAAGAATTCCAATGGGTGAACATAATTTTATTGCATTCATAATTGCATGACAACACTTCAAATTTATTCCATTCATGATGGGATGCTCAACATGTAAGGCCCATTTTCATTCTGCTTCCTTTTAAGGGCTGTCCTACAGCAGTGGGCCTAAAGGCTGGCCCATGAGATAAGAGCCCTTAGTGTTGCCCTAATTTCACATTTCCATTCACTTTCAGAAACCAGCCGTCTTTTCCCCTTGCTCTCACAGGACGCTTTGCTAGGGTTCCTCCCCAAGCCTTCTCGAACTAACTTCGAACCAGTTCCTACTCCAGTAAGTGCCCTTTCTAGATCGTATGAGTTCCATTGCTTTTCCTTTGTATTTCACAGTTAGGGTTTTGTATTAATCCGCCCTTTTGTCCCGTGTACCTTCTGTTTTCAGCTCTTTAGTGCGTTTCTAGAGCTGCTGTGCTCCTTGGTTGTGTGTCGAAAGTCCTGTACGAACCCATTTCCAGGTAGGGAAGCTCTAGCTCACTCTCATATTTCGTTTCTGTTATGTTATGAACTGTCGTTTTGAAGTTATGGGGCTGGTATGATGTTGTGATAAGCTATGAATGTGTTAATATATGTGGGATGGGCTGGCGTGGATCACTGTTGTAGGAAAGTAGTGGCGAGATCTGCTAATCTCGCCCAAGCGAGCCAGTCTCGCCTAGGCGAGACGAACAAGGACTCGCCCAAACCCTTTTACGCGAGAGGTCGCCTAGGCGACCCACTCTTTATTTTGAGCGAGCGAGCATCTTACCCAAGCAAGAGGGGTCTCGCCTAAGCGAGATCCCGCGTTGCTTTCTTGGTCTTTTTGAGCCCTCGCCTAGGCGAAGGGGACTCGCCTGATTGAGAATGTCTCGCCAAAGCGAGACCCTCCAGCCTGAGCGAGGGGTTGGGCGAGATAGTGTTGTGTTTTGGTTGTGTGTTTACTCTCGGATGATTAAAATTGTTTGGGTATGATTGCTATGATGAGATACATGTACATATGTATGGATATATGCCTAATGGAGTGCTATGTATGCGTGACATGATTCATAATGGTGAATGATGGGTATTGTGGGAACTTGGCATGTGAAATGAATGAGTGGATTGGAACTAAAGTAACATGGTATTGATATGAGATGAGGCCCTAGACTCATGGGGTGGTGATGACTAGTGGTATGGATTCAAAATGTGATACGTTTGAGGAATTAATCCTAGGGGTTGGTATGAAATTGTAAATATGATTTAATGTTCTCGTATTGCTGATTTATGAATGTTGATCCGTGTCAGCGTGTAATTCCTTGGGGTCTCTAGGTGAGACTTCCGGGGTTGAGCTTCAGTGGTCGGGACGTAATTCCATGGCCCCTGTTAGTGGGTGCCCATGGTGGTGCCCCATCTGTATAACTAGGTAAGGATTCAAGGTAAGGACTATATCCTGACACTTTAAGGGGCCAGTTAGTCTCATTTAGAGCGGACTGACTCTTGTGGTGAGAGTAGCAGGAGGCCTGAAATTCATTAAGGGCTAACCTTGTGGTGAGGGAAATTGATTCAATGAAACACTTGTAACACATAGCTCGAGGGTGAGCAAAGGTATCCACCACAAGTGCAAGCGTCCGTTGAATCCGACCAAGTTATATATATCCGGATGAGTCGAGTCGAGTCGTATTGTATTGTTTGGAAGGTCGTAACATGCTTGTGTGATGTATGTATGCAGGACTGTGAAGTGTATCTGAATCCATTGATGAAATGATTTTATGCTCTAGCTTACCCTACTTTTGTTGTTGTGTGTTCTGCTGTGTGGTACTCTCTTTTGCGATGATCATCAACTTGTTGGTGTGAGCAGAGACGAGGAACATCCGTGAACAACAGGGAGATGGTAATTCCGCTGCATAGTCCGCGTGGATTGGACTTTAGTTTCTGTTGGGCTTTTCATTAGGGCTATGGCCCATGTATTCGTTGTTCTTGGATTTATATACTTTTAGTCAAATCGTTATCCTGTAATCTTTCGGCATCGTGGTGTGCCTAGTTTGTAGGGGTTGGGTTAAGGACCCCAAGATTGCTATATAGTATCATTTGTGTGTGGCATTTCTTTAATTACGTTTATTAATTAAATGGGACGTTACACAACACGTGAATGTCCTCCGGTATAAATTGGGTTACTCTCATGCATATGAATTAGTGGCAGGTGCATTCTATCCGTGAAGAAAAATCATTCATTTAGGTACCTATCCATTCTTGTTTTCATCATGCATTTAGTTTAACTTTTAATTGAATAAATTACACTACAAAAAAATTGCTTATTATCTACGAAATATTATCTATCAAATTTTTTTCGTAGATAATTTTATTTTATCTACAAAAAAAGTTTGTAGATAACATTAAAATTCATAGGTCACGAAAAAATAAATTACATACAAAAATTTCGTAGATAAACATAGCGAAACTTTGGTGAGAATTTTTCATATAAAATATTATCTACAAAACTATGGTAGAAAATAAATATTAAAAAAATATATATAAAAATTATTTATAAAACAAGTTACCTACGAACATAACTCGTATATAAGAATTATAATTTTATTTTATTAAACTTTAAACTTTTCTTTCTTTCGTTCTGTTGCCTCTCTGATTTCTCAACCTTTTCTCTTCACAAACCATTTACTCTCATTAGGGTTTTTTGCCGCCGTGCTAACAAATTTGATCCTCTCATTTCAAAAATACTCAATCCCAAACCCACTCCCTCCCGATTCACTCTCACTCTCACTCTCGTCGAAGGTGGATTAGCACGGTGCCGCCGTAGAGCAGAGGATCACTCTGCGGCAGCCACTGATGAAGAATCACCGTCGTGGACCAAGGTCGTGGAGCTCGCAGTATCGCGGCGTCACTTAAGCTCGCAGTATCACGGTGTCACTTGAGCTCGCAGTATCGCGGTGTCACTTTCTATCGCAGGACTGGAAGATGGGAATCGTACATTTGGTTAGTGGATTTTGGTAATTTTGCTTTGTGATAACACGCTACTGTGTCTGAACACGCTGTGTAGTTTTTTTATTTTTGCAGGGATTGTGGCAAACTAGGGTAATTAGGTGAGGTTGCCATTAGAGGATTCGTTTTAGATTATGTGTTTCACCTTTCTTCATCAACGACGAGGGGCTCGGGGCGGCGGAGGAGACTGGAGGAAGAGAGGGAGGGATTGGTGAGGCGCATGTGGGGGGCGGCGTTGTTGTTGGTGACAACGTGGGCGTCACCGAAGAGGTTGATGTTGTCAAGGTTGAGATTGGGGAGCTGCTTGGAGGAAAAAGACTGTTGGACGACGATGATTAAGGAACAGGGGACAAAGAGGCCATGTCGCTACGTTTTTTCGGTGGGATAATGATTCTCTTGGTCTCCCTATCTTCCTTCATTCTTTTATTCTTCAACGCATGTTTCTGTTTTTGGTTTCAACAGCTCAAAACTGTTATTTCTTTTGCTGCCCTTCAATTCGTACACTTTTTTATTGTTATTTTTGTTTCAGGGCTTATGATCGAACATGAATGACTTATCAATGAGACTTCATATAATAAAATATTATGTATATTTAATCTGTTCTCTAGAAATTTCTCTTGTAATACTTGAACTTGTAGGTAGCTAATCACAAAAAGAAAGAAAGAGAAGCAGCAAAATAGGGAAAACATCCTTTTTATCTCAAAAAATGTAATTCTTTCTTCCATACACTTTTTTCCATTCAAAAAATAATAATGGAAAACATCACTATAGATGCTAATCTTCCTTTCCATTCCTTGCAGCTCAAATATAGAAACAAAGGCTGATTGAAAAATAACATTATCTCAAGGTATATACTTAGAACATCTTTATGTTATTTAGTCTGCCTTGACCCCATTATGCCACTAGTTTGTTTTTTCTGCTAATGCCACATGTAATACCACATGGTTTATTGTCACGAACATTTTTTCTATATGTCACTTGTAGATTTTTTTTTTTATATGATGAATTAGGTTCGAACTCAAGACCTATATGATAGTACAAAAATGCTCTGCCACTTAGCCAATCACCATTTGTTTTAATTACAACATTGATTTCTATATATGGTTCTACTAATTTCTATAGACAAATGCTCTAGCTTCTCTACCACTAAGCTAAAGAGTATTAAATTTTAATAAATGCATTAGTTTCTATATATAGTCTAAAATATGTTTTTTTTTAATATTTTTAAGTTACCTACGAAAAAGTTCGTATGTAAGTTATCTATGAAAACTTTCGTAGGTAACTTATCTACGAAGATTTTTGTAGATAATTTATATACAAAAATTTTCATAGATAACTAAAGTTCTTTCTTACGACTACCTTCATAGATAATTTTCGTAGATAAAATTATCTACGAATGCATATTTCGTAGATAAAGTTACCTACCAACTGAATACCTACGAAATCTGTTTCGTAGATAATTCGTAAATAACATCAAGTTACCTACGAAAATTGTCCATTATCTACGAATTCTAAGCATAGATAATAAGCATATTTCTTGTAGTGTTATTCATCATCTTTCTTAATTCTTTTCTTAATTTACTTTTAATTTTATTTTCTCTCATTTTCAAGTTTCATTTCCGTTTTAGGAAATCTGTAAAAGGAACGTGGCAAAAATGGTTCCAAATTTCTATAGTAATAATATTCAAGTAGTATATAAATATGTTTTGAGAAGTTGTTAGTTGTCCGTTGGAAGCAGAGATAATTAAGTTATGACACAATCCAACCATGTGCTTTTTTTTTTCAATTATAGCCATATTAATTACATAATTAAATTTAAAGTATTACTTCGTATATTTATAAAAGAACACTTTACTTTTAAATTTAATCGTATTTCAAAAGATTAATTAAAATAATAAAATAAACTAATTAAAATAATAAAACGTTATTTTTAAAATTAACTAAAGTACTAATATATATTTAAAATAAATGTCTTAAATACTAATATATATTTAAACTAAAATGTATTCAACACTAATATATATCTCAACTAAAATTTCTTCCGTTAATGTGTTGTTTTTTCATGTGTGAGTTATTAGTTGTAAATACTATACGGATAGTGTATTTAAAAATATAATTTGACCAAATACTTAAACATTCTAAACGTACGAAGAGAAAATATTATAGTCCATTTTTCATTTTTACTAATTATATTCTTATTCTTGTTTTAATTTTGTAGTGATTGACTTTGGTAAACAAAAATCACAGTATCTTCAAAATTGAGGTAACATGAATATTATGCTATAGTTTTTTATCGTAAATGGTGTTAGTTTGAAGAATATATGTATGCATGTGAGTTTTCCTTAGCTCTTTTTTAGAAATTACAATTATTAGATTAGCAATAAGATTCATATTATTATATTGTATCTTGACCTTTATATACCTATTATTATATTTGTTCTTCAACCTATCAATATACCTTTTTTCCCAACTTTATCAATAATGTTCTATTTTCAAAGTTAGATGCATGAAATCTAATTTTGCCAATTTTAGCCAACATTGGCAAAGGACATTATGATGAAAGATTGACCCCAACCAAGGATGGAGGCACATGCTTAAGAAGATTAAGCATGTTTAGAAAGGAAGTTCACTAATCCTTCATCCCTTTCATTTGTGTTTGTTATTTTTGATTCCCTAAGTTGACTTAGTTGAATCAACTTTAGTTGACTTGTTGACCTTTGACTAGGTTTGA
>Ga0214542_1004307_pt1 | contig 28362 bp, 12 predicted proteins | sample CNSS1metaG_FD_160096 | JGI IMG/M metagenome (GOLD analysis project Ga0214542, IMG submission 160096) | Root nodule microbial communities from cowpea collected in UCLA plant growth center, Los Angeles, California, USA - CNSS1 | ecosystem: Host-associated > Plants > Roots > Nodule | place: USA...
CTCAATTTTTTTAAAATTTATGTTTTTTATATATATATATATATATATATATATATATATATAATTAATATTTTTAATTAAATAAATTAAAATTAAAATTATTTTTATATTTTAAATTACTTTATTATAATTAATAATTATAATTTAATTTTAAAGTAGTAATGAATTATAATTACATTTTAAATTATAATTCATTTATTTTTATTTTTACATTTTAGATCTTCAAGTAATACAATATAAAAAAATTAAAATTATTTTTTACTTTAATTTTATTTAAAGAAGAAAAAAAAAATAGGTTCATTGACTAACTGCTTTGTCCTACCAATTTGGCAACTAAGTATGTCAAAGTAACTATTGATTTGTTGAAAATATTATTTTCTTTTGCTAAGATCTTTTAACAACTTTTGTATAAAAATGTAAGCAATAGAAACAATTTATAAATATAATAAAAGAAGTGTTAATACTTATTTTATATAGGCTTACACTAACTAAATTACGTCCAATTTACTTTAAAAAACTCTTAAAAAGTTCCATTATAATTAAAACTATTATAATAAATATGGTCTACTATTACTTTTGACTTAAATGTGTACACAATCACATTCTTGATAATCCTTCTTTATCTCCTCTTAAGATAAAGAATACATGCATTATTTGATTAGTAAGTCATTTATGACTTTTTCAAGTATTCTTCATATTATGACTATTGGTTTCTAAAAAAATGTCAAATAAGAAAAGTAAAACTATAGAAAAAAGATGATACAATAAGGTGCACTCTTAGCTAGAAATCAACTTCATTGAGGGAAGGATTTACAAAGATATATTTAAAGACTAAAGTGTTGATACATGGTCAAGTATGCACTCTTCTATTAGATAGGGATTTTATGTGTAGATAGGGATTTTATGTGCAACTGTTTGCATGAAAGAAGAAAGCTTTTTCATAGGATTATTAGTCAACAAATGAAGTTAATGAGTCCTTTTATAGGCATCTTAATATTGACATTTAAGAGCTTTAGTGTCTTTTTGAAAAATTTAGGGACTTGCAAAGTTATAGGTCCTAATTATAACATCACAATCGAATATTACTAATTTTAATAAAAAAATAATAATATTGAAATATAAACCACATTTATTATAATATCTTTCTAAAGATGCGGGAAAATTAAAACCATATATTAATCGTCATAATAATAATATCCAGAAAATTTAACTCCAAGTTTTACATCTCCAAGACTAATTATAAATCGGAGTTACAAAAAACCAGAAATAGGTTGTAATCATTAAATTCTCAATCTGCCCCACTTTGATGCTATGCCTCACCAGAACCACCTTCAACATCATATGCTCCTGTGTAATGAATTACACGATCATCACCGAAATAAGCAGATAGGGTGAGCTAACATATATAAATATATACAATTCAAATATATATGCACACACTAATCAGAGAACTTTATCCTCTGATTCTATACCACATGACCGCCACCATTTTACCCACGTTCTACATCTTTGGATGATAACCTCCAGATACCCTTTTGCGGCCACCACCTACAAGCCACAACTTGTAGAACACGTGAGGGAAATCATGTTACGGACCACGCTCCGCAACACCAGGTGGAATTTCCAATACGAACCGCAGTTCGTACTCTTGACACAAGATTATCACATCATTGGCCACAACCTATGATTGCTCAATCAAGTGGAGACCCTCCATACGAGCCACAACTCGCACACTCACACCAGTAACACACACCATTCTGAGTCACAACTCAAGGAATGTCCAGTGTTCATCCTCTATCCTGAGCCACAACTCAAGGGATGTCATTCTGAGCCACAAATCAAGGAGTGTCATGTGTTTACCCTCCATCCTGAGACACAACGGGTTACCATTATGAGCCACAACTCAAGGAATGTCCCAACAAAGTCCATCCTTAAGGTATCACCCAAAGCCTGGTAGACCACGCACATCCAAAGCATACAAGCCCTACCCTTGCATTATCGTCTGGCATTGCTCTAGAGTCGCCATATGAAAGCTAGTTGTAGACCGCCTAGCAGAACTTCTTTGTTGTCAGGCGCTAAGTGCCTTTGAACACACTACCTCTGTAGGTATCACCTGGCGGGACAAACCTCACTACCAGACACCACACACTCTAGTGCCACTGTCCACACAATTATCGCCTGGCGGAACGTCCACATTGCCAAGCGCTACGTGCTCTAGGTGTAACATCCCTAAGGAATATTACTGATATTAAATAAATAAAATTCAAAAATACAATAAATGCCGCATTGAATATAACTATTTCCCAAACGCGAGAAATTTAAAACTTTAATAAATATAATCATAACACTAGGAGTCCATAATTCGTAAAACCGAAATAAAAGTCAAGACTCCCAAAAGGGATTACATAATTTTCTCAAAACTAAAAATGTAAACATCTATATACATATACAAAAATATCCCCTGCTAGCCCTCGCTCTGAGTCTAAGTGTCTGCTGACCCACCTGTCACATCATCTGCTCCCGGATAACAAGTCATCCGATCATCGCCACACTCACACAGAAAGGGTGAGCTATGCACAATGAAGTATAAACAGATATATGAAATAAACATGTTTCCCAGCCCAAATAACATAAGTAAACATCTTATAATATCATAATTCACCCAACCATGACCTCATAGTCCTTTGTGAGTCATATGCATGAACTAGGTCTTGGGACTTCACTGTGCTTCCACGAAACTAACTCATTCGTGGTCCAATCCTATGAGCCTATCCCGCTCATAGTCCTGCCCTACAGACTCCTCGTATGTAGTAAAACATCCAAGTCTTACACTTGGACCCTGGCACGCAATCACCATACTATGGACTCCTCGCCCAATAGTAGCCGACGGGAACATTACAGTTCCTTGCCCATGGTGCGCCCGACACATGCAATCACCATACTAAGGACTCCTCGCCCATTAGTAGCCGACGGGAACTCAATCAGTTCCATGCCCATCATGTGTCCACCCACCAAGCACATCCCAGACCCCTATTGGACTTAGTCCTTCAAGCCCAAACACCACACCACATGCATATACAACCTATCCTTAGAATAAAACAGCCAAATCATCATACACAATCACATAGAACATAATAACTCGCACAAATTCGCTTAAGCTAGAGACTTCTCGCCCAAACTAAGCTCTCAGCCTCGCCTAGGCTAACCCAACTCGTCTGAGCGAGCTTAAAACAAAAACCACACCACGTTATCTCGCTTAGGCGAGATACTCTCGCCTAGGCAAGACCATCTCTCGCCCAAACACTCATCTCCAACTCGTCTGAGCAAAAAATGCAAACAAAGCATCACACATGGTCACGACGTCTCGCTTAGGCGAGGCCATCTCGCCTGGGCGAGATCCTGGTTCGCTCAAAACCCATAAACCCTCGCCTAGACGAGAAGTCGTGCTCAACACGCGCAACTTCAACACCATCTCGCTTAGGCGAAACTATCTCGCCTGAGCGAGTGTACGTGTCGCTCAAACCCAATCCTCGTCGCCTAAGCGAGACGCTCATATAGCAACAGGGTTTGCGTCCCTGCTAATCTCGCCTAGGCGAGCCTGGCTCGTCTGAGCGAGAATTGTAGGTCCCTACACTGATACGCACACAACAACAACACACCAAACACCAATTTGCATCCCATTTCATACCAGTTTAGTATACCCGTATTTCAACAACACATATGCATAATTTTAGATTACCTTTGGTTCCCAAAATGCCAAGCACACACAGTTACATCATATCCAAGGCATAATCCCATTATATTCATACATTTGGGTCAAAAATTCCATTACAACAATACCAAACCCATAACCCCCGAAATTCATCTCATTCAACACGAAATTCATCACACAAAGTCTATACACTTATCAAGTATGACCTAAAGCATACAATTTCAGGTTCAGCTCCCCTAACCTGGAATTTGTGATTAAGAATTGAGAAAGATAGAACCCTTGACTCACAATTTCTTTCTTGCTTCAGTCTTTGCACACCCAACTCAACCTCTCACTCTCCAATTTCGCTCTCCTCTCAAGGTTCCCCAGACAATTTGCAGAAAACCCTTCTTTTTACCTAAAATTTGCCTTTTATAGTTGTCTTAAAAATGGTTTTTAAAAATAAAACGAAATTGGGCTTTATTGTGGTTTTCCCAACCCTCTTGGCTGCCCCATTCTGCTAGGTTGTCTCTACCTAGCCACATTCATACCACAGGTGATAGTTAACAAAAATAAAGCTTACTATATACCCATCAAGGTTTGAACTCGTGACCTTCCACTCATAAGAACCAAGCATAACCACTATGCCAAATCACATTTGGTGATATACATAAATCAACATAAGTTTACATTTCAAATTCCACACTCTTACATATTATCAAAAATAAATCATAAAACAACAACACATAATTGGCATACATAAGACTTGAACCCAAGTCCTTTCACACAAACCAAGTACTCTCAACCACTTGAGCTAGTACTTTTTCACGTCACATTAAACAACAATTAATGTTATACTAGGTCCCCCTGTAGTTTGGTAGCTATTGCCTGGCAATTCAAGCCACACCGCCAGGTGCTACACCAGTAACAAGAACTTTACTAGTTTATAAACCCTGCAACGCTAATTCTCACACGCTCCAAGTCATTGCAACATCACCTTAATCACAAACCGAGAAATCTTACAACTTAACATGATTCATATTGCATTTCCATAAATCCTATGCCAAATTATGAGTAATTCACTCATATCATTACCCATTGGCTCCATACTATTCATTGACTATATCACAAACTATTGTTACCCATAATAAATTCCCATTTCAACAACTATTGATACCTATCTTAGTCAAATTCCCAAGTCTTATTTCTCTAATGACTATCACAATCCCTTTCCTAACCAACCTCATGCAATCTCAACATCGCCCTCATCCATTAACCATATCTCCCATGAAGCATTTTAATTATGGTATTTGGAAACCTATTATGCACTCTATTTCACATCACATATTTTCTAGTCATAATCTAACCTTAGAATCATTTCCCATCCTCAATCTATGTAATTTCCTCATCCTCACCCTCTGTCAAAGGTTCCATAATGCACTTGCATGATTAACTAAACCCAACAGAGTCTCAAGCCCACACCGTCCTCACAACAACACAGTGTCAAACTACATTGCGCTGGTGTCTGGTGGCAAGCAAGGTGCCGCTAGGCGATGCATAGATTTCTGGGTAAAACTCAGAATTTTCCTACACATGCGAAAGTCCCAAAAATATCCCAAAATGCATTCCTTTGTCCTTTTTTTCCACAATTCATCAGGAAACTGTACATACAATGCTACTTAATATATATTTAAATGCGAACATACAAATCCTCAATGTAATTCGCGCATCAATTATCCCTAAACTCGAATTCCCCAATTTTCCAAACCCTAAAATTGGTTCATATCGAATTTCATTCTAATTAATTCCATTCACATCGTAGTTCAACAAGTATTAACATCCAATATTGGGTTATTCAGGTTGAGTCACCTGGCGGGCAGTTCATGCTGCCAAGCAATTTTTGTCAGAAACCCAAGAAATTACGCATACTGGTATGATTCGCCTGGCGAGCAGTTCATGCCGCCAAGCGATTTCTGTCAGAAACCCAAGAAATTACACATACTAGTATGAGTCGCCTGGTGGGCCTTCAACATCCCCAAGCGGTTTCTGGAAAATTTGCAAAAAACAAACCCAGAAACTAGAAACACAAACCAAAATACAATTACAGTCCATGCAATATACAAATTCAACAAAATTACAACCAAGCACGAGTTCAGCTCCCCTAACCTAGATTCCTTGCTTAACCTTGATGATCCTAGAGTTTCTTCTTGCTCCACAATGGCTTACCCTTGCTCCTTCCACGAACAACACTCACTCTCTCTCTCTCTGAAACACAATGGTTGCTCTAGAACTTCTCTCCTCATTGTGCTCACCAATGACAGACTCAAAACACTCACTCTCTCCCTCAATCGATGTAAGATTCAAGAAATTTAAATAATTAAATAAATAATTATTTAATAAGTGCGGGTAGTGGGAACCTTTATGACATTTAATTCTTGGAATTACGATGTGGAATAGTATTAGCTCAAATGGTTGAGAGTACTTGGTTATTATGAAAGGACTTGAGTTCGAGTCTTGTGTATGCTAATTAATTGTTAATTTAATTGTTTTAGTGTTTTACGTGTATTCTTGAGATTAGAGTAGTAAGATAAAACCATAGATAAGTATGAATTACCAAGAAAAAATGAATTGGCCTGATGGTTGTGCATGTACTTGGTAATTTGGAGATTGTGGGTTCGAACCTTCACTAGTGTAATAGGTTCTACAAATTTGGGCACAAACAAAGAGATTAATTGAACATAATTGGGCATTAAGGAATTGATTGGAATTGAATTTCATTTTAATCTAATTAAATTAGCGAAACCATGAGTGTGTTGAATTGTGATTCAGTCATAGGATTTTGACTGGATAATTGAAATTGTGCTATAAATTGAATGTTGTTTGCACTTGCATTATTGGTATGACGCCTGGCAACGAGCTGCCAAACGATAAGGAGAAATCAAGGATAGTTGAGTTATGGTTTCAAGTTAGGGTGCCAACTTAGAAGTGAGAAAGTAAGAGTAGATGTTTAGCCAAAGAAGGAAATTTGAGATCTTGGCTTGACGAGGTAAGAGTAAGAGTTGGTGGAGAAGTATAAATGTTTGAGTTGGGAAGATAAGGTGTGAGGAGAAAGTAAGAGTAGATGTTTAGCCAAAGAAGGAAATTTGAGATCTTGGCTTGACGAGATAAGAGTAAGAGTTGGTGGAGAAGTATAAGTGTTTGAGTTGGGAAGATAAGGTGTGAGGAGATTTCATTAGTCTAGTCACCTGACTAGAACTAGTGAGTTTCTAAAAAAGGTGGGGAAAAAGGCAAATCGGATAATCTTAGTTTGAGATGTATTGTGGAGTTGCTAGGTACAAATCAAACTAGAGATTTCAAGTCAAGGAAATAAATGGTTATAAGGTTTTTGTGGGAGGATGGTTACAAGTTAAGGGATCAAAAATGAAGATAGGATCCCAAAATGAATATGGTGGTTGTAACAATTGAAAGTTTAAATTGGAAATAAAATAACTTAATAATGAATTTTGTTACCCTTGGTTGAAGTCAACAAAGGAAGTAAGAGGTAATGGAAGGCATATGGGAGGTGAGTTAGTATATCAAATACAAATTGGTTAGTGGGACATAAAGGAACCTTCAAGCTTTAGGTTTGAAGTTGAGAAGTTTCTTTAAGAGTAGTGGCTAGACCAATCTACACTATTGACACCATATCACATAGCATAGAGTCAAGGTTTCTAGTTAGTGAATGTGTCGAGGTCGATAAATCAATCATGTCTAGGTGGTGGTTGTCACAGAAAATGAGGAAAACTTGGTTTTCTTCCTACCTGATGAGTGAATTTTCAAGGTCAAAAATTTTTGTTGTTGGAGAGATTGTAAGACCCAATTTTCTGTGTTAAAGTGTTGGGCCAACTTTGGTAAAAAGGCCCAAGGGTAGCCCATCTTATTTTTCAAGATTCCCTCAACTGCCCACATGCTTCCCATTTTGTCTCATTCACCAAAAATAGTTCCCACTCTTTGTCTCAGTGTTGAAGTAGGAGTTGTGCTAGGGCAACTGCAAAATGCCCCTTGTAGTTAGCGGAAACTATCCTTTACCATGTAAGTTGAGCTCTAAACCCCTATCCCTTCGTTCTTCTCTGTTTGGTAGCTCTAGTTCCACGTGAGTCTCATTCATGGTCCCATTCTTGTCTCCCATGTTTCTGTTTTACAACTTCTTAAATCTACTTTAGGTCTTGGTGCTCCTCTCTTAAGGGTTTCTTTAGTTAGTTCTCAGTTTCAAGGTCAGGGAAGCTAGGGTTTAAAGCTTTTTATGATTATTGCATGTTTTTTTGTGTGTTTTAAATCATGTTTATGATGTCTGCTCATTGTTGTGGTTTCCTGGAAAGGGTTGAAATGTTGTCTCGTACTACTTTTCTAGTTTGCATGCGTGAGCAGGGAAGAGCTCTGTTGTTTTCTCCCAAGCGAGCAACCCTCGCCTAAGCAAAATTAGCAAGAAGTTCACCCCAAGTTCTGCTCGAGTTGTAGCTTAGGCAACGAGCTCTAGTTTTGAGCGAGAGTAATCTCGCTCAAGCGAAGAGGCCTCACTTAAACGAGAACTCGCGAACCCTCATAATGCCCTATGATTTCAATCTCGCCTAAGCGAGAGCTTTTCGCATGAGCGAGAGGCTCCTATCGCCTGAGCGAGAGCTCCTTAGCTTGAGCAAGATTGGCAACAAAGTTGTTTGAATGCTTGTATGCTCCCATGATTGATTTGTTTACCCTTTCAAAGCATGAAATATGATGCCAATTTTTTATGCAATGTGGTTGTGTTTTCTTTAGTTTTTGTTGTTTGGGATTTTGGGTTTTTGCATGCCGAAATTAGTGAAAATCTGCCAGTTTAGCTTAAGCGAGAAATTTTAGCTTAAACGAGAATTTATAGCTTAAGTGAGATCAGTCTAGCTTAAGCGAGAATTTCTTGCTTAAGAAAGAGCAATCTAGCTTAAGCGAGACCAGTCTAGCTTAAGCGAGAATTTCTAGCTTAAGCGAGATCAGTCTAGCTTAAGCGAGAATTGCCACAGAATTTTAATTTCTTACTTTAACTCGTGGATTGATTCAATTACTCTTAAAGGAATGAATCTATGATTGTGTATGTTTCATGTGATATTGACTTGCTTGGTATGAAATGAAATACGAATGAGTTGGTTGGTTGGACATTGGCATGAAATTGTAATGCTTGAGATGGCATGTGGAATGTTGTGCATAAAAGAGTTTCATGGGAAACTCTTGGTGATGGTGTGGTTAATGTATACCTTGATATACAAAGATGTTTAAATAAAGGAAGGTATCTTGAACTCTAATAATTGTTCACACTTATATAGAGTAGACTTATTATGTGGTGAGAGTGGCAGGAGGTCCCAATCTTTGGCAGGATAATGGCCTTAGACAATCAGGGGATTAACCCTGGGGTGTAGTTGGGTGATAACCCCTTGTGTCTAGACTCTACAGAGTTTAGGAACCAGCACAAGCGCATACTTCCTTTAGAATTCTATATGAAGAGTATAATCTGGATAATTGAGTTAGAAGGTCTTGCATTTGTTTGTTATCACATGAATTGGGTGCCTACTACTTTATATGATTATGACCTGATTTAACATTTACTTGCTTAATAACATGGTGAAAATTATTTTTATCTCTAGCATTCCATTTCTCTCCGTGTCTATGTTTCTGTTTGGTTTTCTTTTTGCGATGATCACCAAATCCTTGGTGTGAGCAGATGTGGAGACTCTTGGTGATCGTGATGTTGGCGGGGAGGTTGCGATGTAGTTAGGCTTCCTGGATACTTTATTGCTCATTGTTGAGTCTTTCTTCTTGTATACTGCTATTTTGTAGTTTGTTGTCCTGTGAGCAAATTTTCAATTTAATCTAATTTGTGTTTAGATTTTTGTCATGACATTGTGTTATGCCTAAAGATTTCCATTTCAGTATAATTTGGGATAACTGTAAAAGGTTAATTCTGATATACTTTCTATTAGTGGTCTTTTCTTTTATATAATAAACATGAAACATTCTATTTACTAGAATTATTCTATTAAATTGGGATGTTACTTTTATATATATATATATATATATATATATATATAATAATTTTTATTTATTTTTAAATAAAGAAAATTTATTTAATTATTTTATTAAATAAATAAATTATTTTTTATTTATATATATAATTATATAATTAAAGGATAATAAAAAAATTATCAAACGAGATATCTCTTTATATAATATAATAGATAAACAATAATAAGAAATTATTTCTTACTTTTTACAAACATCAAACCTACGAAGAATGAAAAAAGATGCACAATGAAAAAAATGCTTATAAAAATATGAATAAAGCAAAGAATTTGATTAAAATATATTTTTAATCGATTATTTCCTTATTTATTTTGCTGTTCGAAGAAAACGATTGCTGTTTGTATATTTTAGAGTAAACAGTTTTATTAAAATACACTAACTGAACTTTTACATTATTATTATTTAATTACAAATGACTATGAACGATAAATTGCTGTTGAAGTAGTATCGTAAAAGTCCTATCAAGAATGTTTTCTTTACTGGTGAATATTAATTACTTCGACTTTTTCACCGTAAATATCACAATTTAACTAATAAACAAACACTTCCTTCATTAATGCAGTTGAAGGAAACCAACAGCAACTCACGCTTTTACTTTCTACACTCTAATAATATCTAACTGCACCTTTATAACTTTTGAAATGACCCTTTTATGTTTTGAAATAGTAACTTCCAGATTATTTGTTTCGAAAATATTTTTAAAAAACTTGAAAATTTAGAACATGATCTCTAAAAAATAATTTCCAAAACAAATTTGTCAAAACACATGAAATTTATTACAGAACAAATCTTCCAAAATGTATATGATACCTTTTCAAACATATTTTCTATAACACATGTACATTTCAGACTAAATTTTATAGAATGCATTTTTATTTTTTTCAGAACAAATTCTCTCTCTTCTTCTTCGTCTGAAATGGAGAACCGAGGTACAGTGATAGTGATGATAGTATATTGGAAACAATGACAAAAGCAGTGATGACATAATACAGTGAGAGGGTATTTTAGCCTTTTTATTATCTTAATATGGAGGTGCAATTAATAATAATGACAATGCCAGAAAAGAAAAGCCTTAGTACACAGAGCAAATGAATGGGCTTTTTGTGCGGCTCATGAGCCCACATAACACAGCATTTCCTCTTCTCGTTTTAATGAAGTTATAATAAAACGTGAATAAATGAGAAGAAACCAGTGTTGTTGTGTAGGTTCGGTGTTGCAGTACAGGCACACGTCACCCCTGCCAGTCTTTCTTGGATTTCATTCTCCACCTTTTCAATCATGTCAAAACGGCGTGGTCAAGAGCCAATCTGGCTCATTCCAGATTCGAACTCAGTTGGATTAAAAAATAATTTTTTTAACCCATAAATAATGTGAATTCGAGTTGGGTGTGAGTGAATTAACTTACAATCCACTTTAATCTATTACATCTTAAAAAAATAAAATATTATCAAAATTATTACATTATTTGTCTTTTTTTATTGACAAATGTTACAAAATTAATTTTTTCATCATTTTAAAATTCTGGTATAACATGATTTGGATTCAAATCCTACAAAAATCAATTTAATTTAATTTTTTATTTATTTATGATTTCAATTATAATATTAATTGTATGTAATATTGTTATTTGTAATATTTTTATAATAATAATTATTTGTAATTATTAATAATAATAATAAGTAATATTATTATTTATAATATTTTTATAAGTATTATTATTTGTTATTATTAATAATATTGTTATTATAAATATTATTAATAGTAATAGTAGTAAATTAATAAGCAATATTAGTATGATTACAATAATAATAAGTAATATTATTATTTATAATATTTTTATAAGTATTATTAATTCTAATTAATAATAATAATATTAGTAGTAATAATAGTAAAATTATAAACAATATTATTTTTATAATAATAACTATAAGTAATATTATTATTTGTAATTATTAATAATAATATTATTATAAATGTTATTTGTAGTGATAAGAGTAAAATTATTAAAAATTATTATATCATTATTATCTGTAATATTTTATAAATATTATTATTTGTAATAATTAATAATATTATTATTATAAATATTATTTGTAATGATATTAGAAAAATTATAAATAATATTAGTATTATTACAATAATAATAAGTAACGTTATTGTTTATAATATTTTTATAAGTATTATTATTTATAATTATTAATAATATTATTATTATTATAAATATAATTTGTAGTGATGGTAGTAAAATTATTAATAATTATTATATTATTATAATTACTGTCATATTTAATTTAAAAAATTGACATTAAAAAATTATTATATTATTAACCACTATAATTATTATTATTAATATTATTTTTATTATCAATAATTGTTATTATTATTATTATAAATACAATTGTTATTACTATTATCATTAATATTATAAACTATAATTATTTTATTTTTATATTATCACTAAAAAATATTTTTTATTAATGGTTACTTTGTAGGAGTTAAAGAAATCGCTAAAAATGTTTTTAGTTTTTGTCAATTTTTCTAACCGTCACAAATTTTTTTATGTTATTATAAATTTAATTATTTGATTTCATAAAATTTTAGCTTTTATATTAAATATTTTCTCCTTCAGTTTTTTCTTTATTTTTTCACGTGTCATCAATCACTCCTTATTTCTCTTCTTTCCTTTTCTTCCTTAATTCTTCTCTTTCGTCTTCTTCAACATTGATGATAGACATTTCTTCATTGAAAAGAAGGAGAACGTGATGCACCACTTTAGAACCCTAGAATCAACCTCATTCGTTACGAAAGTGTCGTCGAGCTTCTCCTCGTGGAGATGAATCAGATAAGCCATTTAGAGGTCGTGGTCGCACTTAGGTCCGTGGAGGTGACGAAGCTACATCGCATAATGGGGAGGGAGTAAAGGTTGTTGTTCGAGGCGAAGAACCCCACGTTCCAGTTGCTAGACTTGATCGGTCTGACACACACACACTGATGGTGTTGTACGATCTAGTGTGGATCGTGTAGGAGGTCGACAGAGTCGCCAACGAATTTGCTTTGATTATTGCCAAGTCTTGCCTCAGAACAATCCACTTTAACTTTTCTCAACGAATGCTGAATTTTTGGAATGATAAGCACAAACTTGAGTCTCAGACTTCATGCTTTGAGGTTAACTTTTGTTACCTCCTTTTAATCGATTGATGTTATTGTTGTTATGTTGAGTGTAGAAACTTTATAATCTTGAGGAACCAATTGTGCAGAAAATTGTAAGCATCATTAGCTCTTTCAAAGACCACACAAATACCAAAGAACTTTATGTAATCAATCATAAGCTAGCTAATTAGGAATAATAGAAAATGCAACTTTCACTAAAATATCCATATTGATTTGTAATCATGATTAATGTTCTTTTTTGGCTAAATTTGGAGTGAGATATTCATGATAGTCCAGATGAAATGACCGCTGCTTTGTATATACAAGCAGTATAGTTAGCCAGGCTTTGATATTTGTAACCCGTTCACGCAACTGGTCCTTTGTTCAACGCCCTGGATTGTTGTTAGTAAGAACTTTCGTTATTGCTTATCTGGTAAGGATGATGATCTTCCATCATATCTGCTAGAATTGGGGAACTGAAAAGTGATCAACTTAGAGTGTTAACTGTTTCATTATTAAAATTAAGACAGAAGGTTGGTGATTGTGATGCATTATTTTAGATCTATCAATTTATATGGTAAGAACATGTTGATTTTTGCAGATGTGGTAAGAACATTATATATTTATCATTGTCTATGAATTTGTATAAATATTTAGATGTATATCTTACACTTCTGACACTTGAGATTATCAGACTCTAGAAATGAGAAGAAGTTAGGTAACGTGTTATACAATCTTTCTATAGCTTGGCTACTATCTGATGATTATATTATTTTACAGGTAGTAAGTATTGTTCACTTCAGTATACAACCTCTTCACATGCTCGTTGTTCTGGTACATCCTAGTTTAAAAAAAAAAAACACTAACTGTTAATTTTAATATTATAAAATTCAAAATTCCTCTTTCTAAAACTGAAATCAACCAGAAGTCCTAAATTAGAAAACAGAAACCCGCTTCTTCGCGTCGTCCACACCACACTACACACAGACCTTCATCTTCGCCCACACACAATCCATTTTTTATCTTTAGTCATTTAGTAGTCTGTGCAAAATGTCTACAAGAACATTTAAATGTCTCATTGTAGAGGATCTTACCGAGTGCAATGTCATTGCAGTAAGAGTCTTGTAGCCGAGGGCTTTTGCGAGGCTGTTTTACTATCTCATTTAAGAGAGGAAAAGTGGAAGGAGATGCCTATGAAAAAGAGGAGGGAAATATATGTACTCGTCAGGAATTTGAGATCTACAGCATATAGACTTGCTCTTGCCTCTATCGTTCTTGAATACAAGCAAAATGACATTGGGTTTTTGTAAAATGTATTTTTTTGCTGGATTGAACGGTGCAACTTATATTTCTAAAGTCAAATAGGCAAAATTTTGCTTAGAAGAAAAGATGAAAGCGAAGAAGATATCTTGAACTTTTATGTATCTTCTCTGTAATCTAGATATTTGAAATTATCCATTCCTGTAACTATTGCACTTTAGTCCAGGAACTAGTTCATTAATTTTAGTAAATGTTATACTAATGTTATGTTGTTGTGATCCTATATCAACGAGGCTTTGTTTCATGCTAAAAATTGTTATAATTATTGAGAATTGACTGCTTTCGTTAGAAAACCAATAGCTGTACTGAAAAATAACTTAAAATATACTATTCAACTACAGAGAAGATAAAGATAAACGTTTATATTTTTCATTTTGATAAAAGGAGGAATATACATATATAATCTAAGAGATTTGCCAAGATAGATGAATAAGTATATGATGAAAGAAGCAACCACCAAAATTGAATTGTATGTGATAACTGCCATTTAGAAGTACTTATCAGTACCAACAGAAAGATTAAACACTTCCTTCATAATAAGTACGATACTCAATTATATGAGAATGGCATAGTTGAGTTGCATCTTTCAAGTAGCTAAGAAAAGCATTTCACAGACCCTCACATTTTGACAGTTAAACATCCTTAAATTGTTGCATTGGTTGAAGAAAATAAAAATTGAGAGATAAAACCAATAGCAATCTCCATGAGATGTTTTCGTAGCAATATAGAAATTTCAATTCAATCAAATTTTCTTCCTTAGAATTTATCATTGTCCCCATGTTGATTACTATTTGAGTTCTCCACAATCCTACAATGTTTACGAAAAAAATCAACTAACGTTACATTTAAATTTCTTTTCTTAAATATCATAATCTTAAAACTAATCAGCATCAAGTAAAGTTGTCTCATACATATAAACCACACTCTAAAACTTAAATTGCACTCTATAGAATTTTCCAACAAGTTTAGCTTAAGACTAGGGCAAAGAAATAATTTGACTTCTTCTAATATGTCTCGAGTTTAAGAAAAATAAAGTCTATAAAAATACCATGACAATTTTTAAATTATTATGAATGTATTGTCTTTGGTTCTCTTGAAAATTGAAGCTTATATATGAATAGACTTCGGTTGTTTGAGAACCATCGTTTATACGTTCTCAATAATTTAAAAATGTCACTTTTTAAAAATATTTATTTAATTGTATGGGAATCGTTGTTTATAGGTTCCCAATAATTTAAAAATTTCATTGAAATTTTAAAATATTTCATTTGAGTGAGAGAGATATAGGTGATATAGGTTTTGGTTCTCTCAAATAATCGAAACCTATTAGGGTATAAGTTTTAGTTTTACAAAGAAAAGTGTATACCTAATTTTTATGAAATTCTACAAATGCACCAAGGCCACAATTGCATTGCACCGTCACAGAACTGCTTGTTTCTTCTCCCCCACCATTGTGAACCCCATTCTTCCACCATTCTTGCTCCTTTCTTCTTCTTTTTTCCACCACAATCGTTGAACTTGAGTCGAACACCTACCCAATCACCATCATTGAACCCAAGTTCATTGAGCACCACTCCACTCTCCACTACTGCAATGTCAAACTTTCCGTTGAGTTTTGTTATTCCTAAAGTTCGTGTTTTCTGTCAACATTCATGTCTTAGTGGAATTGTAACTCGCATTTTGTTGCTTCCAAAACGTGTTTTGCATTGCATCCTCCCCTATGTTGCTTGTATTTCATGCTCTCAGGTTCCTATTAGCTTAAAAATTTATATCTAATATGAGTCTATATGTTTTAACATGTTAATTTATTTTTTGTACGTTAGATATGTTGAATTATTTTTTTAAAAAAAATTGGTTAACTATATGTTTAAATTTTGTTATTGCATTGAGTTAGCCTTATTTGAAATTCAATACAAAAATAATTTATTGTCTCTAAGTTTTGTGAAAAAATTGTATTTTAAAAAAATTAATAAAAGAAGGTTGTACTAATAGTTTATAAGTTTGAATCTTAAATTGTCTGGTTAGACAATCACTAGTGCAGTTTTACGTTTATACAACGTCTTATATGCTTCGGTTCTCGCACAAACGAGATATATAAAAATATGGTGGCATTTTTGTGAATTAAATAAACTTTTATGCCTCAGTTCTAGAGATGTCAAAATGGGTTTCAACCCGTGAGCCAACCCGGCTCATCACGGGTTCGAGCTGGGTTGGGTTGAGAAAAATTCAACTTTTTCAAAAGCGGGTTGAACTCAACCCGACTCACTTAACCCACAGGTTAAACGGGTTCGAGCCGGGTTGAAGGTGGGTTGGCCCACTTAACCCACCAATTTTTTTTTACAATTTTATTTAATATTTTTTAATATTTTTTAAATTTTTTTAATAATTATTTACTACTCCTATTATATTTGTTCACAATTTTATATTTTTAAATGCTAGAATGTTGGTTAATTATTTTTGGATAGTTTGAATGTTTAATTAATTTGATTGTCAAGTTATATATATGTTGATACTTTAATTTTTAACTATAATCTTTATAGTAAATTACTCAAGTAACCGTCTTACAAACAATTTTTTTCTAAATTAGCATGAAAAAAATGTATAGTTTTTTTATTTATATTTTGTTGAATAGTATGACAGAAAATTTGTAATATTAGCCATGCTTTCTTAGACTAATGGATACTTTTTTGGAAATAATTCTTCATATATTGGTGGTGAGCATGATCAAAACATTGGTTCTTGATTTTACTATGATTGTCATCTCATGGGTTACTTAAAAATTTATTTAAATATTTGAATACTAAAAAAAAAAAATTTAGGTGGGTTGGTGAGCCAACCCACTTAACCCACCAACCCGTGGTGGGTTGAGCCGGGTTACAAAATTTCTGGCTCACCAGAAAGTGAGCCGGGTTGGGTTCACTCATTTTCAACCAGGCTCGTGGTGAGCCAACCCGTGTGAGCCGGGTTGGCTCACTTTGACATGTCTACTCAGTTCTCTCGTCAACCGAGGCCTATGATCGTTTATGCCTTGGTTATACTCCCAACTGAGGCAGTAACACTGCCAAAAATTCTAGCTTTCCCATTTTTTTTAGATTTTAAAATGCTGATAAGTGTTTGAGACTGAGAAAGCTCTAACTGCTCTGAAAGTTGGATGGTGGCAAGAAACAAGACTAAAAGGGGTAAAAGAGAAAGGAAAACTGGTTTTTGTGCCATCTCTCCTTTCAACAAATAGAGGGAGATCACTTAGATGAACAAAGACACGAAAGGGATTTTGGTTTAGGCCTCTAGGAGGAACAAGCTTTTGCTTCTGCCTCTGTCATTCATATTCAACAGAAATGAACCAACTATGTTTCAATCTAGTTCTTTCTGATCTCCAATGGAATGCACTAAGAAAAGTATTTGCACAAAACAAGCACCAAACACTGCAAAACATGAAACATTTTACTGTGGACCATGTTCTCAGTTCAACCGTTAACCATTTTTGCAGTGTAATGCTATATGTTTTTGCTTTTGTGTTGGTTTGGTTGTACATGATATAATATGACAACATGCAAGTCACCTAATGGCTAAGGAAAATTTTATATTCTATAAAAACGAAAATGATATTTGGACAAAATATTTTAACTCTATTTTTACAATACTGATGTGGCAAGGAAGTTTTAAAATTTTATTACAAATGCTTTAATGAAAGCAACTGTTACACGTGCGGGGAGGATTGCTTTTGCAAACTGAAAGAGATAGAGAGAGAGAGAGCGAAAGGTAGAGAACGAGTGGAGCAATGCGGGCACAAAGTGAAAGAGAGAGAGAGAGAGCGAAATATAGAGAAAGTTTCGAGCAATGATGGAGACAGAGAGAGAGAGACAACGACCACCCACCTGAAGTGCTCGACGACAAGCATTTGATAGCCCACACCGGAGGCCACTTGTAGTATTCCGAGTGAATATCATTCATCCAAGTTGTTGCATTTTGAGGTCGGTGTGATTTTCCAGCGGTGTTTGTGGGTTTGCAAAGACTACAACGAACTGCAGTCGTTGACAGGAAGGGTTTCGTCAATGTTGCATTGTAAGTTTGCTATGCTTCCATTAGACATTTTCTTACCATCTTCATTGATGATGAAACTTTTTTATTTTGTAAAGTTTTGATCTTTGGTGGGAGAAAGTTTTTTTTTTTTGTTTTTGATGGAAGTTTGAAAAACTGATTTGGTGGTGTTGTCATCAATGTTATGTGCATTTGTAGTGCCCATTGCTATTGTTCGCTTTTGTGTGTTCTAGAGTTGTGGCTGTTTGCAAATTTTGAAGAAAGCACATTTGTGTATTTCTGTATTTGGGTGCTTATGTATTATTGTTTGGATTTTATTTTTGTAGTGATTTAGTTGATGATTATGTAATTTCTAGGGTTTAGGTAGAAGGGCGTGTTGAATGTGTGGTGGTTCAGCAATGTCCTGTGGTTTGTATTCCGTGTTGTGTAAGAAATGTCCTCTGATTTGTGTTACTATTTGGAACAATGACATTGAACGCAATTTTTTTGCAGTAGTAAGATATGAGAACGTTATGACTGGTCAATTTCGATTTAATGAGAAGGTATTGACATTGTGTTATTTGTATATTTTGTTGTGATCCTTTTCAGTCAAAATTGAAATGAAGTATTAATTTTTGCAATTTCATTGATTGTTAGACTTGATTGTATACATTTTGTTACACAAAGTGCATTGCCGAGATGAATGGATTGATCTTGGACAACCATCGTGCAAGGATAGAGGATACATCATTCAAATGGTGTTTGCACATGTGAAAACCATTACAGATATGTAACCATCTTTTACTTGAGATGTTGAAGCATTGGTTACTTGCTCAGGAATCGTTTCGTGTCATGCAACGGTCTATTTCGTTTACTTGTGCTGACATTTGAATGTGTTTAGGATTGGGGGTTGTTGGGTTAGATGTAGATTTTGATAAAATTTTTTGTGGGGTAGTGGGTGGACTTCGAAAAGACAAATTAATAACTGTTGAAAATGTTATTGAAATGATTAAGAGTGTGGTAGAGAGTGACTCTGATGACGTTGATAACGTATGTCGTTTGTACATTTTTGTTTGTTTTGTTGTGCTTTACTTTCCTACGAATTCAAAAACTATTAGTAATGATGAAGAAAGAAGAAAACGATGAATGAAAGAAAAGGGTGTACTTGTGGAGGAAGAAGGGTAAAAGAGGAAGAGGATGAAGAGAAATGAATCATTTCACAACTAGGATACCGGTTGAAATGTATGAAAGTGAAAGAAGTTGTCTGGTCGTAGATATGCCCTCAAACTCAAAAAGGGTACAATACAACCATTAGTACACTTTAAAATGTTAAATATTGTTTTATCCTTTAACTTTCAGTGAATTGTGAAATTAGTCCATTTTGAAACTTTTGACTAAATTAGTTTTTCATCTTTCGAAACACGTGGATTTAGTCCTTTTAATCAAATTTTGTTAAGTTTATTTGATATTTCAAGCATGTTTCATAATAGTATTATACTTTACATTAAACCAAAAATGTGTCAACCAGTATAAACAACTCAAATTCAATCCTGAAATGTGTACGAAACATCAAATAAACCTAACAAAATTTGATTAAAACAACTAAATCTACGTATTCCGAAAGATGAAGGACTAAATTGGTCAAAAATTTTGAAATAGACCAATTTCAAAATTCACGGTTAAGGGACCAAAAATATATTTAACCTTATTTAAATAATGTACTAGTAAATGGGAGTACTTTTATGGGAACAACAAGCACCAAAATATAAATATAGATTTTATTGAATGTTGCTATAAGAAGTTGCAGGGCATGCCATTTCTAACTAATAACTAATACAACTTGTAAATAAATAACGAAATAATGTTGCACAGAGGAAAAATTAACTAAATAAATAAACCAATAAAAGCTCAACTTGTAAACCAGGTGAGCAACTTACTATGGAGAAAAAAAGAAATTATAAGAAACCAATAACTCACCACCACTGATGCTATGCCAGGAAAGAGTCCACAACAAATGACTACACGCACAAAAGACTGATTGTGACTCAATTTATTAATCATGCTTGCATCTGCATCTACCAAGCCAACCTCTTTCAAGATGAAGCTAAACTACTTTCGAAGTGAATGAATAGCCTGAATGCATCTACCAAGTCAGCTACTATGATTTCTCATCCTCCAAAACTTCTAAATAATTACTGTGATATGATAGTCATTTTAATCACTCTCAGCACATGACTACAATGAAACTTCATAAATTGAACAATCAAATCCACAATAGAAAACTGCTAATCCTAAAAAATTTTCTTCAACCATTCCCATAATAACAATAAAACAATTAAAATACAAATGAGAAAAAGATTCAACGTTATTACCACACAAAGAACACATAAACCATAAAATCACTCCTTTTTCTTAACTTCCAAATCCATATGTAAACCACAATACAACAATTTTCAAAGAATCAAAATTTTAACGGGTGTCACCTCATCCATCCAAATTAAGTTTCCTCAATCCACATATTCCATACTAGAAAAGTAAAACATTTTTGCAACTTTTGAGAAAGTAATACGTCTTCTTCCTCATTAACCATTAAAAAAGAAAAATCAAGCACTCTATATTTTTATTTATTTTAGATATAACATCTTAAAATTATACTATAAATTCATCACAGAGTTAGTACAAAGTTTATATCGATACAAAAGTACAATCTAAACTTAATCAAATATACATAAATACAAATATTTATAAAAGATAAATTAAAATAAAATATTAATCCTCTATCAAATATTCTTCTTGCATCTATAAATTCAGTTTCACAATGTTTGCATCTTTTTTATTGTTTTTACTACTTTTTTTCAAATTTCACAACTTAAGTTCAGTAGTTAGTTTTCAGGTTTTTAGCTCTTTCTTTTAGATTTTGTTGTTTATGTGTTTACACATTAGAACCCTAATTCTTATTTTGCTCAGAAATAAATCTTCAATATATTCAATGTGTTATTAGGATTGACATCTAAGTTGAATCTTTACTACATTACAGGAATATTAGAATTTTTGTTTAAAGTTAACGCAACTATATGGTTTAATATTATAATTATTTAGATTCTTTTAATCAATTAATAAAGTTTGATTAAGTTTTAAATCTATTTTAAATTTGAATATTTTCACTATAATTTTGTATACATTAAACACTTAAAAAAATATATTTTTAATTGAACTTTTATCATTTAATTTTTTCTGTTAACTAAATAAATTTGTGAATACTACTTATTTTAAGTAATATATTTATATAATTTATTATTTCTCTTAATTTACTTAAATAAAAGTAAGTTTATTAAAATCCTGATATTTTACATGAGGAAGAAAAGTACAAAATCAAATAATTCTTTATGTGGGGTAAATATTATGTGATAGAATTTAACTTGCACAATACCACAACATTTGACACATAACAATAAATAAGTACAACACAAAGTATCACTAAAAACTATTCATGTTTCAAGTAATAAAATTTTACATATTAAAACTATAATCAAATATAAACATCAATTTTATTAACTTAAATACTAATTTTAATTTTTTAATTTATCCTAAATCATAATAAAAATTTATTATGGACCCTCCAAGGAGCACCGCACATCCTGCACGGGCCAACCACGGATATGATGGACTGACCCACATTGCTCGCATTGTATGAATTTTCTTCAAAATGTAGTATAGTTTATGATGAGTAGGTTTGTCATTAATTAAGTTTTCTTTTAGTTACATACTATTTGAACAACAATATTACCCGTAACACAATAAACAAAAGTATTTTGTTAAAATTTATAACTTTAGTCTTTAATATTTCACAATAATGCTACAAAAATTCTTTACATTTGTTTGATTGAACAACAAATCAAACTACTCCTTTGCATAAGAAAATATATAATAGTCCAGAGAATAATAAAGGGAAAGAAACAAAAGCAGTCTTCAACAATGAATTAAAGTCTTGTCTTTCATCTTCTACAATGGTCTCTAGTTTGACAAAACTTGATCGTCTTTCATGATAACACTTTAGAATGCATGGTGCAACTTCATCCGCATAGCATTTGGATTTTGGCTTTCTCATCATCATTTTGGATATAATGATATTAAAGTAAGAACAATTAGAGAATTTTATATAGAAGAAGGTATTCAATTGATATTGAAGAAAGAAGTTAATGAATTGAAGATGGTAGAGAATTGAGAAACTTGAGATATATACCGGAGAATGTTAGGTGAAATGAATCTAAATATAATTTTAGACTAAAAAAGGAACATCGTTAAAATTCGACTATGATAAATTTTATTACTAGAAGAATTTGTTAGGATAGTTTTTTCATGACACCTACATTTTTTGTTGCATATGTCAAAATAAGACTCATATGATATGAAATTCTTGGAAGAAATGTCATTTGAAAAAAAAATTAAAATATTGCGAAAAGAAATACCGAAATCAAATATGTTAATGATATATGTGTGCTTTGCAAAATCAACAAAGTTTTTCTACAAAATATGAAAAAGCTTGTTGACTCATACGGTGTAACATATCAAATGTCGTTTGTAACCTGTATATTCTTTTTTATAATAATTTTAAAGTTTAACTAGGTTTTAAATGTCACTTTATCTAATAGCATTTCTGATTGAGTTTCTATTAAATTTTTTTAATCTATTGAGTGTTTAAAATTTTTTATTTTGCAATGAAATTTCTATCATTAAATTTTTTTGTTAAGATGATAATACGATTGTTTTTTTTTTGTCATTTTTTTAATTGTCTCCACATCTTAAAAGAAATGTGATAATCATTTATTCGAATTTCATATATTCAACTTTGTTCCAATAACACAAGGGCATGATTTATACTTAAATATCTCCCACTTAAAAAATAAAAATAAAAGTGTGACTCTATCCCATTTAAAAAGATACACTTTATATGATTTTCTATTGAATTTAAATGGGAAACAATACCATTGAAAACATAACACATAAATAACAACCTTAAAAACTTTGTCTAGGATCCAACACTCCCTAACCCAATAACACCACATTTGACATATAACAATAAATAAGTAAAACACAAAATATCACTAAAATCATACTCATATTTCAAGTAATATTATTTTACATATTAAAACTATAATCAAATTCAAACATCAATTTTGTTAACTTAAATACTAATTTTAATTTTATTAATAATCCTAAATTATAATAGAAATTTATTATTGATCCTCTAAGGAATGTTACGCATCCTGCATGGGTCAACGACGGGACGGGATGGACTAACCCACATTGACTATATTGTATGAATTTTCTTCAAAAGATGTAATATGGCTTCTGATGAGCAGGTTTGTCATTAGTTAAAGTTTCTTTTAGTTACAAACTATTTGAATAAACAACAATACTATACATAACACAATTAACAAAGTATTTTTAAATTTACAATTTTAGTCTTTATTATTTCATAATAATACTACTAAATTTATTTACATTTGTTTGATTGAACACCAACTCAAACCACTCTTTTGGACAACAGAATGTATAACATTCCAAAGAATAATAAAGGAAAAAAAAAACAAAATTTTTTTTTCAAAAATGAATTAGGTTTTTGTCTTTCATCTTCTACAATGGTCTCTAGTTTGATAAAACTTAATCATTTTTATGATGAGACTTTAGAACGAATGGTTCAACTTCATCCACAAAGCATTTGGATTTTGGTTTACTCATCATCATGATAATGATATTCAAATAAGAACAATTAGAGAATATTATATAGATGAAGGTATTCAAATGATATTAAAGAAAGAAGTTAAAAAATTGAAGATGGTAGAAAATTGGGAAACTTGAGATATATAGTGGAGAGTATTATGTTGAAAGAATCTAATTATAATTTTAGACTAAAATAGGGACACCATTAAAATACAACCATGATAAATTTTATTTCTAAAAGAATTTTTTGATTTTATTTTTCCATTACACCTACATTTTTTGTTGCATATGTCAAAATCAAACTCATGTAATATGAAATTCTTGAAAGAAATTCCTTTTAGAAAAAAATTAAATAAAATTATAACGTAAAAATTAATGAAACAAAATATGTTAATAATATCTTTGTGTTTTGTAGAATGAACAATGTTTTTCTACAAAATTTGAAAAAGCTTGTTGACTTGACCCATATGGCGGTGAATCACAAAAAATGGTTTTTCTACTCTACATATTCCTTTTAGTAATAATTTTAAAGTCTAACTAGGTTTTAAATCTCTCTTGATCTATGAGTATTTCTATTTGAGTTCCTATTAAATCTTTTCAATATATTGGGTGTTTAAAATATTATAATTTTCAATAAAATTTCTATCGTTAAATTTTTTTTGTTAAGATGGTAATATGATTATTATTTGTTTTATTATTTTTTTAAATTGTCTCCACATCTTAAAGAATCATTTATTTGGCTTGTATTTATTCAAGGTCCAATAACACAATGACATGGCTTTTATTTATATATATATATATATATATATATATATATATATATATATATATATATATATATATATATATATGTATATAAATATATATCCCATTTTTCTAAAAACTTTATTCCTCTTAACATGATTCACTTTATATATATTTCTATTGAATTTAAATGATAAACAATACCACTAAAAACATGACATTTAAATAACAACGTTTAAACACTTTGTTTATGGTCGAACACTCCCAAATCCAATACCACCACATTTGACATATAAAAATAAATAAGTGCAACACAAAATATAACTAAAAAAATACCCATATTTAAATTTATATATTTTTACATATTAAAACTATAATCAAATATAAACATCAATTTTATTAAATTAAAAACCAATTTTTATTTTATTATTAATCTTAAATTATAACATAAATTTATTATTGACCCTATAGGGAATGCTGTGCATCTTGCATGGGCCAACAATAGAACTCATAGACTGGCCCACATTGCCCGCATTGTATGAATTTCTTCAAAATGTACTATGGCTTATGATGAGTAGATTTGTTATTAATTAAGTTTTCTTTTAGTTACAAACTATTTGAATAAGCAAAAATGGTAATATGATTATTATTTTGCTTTGTTATTTTATTTTAATTGTCTCCACATGCTAAAGAAATATGATAATCATTTATTCAACTTCGTTCCAATAACATAACGATATGGTTTATTCATAAATATCTCTCACTTCTCTAAAAAATGTGTGTTTCTATCCCATTTAAAAAGATACACTTTATATATATATATATATATATATATATATATATATATAGATATATATATATATATATATATATATATATATATATATATATATATATATATATTTCTATTGAATTTAAATGGAAAACAATATCATTGAAAAATAACACTTAATTAACAACAATTAAACACTTTGTCTAGAATCAAACACTCTCAGACCTAATACCACCACAATTGACATATAACAATAAATAAGTACAACACAAAATATCACTAAGAACATATTCAAGTAATATAATTTTACATATTAGGCCTATAATCAAATACAAACATCAATTTTATTAACTTAAATACTAATTCTAATTTTATTCACCGTCTAAGGAATGTTGCACATCCTACACGGGCCAAGGACAGGACAGACTGGCCCACTTTGCCCGTACTGTATAATTTTCTTCAAAATGTACTATGGCTTATAATGAGTAGATTTGTTATTATTAAGTTTTCTTTTAACTATAAAGTATTTGAATAAGCAACAATACTATGCGCAACACAATTAACAAAGTATTTTTTAAATTTAAGGTTTTATTCTATATTATTTCATTATAGCACCACAATGTATAACAGTCCAGATAATAATAAAGGGAAAGAAATAGAAACACTTTTTGACAATGAATTAAACTCTTGTCTTTCATCTTCTACAATGGTCTCTAGTTTGACAAAACTTGATCGTCTTTGATGTTGAGACTTTAGAACGAACGGTGCAACTTCATCCACAAAGCTTTTGGATTTTGGCTTTCTTGTCGTCATTTTTGATAATAATATTCAAGTAAGAACAATTAGAGAATGTTATATAGAAGAAAATATTCAAATGATATTGAAGAAAGAAGTTAATAAATTGAAGATGGTATAGAATTGGGAAATTTGAGATATATAATGGAGAGTGTTAGGTTTAAAGACACTAAATATAATTTTAGTCTAAAAAAAGGACATCGTTAATATCCAACCATGATACATTTTATTTCTAAAAGAATTTGTTGGGATGGTTTTTCATGACAACTACGTTTTCAGTTGCATATGTTAAAAGGACTCATATGATATCAAATTCTTGAAAGAATTTGCTTTTGAAAAGAAAATGAATTTAAAATATAGCAAAATGAAATATTGAAATGTTAACTATATCTTTGTGTTTTTTAGGATGAACAAAAGTTTTTAACAAAATTTAATTATGCTTATTCTATTTATCTATTTACTTTCATTTATTTATCAATACAAATATTGTTTACTTTATATACAGGGAGATAGAGAAAATAGTGTTGGCACTTTATATATAGTGAATATATGATTTACTAATATCAATAAAAAGTATAAGGTTATAAATAAATAAAACAAAATATCAAAGTAAATATAGTAATTGTGGTCTAACTTGACTCACCCATCAGTTCAAATCCAAAATAAAATGAATTTAATTAAATTTTGTTTTCAGATTAATAAGATTAATAATAAATTCTATTATATGACTATTTTTAATTTATAAATATTCAATAAAGTTTTTATTAATTATATTTGTATCGAATAAAAATAATTTTATCATAAAACATTTTAGGAATGAATTTGTGATATGTATATTTGATCAATTTAAAAAAAAAATCGTAACAAATATAAAATTTATAACTATTATATATATTATATATATTATCTTCATTATTATTTGTTTGTCATAAGTTATATTACTTGTAGTGACGGTGAATCATACAAAATGTCGTTTCTACTCTACATATTATTTTTTGTAATAATTTTAAAGTTTAATTAGGTTTTAAGTCTCTCTTTATTTATGAGTATTTTTTAATTGAGTTGCTATTATATTGTTTTAATATATTGAGTGTTTAAAATTTATTTTTCAATCAAACTTCTATTTTTAATTTTTTTTTTCTGTTAAGATAGTACTATAGTTGTTATTTTGCGTTGTTATTTTTTTTTAATTGTTTCCACATGTTAAAGAAATATGATATCATTTATTAACTTATATTCAACTTTGTTTCGATAACACAATGACATGGTTTATACATATATCTTTTCCACTTTTCTAAGTGTTTCTATCCCATTTAAAAGATACACTTTATATATATATTTCTATTACATTTAAATGGGAAACAATATCATTGAAAAAATAACACTTAAATAAAAACATTTAAACACTTTGTCTAGGATCAAACACTCTCAGACCCAATACCACCACATTTAACATTAACAATAAAAAAGTGTACAAAAAACTATCACTAAATACATACTCATATTTCAAGTAATGTATTTTTACATATTAAAACTATAATCAAATATAAACCGCAATTTTATTAACTTATATACAAATTTTTATTTATTATTAATCCTAAATTATAACAAAAATTTATTATTGATCGTGCATCCTAAACGGGTCAGCGACATAACTAACAAACTAACCCACGTTGCCCACATTGTATGATTTTTCTTCAAAATGTAGTATGGCTTATGATGAGTAGATTTGTCATTAATTAAGTTTTCTTTTAGTTACAAACTATTTGATGAAAGATTATCTTGTTTCCTTTTAATATTATGAATATAATGAAGAGTTGTTTAACGAAAACTCAAGGAAATCCCCACTGGACATTAAGATAGCAAGCTATCTAGATGTGAAGGTTCCTTTCACCAAGCTCAAGAGAAGAAGGTGATGGATTGATTCAAAACAAAAAAGAAATGGAAAGCACATAAACCATAGAAAACCAAGAATAATTAAAGGAAGAAGAAAACATAAAATGGAAAGGAAAGAAATGGTAAAAAATGTGAGAAGCACGCCACTACAAGGCTAGGCTAGAAGCCA
>Ga0214542_1004310_pt1 | contig 28361 bp, 11 predicted proteins | sample CNSS1metaG_FD_160096 | JGI IMG/M metagenome (GOLD analysis project Ga0214542, IMG submission 160096) | Root nodule microbial communities from cowpea collected in UCLA plant growth center, Los Angeles, California, USA - CNSS1 | ecosystem: Host-associated > Plants > Roots > Nodule | place: USA...
CAGAAGAAGCTAAGGGTGTATTTATAATGAACCTTTTGAAATCTATGTGGGAACCTTCCTTGAAGTTTCCCTTGCTTTTGTTATATAGGATTATCTAATAATTCCTCTTAAGTGTCATTCAGACATACCAGTCATATGAATGACATTTTAGTAATGGTGCCTTAGATATCTCAATAGGTGGGTGAATCTAAGTATGTATTTGAAACTAATACAATCATAAGCCTGATTCCTTACCTTTATTGTTCTGATATACCAGTTTTGTTTGGTCTGAATAGGTAGATATTTGGCCATCTCATCAAATTAAGTAGCATCTAAGGCTACTTGTATTTTATGAAGGCAGTTCTGGTTATATTTTATTGGAGCATTTTTTATTTGAAAGTTGAAACATATAAATATTCAATAAGAAAAAGATTCATTAGGTTTTATCACCATCGTTGTGCTTGTTGAATGTGGAGGTTATACTTAATGACATGATGAATTCAGGAACTACAACTACGGTGCTGTTGGAGAAGCTTTGAAGGTGGATCTTCTAAGTCATCCAGAATACATAGAGCAGAATGCAACCCTTGCTTTCCAGGCTACAATATGGAGATGGATGACACCAATAAAGAAGTATCAACCCTCTGCTCATGATGCCTTCGTTGGCAACTGGAAGCCTACCAAGAATGACACTATGGAGAATCGCGTTCCTGATTTTGGCACTGTAATGAACATTCTCTATGGGGATGGTGTTTGTGGTCAAGGTGATGTGGACACCATGAACAATATCGTTTCCCATTACATGTACTATCTTGATCTTCTTGGAGTTGGTAGAGAAGAGGCTGGACCCCATGAATTACTTACATGCGCTGAGCAGGTTCCTTTCAATCCATCTTCCAAAGCTGCCTCATCAACTTAGATTACATTTATTAGCATGCGATGATACTGTTGTGTCAATCCCTTTTAAAGTGTAAGTTAATAAGGGTTCTTTAAATTATTGGTATGCAATAATTTTGAACTGTGTATGGCAGTGTGCAGATTCATTTAGCTTTTCTTTGTTGTTGTGTAGTAGTTAAGTCATACTGTAATACCATACGTCGTGAAAAAATTGTATCTGGTATATATGTTGTGGGGGCATTTTGTCGTTATCATTATTACATATACATTCCTTGATTGCAATATAAATTTGAATATCTTCATTTCTTTGAAGTCATATTGGTCTTCAGTAGTGGCTAACCATATAGGTTATTTATGTCACTTATTTAAAATTACAAGTAAATAGAACTATTGGGCATCCGTTAATCTATTTGTGTGTAATTTAATTTAATTACGCTTAGTTACTCTTTAAGTTTCATTATTCATTTATTTTATTTTATTTTATATGGTTCTTAAATTTTTGAGTATGATTTTTCATCCATTTAGCACGAAAACTATTAACTAATAAACATTAATAGTTTTAACTTGTGTTTAACGTATTTTATCATCAAAATATACGACAATTTACAAGTAAATTGGTATATTATTGCATTTTTAAAGTTGAGAAACTTGGTTTTAAGTTTTTTTTTTAATTAAAGAAGTTGATTGAACTTTTGTTAATAAAAACATCGTGAAAAATAAGTCTAAAGAATACTTGAAAGTTAAAAAATATAATATCACATTCATTTAATTTGTGAGATTTACTTTCACGTGAACTTTGTTATAATTATAGTTTTTTTTTAAAACATCAATCGAGTTTCATAGCTTTTATAAAAGTGAATTCAAGGAATAAGGTCCACATTTTGAACCAATTAAAAATATTAAAAAAACATACATGTGTTTCTATTTATAAATTTTAATATTAATTTCATATTATTTTTATTTTTTACGGGACCATATTTTGATTATGTGCATATTTTTTATATGATCATATTATTATTTGAATTAATATGAGCAGACAGTAGTAATAACATTATTATTATTGAGATTATTATTATTATTATTAGTAGTAGTAGTAGTAATGTTATAGTACTATTATCTTTAATTTTATATATCAATATATTTTAATATCTTTGTATGTGTTTGTCGATATCTACATGTGTTTCTACTTATAAATTTTAACATTAATTTCATGTTATTTTTATTTTCTACGGGACCATATTTCGATTATGTGCATATTTTTTATATGATCATATTATTATTTGAATTAATATGAGTAATAGTAGTAGTAACGTTATTATTATTGAGATTATTATTATTATTAGTAGTAATGTTAGTATTATTATCTTTGATTTTATATATCAATATATTTAATATTTTTTTATATGTTTGTCGATATATGTGTTTTTATTTATAAATTTTAATATTAATTTCATGTTATTTTTATTTTCTACATGACCATATTAGTGCGTACACATTTTATTTTAACATATAATACAAGCATCTATATATTTACATGTGTTTCTCTTTAAAAATTTTAACATCAATTTCATGTTTATTTATTTGGTACGAGACCATATTATACACTATGTTTGCGTTCTACCTTAACAACAACATGTGTATATACATTTTATTTTAATATAATATACATGTATTTATTTCTACATGTGTTTTTATTTAAAAATTTAAACATCAATTTCATGTTGTATTTATTTTGTACGGGACATTATTATACAATATACATACATTTTATTTTAACAACGACCGTGCATATACATTTTATTTTAATATAGTATATAACTCAAAACTATAATTTAAACTTTAATCATGTAACTTTATTACGCATTACTAATTAATTATCAATTTTATGATTTAAAATAAATAAAATCATATTTAATTATTATTTTTTAATTTTATTATTATTATTAATATAATCTATTATTATTATTATTACTAATATAACAATAATTATATTAATTATATAATAGTAAAATATAATTACATAAATAAATTATTTATTCAAATATAATAATAAATATATTAATTTTTTTAGCCAAATAAAAAAAAAAGACCCGTGCGTAGGCACGGGTCTCATACTAGTTTAAATATACATTCACTTTCCTTACACATTTAAATGACATTCACGTCTTCTATATTTTTAATAAAATTATACACATACTGCTTATTTTTAAAAAAATAAAATATTGATTAAAACTTAATTAAAAATTTAAAATTATATAAATAAAATTGAGTGACCTAATTACTATATCATAATATTATGAACAAATTATACTGTCACTCAATAATAAATTATCTAATAAAAATAATCGTTTATCAAGTTTATTAACTAATTATTATATTTATATACAATTTTAATACAAATATAATTTTACATAGAATAGGGAATATGAATGTTACTTTATTAAAATTACATGAAAAAAAAAAGAGAATATCTATTTTAAAACTGACAAACGTTAATGTCATATAAAAGAAAAAAAATAGAGAGATTATATACTTTCCCATAGTTTAATCATTCAAATTTTTTTTCTTATAAAAATTCCTTATCTTTTACGTTTTAAAAATGTTAAAATATATATATTTGGTCTTATTTTTGTTTAGTTTTGTTAGTTTAGTCATAATATTTTTTTTTTTCAATTGGGCCCCAAGTTTTATTAATTTTGTTCATTTTGGTTATTTTTGCTTATGTTGTTTAAATAATTAACAGTAATGAACAATTATGGTCACGTATCACTTCATAATTTTTCTTTTATTTTTTTATATTTTTAAAATGTCCACGTGTCAATTAGTAGCATGCCACATGCCACTTGCCAGAGTTAATATTTTATATTTAATTTGATTCCTATATTCATTATTTTTGTTCAATTTAGTTTCATTCCTTTTAAATTGAGGAATTTTGTCCCTCTCCAAATTGTGGAGACCAAATTTATTTTTTATATAAATGTTATAATAATATTTTTATTAAATCTTTTAATTTATGGTTACAATTAGTTTAAAATTATAATTAAAATTTAAGTAACACCTTTTATCTAAAATTTTAAAAGGTTAAAAATTACATAATCACATAAAGTAAAAATTTTAAACTAAGTGTAACCTTAAACCAAAATATTTAATAAAAATATGAATTTTAATAGAATCATGATGTTAACATTTATATAAAACTTAAAATTGGTCCCAATCTGGATAGTGATAAAATTGTTTCATTTAAGAGAAAATTAAGATCAAATTGAACAAAAATAACAAATATAAGACCAAATTGAATATAAAACATAGATTATTACAGGTGGCATTAGGGATGACAACGGGTCAGGTCGGACACGGATAATGTCTACCCACAACCTGACCTGCAATAAAAAAATTCACTCGCTATCTGCACGGGTACTCGTTTAAAAAATACCCGTGAGTATTTTAAAACTCGCGGGTACTTGTGAATACCTGCAAATATTTCAGAAATATATTTTATAAATATTTAAAATTAAATTTAAATAAAAAATTACAAAAAATTATAAAATAAAATATAAATTAAATTAAAATTAAAATTAAAATTTAATTTAATTTAATAAAATATAAATTAAATTAAAATTAAAATTAAATTTTAATTAAATTTAACTTAATAAAACATAATTTAATTTTAATTTTAATTTTTTACGGATAACGGGTACTCGCGGGTACGGATAGTATGATACCCGCACCCGACTTGTTTATAAGCGGGTATTAAAATACCCGTTACTCGTGGTTACCAACTATTCATCACGGATTTTATCTGTGAATACCTACGGGCACAGATATTTTTGCCATCCCTAGGTGGCATGCTGTTGGATTAACATGTGAACATTTTTAAGAAAATAAAATTAAAAACTAAAAAAAAAAACAAAGGTATAAATCAAAAGAATCATGAAGTGATATGTGGTAATCATTGTTCATTAGTGTTAATTGTTTAAACGACATTAACAAAAAAGAACCAAATTGGATAAAATTAACGAAAATTAGGACCTCATTGAACAACAAAACAATATTATAACTAAATGGACTAAAATAGAGATTAAATGTATATTTTAACCTTTTAAAAAAAATCCTAATTTCTCTATTTTATAAGATTATTGGTTACTAATATGTTATTTTGAAATGAAATAAAAGAGGTGAGTGCAAATTATTAAAAAAAAACGAGATGAGTTTCATTGGTTACAAAAAGAAAGAGAGCATATATTTATTTAAAAAAAGAGGGTGGTTTGGTATTATATTTTATAATAAGATTAGTTTTAAACTCGTGCTTATGTATATATATTGGTTTGTTTGTGTGCTTATTAAAAGAAATTTAAAGGTTGTATAAAGAAATAATAAATATTTATAAGTTTATAACTAAATTTTGAATATAACCAATGTGAATAAAGATGTACAGGTTTAGAAAGTGGATATGTTTATAAAAATATAAATAATTTTGTAAAAATACAAATGATAAAGTATGTGAAAAAATATAACGTAAACTCTCTAAAAATATTAAGGATATACATAAATATGTTGAGTAAACTTGTTAAAAATACAAATTAGTGAATGAACTAACTTGTCTAATGTGTATTAAACTCATGTAATTTATCTATGAAAAGATTTGTCTAATGTATATTGCTAGAGTTGTCTAATAAACATGTGAATGACTCGTCTAATATATATTGTTAAAATTGTCTAATTAATACATTGATAGACTCATCTAATGTTTTTTGTTATACTTGTCTAATAAATGTATCTTTAAACTTGTATGATAATTTTTATTATACTTCTCATTAATATATGAAATTACTCGTCTAATATTTTTTATTTTTATTATATCCGACTAATTAGTGTGTATGGAAAGGTTTGTTAATGAGCATTACTAGACTCATTTAATCAATATGTAGAATAATTCGTTTGATTTTTTTTTGCTATACTGTAAGAACAATCAATATCGTCTAATGTGTATTGCTAGACTCATATAATCAATATGTGAAATGATTCGTTTAATCTATTTTGTTATACCCGTTAAATGATTGATAAACAAACTTGTCTAATATATATTACTAAACTGGTCTAATTGACAAACTCATTTACTATTTTTTTGTCATACCTGTCTAATTACAGTATATTCTTAGACTTGTCTAATCAATATATAAAATATTTTGTTATATTCATTTAATTAGTGTATGGATAACCTCATTTATTTTGTATTGCTAAACTCATCTAATGGTTCTTGTTACACTTGCCTAATCAGAGTATAGACAAATTTATCAAATGTGTATTGTTATATCACACTCTAATGTTTTTTAGTATATTTGTTCTAATGTGTATTATTAGACTCATTCATATATAATATATAATATATATTTACAAATTCATAAAATGACAATATAAAATATATTAATGGTATATATATTGAAACAATTATTAATCAATTTTTTTTTTGTTTCAATCTTATTAAAGTATTTACATACTGAAATTAAAATTAGTAAAAAGTGAATTCAAAAATATAAGACAAACTTTACAATAATTATAAGATAAATGAATCTATTTCAGAATTAGATGAGCTGCAATACAATATAAGGAAGGTAATTTTTTTTTTAGATTATTTTTATTTTAATTATTTCTTACAAATTATAACAATCAAGGGTGACTAGTTGTATGAGATGAATAATATTTAATTAGAATGTATTTATTACATAAAATTTTAAATGTCATTTAATGACATGTCATTGTATATAATGATTTTTTATTTTAATAAAAATTAAAATTATACATGAAATTGTTCATGACTAGTTAAAGTGTAATTGTGCAAAAGTTAGAATCTATTTATACTATATAAACAAACTAATGGATAAATTTAGTTAAAATATACTATCAATATAGCTATAATTCAATTACAAACTATCATACGATAAATTTAAATTAGAATATTGATGTTAGTTAACTATATAATTATTTTGAAAAAAAAGACTATATAAATATCTATTTACTCATGAAATTTATATTCTAATTAAATAATATCAAGCTCCAATTTACGAATTATTTTTTGTATAGACATTAAAAAGTTCTTTTAATGACCAAACGTGCACAACTTCCAAAAACACAGTCGTTTCTTTTGTCACGATTTGCTTCTTCACGGTGGTCCTCTTCCTCCGTCGTGATTTTGTTAGGGTTCGCAGAGTCGAACTTTCCTTTCATTTCTTCACTTCGCATCCACGTCGAAATTCCTCTGCAGTTTTTGTTCCCACAATCCGAGAAATCAACAATATCGTGTGCCTGGTACGATATTCTGTTACGTGTCTGTAAGTAATCAGTAGAAAATTGTTTAAGCTTCTGAGAAGATCGTAACTCCCTGTGTATAGCGTTGAAGCACTTGAAAGATGCAGAAATTGGGAGAGTTCAAACTGCCACATTTCTTCAATTACCCACCCTACTTCACGTAAATTATCTTTTTACTCTTCGTCTTCTGCCTTTTTATGCCTGTATTCTGGTTTTTTGTTTATGTTTTTAATTATATGAAGAAAAATTAATTGTTTTTAGTTACTGGGACCATTTTACTGTTTGTGTTGGATATGTTTTCGGGTTGCTTGTGATATTGTATTATTGTTGTGTGATTCCTTGTTTTGCCCCTTTATTTACCAAATCAATTAATTGTTTAGTGCTTAGTGGTTAGTGTTTATTGATCAGAATGTTGATAGTAGGGTTGTCTTTAAGTAATGGTTGATTATGCCGGTGACCTTGACTTCTACCTTTCAGTTTGCAGCCAGTAAGAGACACAAGAGAGAAGCAGATACAACTGTGGAAAGAGCTTATTTTGGATTATTGTAAAACACAGAAGACATTTGTAATTGCCCTTGAGGAAGAATTTCCTCTATTTACAAATCATGTGATTGAAAGTAAGCTCAAAATTGTGTGTTATTTATGTGAAGTTGACAAGTCCTATGAATGTTTCTTTAGTATTTGATCTTGCTTGTTTCCACGCTTTTGTTGTATGATTGTTTTCAGATTTTTCTTGTTACAGGGTCTCTTACTCATGAAGCTAGAGAAGCTTTCCTTTCGGCTTTAGTTTCTGAAGGTATGCTTTATTTCTGTCAATGGATTTATTTTTCTTGTAATGGCCCAGAGAAAAATGTACCAACTGCGTATTCTGATTTGACAGGCCGTGCAGAATGGATGGATAAAGGACACAGGAAATGTCTTATACTCTGGCATCGGATTCAAGATTGGGCCGACATTTTAATACAATTTGTAGGTTTACATTGCTAGTTTGATAATCACTGCCTGCAATTAGTATTTATTACCTTGTTATTGAATTTGCTTTAATATTTGATTAGGCAAAAGACAATGGGCTGGAAGATGGTGTTGTCACTATTGAAGAAATACGATCAGGGACCGAGTCTCAGGGAACAGGTAATTTGTTAACGCTTATAGATCCTATAATGAGCTATACTTAGAGATAAGACAAGTTGATGATTATGTTTCTTCAATGAATATTGTCTCGGGTTTGAGTATATTTCTAGATCTTGATAGTCGGTCTTTGGTAGGTATTTTTAATAATATTGTTGCTTTTCAATTTGTTTGCAATCAATCTGGTTGAATCGAACCTTTTGAAACAACTAAAATGGAAGGATACGCATGTGGTGGTTTACTGATTTTGAGCTCTGATATTTTCATAATCTAAAACCAGTTTAGTTAGTTTTAATTTTATGATTTGGTGTTGTCTTAATATTTCAGCGTTAGTTACCTATAATGAAATATTATGTTGACTAACGGTAAAATAGTCTTTACCTTTGATTTAAGTTTTTTTTTCTGGTGATTGAAGGAAGTATCTTGTCTTGAACCTCAGACCAATTGGGGTATTGCTGAAGCAAAGGTTTAGGCCACGGAACAAATAGGCAACCTTTGTTTAGCTTGAATCTTAATGGTTTTTATTTTTGTTTTAAAATAATTTTTGACCTTGTTGAAACTAAAAGAAATACAAAAATTTAAAAACACGACAAAAGACATATTGTCTTCTTAGTTGTATTTAGACTGCTGTGGATTGTTTGTTAAATCAGAAAACAGTGTTCCTCAGATGTGGCTTCCTCTGTTTAAGAAGGTTAAAAAACTCAAAAGTAGATTTGTTCCCATCAGAATCAGAAGTAACGATGTAAACCACCATGATATGTCTTCTAATTTCTAAAGATGTGTGCTGCTTGAACAACCCTTGTCTAATTTGTTATGCTAGATGAATCCCAGTTCATAACTTTTGCTACAATTTCCCGTTTTGTGATGTTTTTTTCAATCAGAATATGTAAATTCAAAAAGTCGGCAAACTAATAGCAGTAGTTTTTGACTTTATACTGATATGGTCTAACCCTTTGTGTTTACACGATCAGATAATTATTGTGAATGAATTATTGCAGCAGTAACTGTCAATATTGTGAAAAATCATGCTATAATTTTTGTTTGGAATGGAGACTGGTTCCTGTGGTTGCTGCACTGTTGGACCAAATATACTTGAGATTGGGAGTACAGACAAATTCAGAGAAGAGGAAGATGATACCTCTTCAGTTTGTTTTAATCTCTGAAATTCCAAATAAGGAAAAAGTAATTGGAAAATAAAGTTATAAATGGTTAATATTAAATATAAATCAATGGAGATGATTTTACTTAATCATTTAATCCTTGGTGAATAAAATGGAATTGGTCGTGTTATAAGTTGAGTTTTGCTTGCAAAATTTGTACGGTTTAAAGGAGAATTGCTGTGAAAATCAATCCAAAATTTCCTAACATTAATACAAGAAAGTTAAAAGCCAAGAGATGTATTCAAAATGGATGGTGAATGTTCTTGACTGTTGAAAATCCCATGATCATAATGAGACGCAGATGAAGAGGTGGGAAAGTAAGGCCCATTAAGTCTTATTTTTGAAGGAAGTCATGAACCTTTACTGTATAAAAGATCATGTGAAGAAGATTCACACAATTGAGAGAGAGGGGGTCACCACCCTGAATTGAAGGGGGGTTGTTTTGTAGTGGAGGAGGGTTTCTAAGGTTTGCGCAGAAAATATGTAGTGGGAAGAGTTTCTCAAGTTTGTCCAGAAAACTTGTAGTGTGATGTGATATAATGAAATACTTTTGTGACAATTTTGTGGACGGTGGCAAGAAGTGACGAATCATGTAAATCCATGTCTTTTTCTGTTTTTTTCTTTGTAATGTTGTTTTGTGTGTCCCATGCCTTTGATCCTCTTTATGTGTGAGATGGAATATTTTTCCTCATAATGGTATCCAAGTGGGGATCTTTGGGTCAAGTCTTGGTGACGGAAGTCAAGCGATGTGTCCCTTGATAGTTGATGGTAATGCAAATCTTTGTGTCGATTGTCTTCTTGAAACGAGGAGTCAAAGGGGCGTGGTGTCTTGAAAACTAAAACAGTGTAAGGACAAGAAGTGTCATCATCCAATAGTCAGAGGGATTTTTAAGATCGAAGGTGTGGTGGGGAGCAAAGCTAGTTTGGGAGCGAAAACATGATTTGTGAGAAAAAAATGGTTGTTTGAGAGTTTTTATTGAGGGAGGGATTGTTGCGAAAATCAATCCAAGTTTTCCAGACATTAATACAAGTGAAAAGCCCAGAGATATATTCTTCCAGGTGGTAAATACATCCTGACTCTTAAAATTCCATTATCATAATGAGATGCAGATGAAGAGGTGAGATAGTTAAAGCTCATTAAGTTTTGAATTAGAGAGGGAGGGGCTCAACTACCCTAAGCTAACCTGTAATGTAATGTAATTTAATTAAATAATTAAATACTTATAAGAATGTTTGAAGGTATCTAATCTGGTAAATTTACGTCTTTCCTTGTTTTTTCTTTGTGATGTTATTATGTGTGTGTCATACCTTTCATCCTCATTGTGTGAGAGGGAAGATTTCCCCCCAATATTTGTATGCTCATTTTTCTTAATATGTTGTAGTTATTTCTTACCTACTGGGCTTTGCAATTATTTTGACTGAAGTTGATTCTCATTGTTTTTTATATTCCGCAGAGCTTCATGGAATAGATCGAACTATTTTGAATCGTGCACTGAAACTATTGGAACAGAAAGGAAAGCTTGTGGTCTTTAAAGGAACTTCAACTGACGATGAAGGGGTTAAATTTTCTATATAATTATTTTTTGTATTACTCCATTGAATTTCGGTGGATTTTACATAGGTAATCAACAATAGAATCCTTTGCTACCTACTTGATGAATCTGTTGATGTCCAGGAACAAGCTGTAATTAACTGCTATCATTTTGCTATATGCTTGATGAATCCTTTACTATCTCTACTTGAGTTAAATACAAAGTCCAATTCTGACATTTTGTTGTAATAACAGAAAAAGAAGAGAGAGATATATATAGTGAAAATGAGATGAAAAAGATCAATATATGTGAATAACCTAAGCTCAACAATTTGATAAATAAATAAAAAAAATTACTTCTTGTTCTTACCATTAGATTTAGTGTTCCAACTTTGACCAATATTTAAAATATGAGACTTAAAAACAATTTAAGAGAAAAAAGATACGACTCTGGAAAAAATACAATTAACACGGTGCTTTGGCCGGTGCTCTTGATAATTTAAACAGAAAAGGAATGGTAGTTAGTGTTTTATTGAATTAAAAAAATTAAGGATTAAATATGTTTTTGGTCCTTTAATTTTTTTTGGTAAAAATTGAAATTAGTTCTTTCGAAAATTTTCAATCAATTTAGTCTCTTAATTTTGTAAATGTGTGAATTTAATCTTTTTAATCGAATTTTATTAAGTTAATTTGACATTTTAAATATATCTCAGTCTAGTATTTTAATTTGTTTACACTGGTTATAAAATATTGGTTTAAAAGTCTAAATTCATGTATTCCTAAAAATAAGAGATTAAATTATTTTAAAGTTTTCAAAAAAGACTAATTTCAATTTTCAGTAAAAATTAAAAAATTAAAAAAATATTTAATTTAAAAATTAATGCAGCGAACTTTCCCCCACTACTCAATATAATTATTAGTTGAAAAAAAAGTAAAAGCAAAATGTAGAAAATAAACATTTAAAAAATTAAAATTAAGTAATTATATAATTATAAAATCAGTCATATATTTATTAACTATCTCTTGAGTGAAATAAATTTTAGATAAAGATACTACTTTTGTCCCACATATTTACATATTTTGACATCTATAAAAAATAATTTTTATTATAAAAGTATGAATTTTCTTGAAATGTAAATTAATAAAATAGTATTACTACGGAAGGAATGTAGTTTCCAACCATCAAAAATTTCCAAAAAAACTTTTCCATAAAAAGAGGGATGATCGATTTTTAGAAAGAAATTTCTAGGATTATTTATTGTGTTTCAAAAAATAAATTTCAGAAATGGCAAAATATAACAAGAAAATGATAGATGCAAGAAGAATTGTCAAGTGTTAACCCATTTTATTGTTTACCGGCCTGTGAAAATACACGGATACATGCACGAATGTGTTTTCACTTATTTTATCATAATAAAAAATAATAATAATAATATTATTATTATAATTATAAAATTAAATGTAAATGTAATAATTTAGAAACATCGTTAAATTAGAAAAATGGTTATTTGAAAAGTAAAACTGAAGAAAACTGATTATTTGAAGAGTAAAATTAATAAAATAATAATTAATTTTTTATTTTATTTAAAGAGTAAAATTAGAAAAAAAAGAGATAAGGATACCAAATATAGATGTCTCTTTATATTTGAGTATAGAAGATAAACGTTATGCTGGGATAAGGGAATTTTGGGCTTCTAAGGCCGAAACTGTTTCTGATTTTTTTTCTCGCTGGAGTGTATTTTTCCGTCGGAATTCCGTCCATAGGGTTTTACTTTTATTTTTTCCCAGCAAGTTTAGGGAGAAGTGTTGGCAGGTGGAATTAAGCTTTTGGAGAATCGATTGTAAAGTTTTTCTAGAAATCGTTTTTCAATAGGTTTTTTCTGGTAACGGTTGGAGTGTTGTGAAGTGGTTGAAGGAGAGAAAAGAAGCAGAGTGTATAAACATAAATAGTTAAATATATATTTTTGTTCATTACTTCGAAAACTAGAATTAATTTTCTTAACAATTTTGGATCAATTTAGTTTTTCATTTTTTAAATTTCATAGATTTAATATTTTTAATAAAAAATTTGTTAAGTTTATTTGACGTTTTAAATGTATTTTTTAATTAATATTGAATTGGAAATATGTGTGTAAACAACTTAATTGCTATTATGAGATATATTTGAAACGTTAAATAAACTTAACAAAATTTGGTTGAAATAATTAAATTTATGCATTTTTAAATCCGAGGGACTACATTAATTCTAACTTTCAAAGAGGGATTAATTATAATTTTTACTTAATAATTGAAGGACAAAAATATATTTAATCCTAAAAATAATAAATAAAATAAATTTAAATGTAATATGTTTGATGGATACATTCAATATAGAAAAAATAAATTTGAATTAGTTTGAGGAATGAAATTAAAATATTATGTGAGGTGAAATATAAATTAGTTTTTATACATTTTAAATCTTTTGAATTCTTAAAATTAATGATACAAATATAGAAGTTTCTTCTGTTTCATTATTTTTATTTGTCATATTTTTTATTTAAATTGTGTGTTTTTATATTTGATTCTTGAAATTTTTTGTTGTGTTTTTCTGTTAATTATAATCTTAATTAGCTATCTACAAATTCAATAACATTGATTTACACGAATTTAAGATATTTGAAGATAATAATTTTAATTTTATATTTTTGTTTTGACAAAGTATAATTTGACCATTTTTTTTGGTCAAATAATAATTTTCCTGGTAATTAATCCCATTGGAGTATGAGAAAAGAAAAAGCAGAAGAAGCAGAAGTTGGGGAGTTAAAGACAAAAGTTGACTTGACATGTATACTATTCCAACGCATTTGGCCCGGAGATGCTGTGGCCACACGATCAAGTAATTCATAATCTGAACTATTCAACTCACCACTACTATACTTTTGCATCCACTCTTTCATGGACCCAATGTCCCTCTCCCTGTCTCTCTGAACTTTCTTCTTTCTATATGGGTTGAATCAGCCTGTAATTCCTAATCTTCTCATAAAAAAAACTAAATATTCTACTTTTAAATCTTCCCGAGCTTTCTTCTTGTTTGCAAATAATGGCGCTGAGATATGGAATTAACAGTGTGAGGGTTGAACGAAGGGTACTTGAAGCGCCCAAAAATTTGATGCAGGTAATCCTCATATTAGCAAAAGCTATGGCGTTGCTCTGTTACACCGAGAGACGCTACATCTTCTACTTGCCCAGAGCCATCGTTCACGCTGTGTTGGACAAGGTGCTTTCCCAGCTCTCACCTATTATTAATTCATGTTAACAACGTTGAGCTTCCTTAAAAAGTTTCTTTTTCTTCTTGTTGAAAAAGCTTTTGCTTACTAATATGCAGGATAAGAAAACAATTGGAAGTGAGTGCCGAGAAAGAAGTGATTGTGAAGAAGTGAAAGGCCGCGAAATCTTGAAGGAGTTACAAGAGTTTGAAAGATTGTTGAACCTAGCCAGGATTTGCAGCCGCGGCAAACGCTTTCCAGCACTTCTATGTGCTGCTGGATACGATGAGGAGGATGTGCTCTGTAGGGAGAGAACATCTAGGGTACGTTGATTAATTAGATGAGTTTTTGTTTGGGCATTTGAACTGAAAATGAATTTTGCATGTCAGATTCTGAAGCCTGCTTTCACGGTTATACGTGATCAAGAATCGAAATGTTTGCTGGTGGTCATCCGTGGAACGCGTAGCATAAAAGACACTCTCACAGATGCACTGTGTGCTCCTGTCCCTTTCGATCACAACATGGTTTCAGGACATGCACACCGTGGTATGGCTGCTTCGGCTGATTGGATTAGAGATCTCTGCGTTTCTGTACTACTTGAAGATCTTCGTCGATACCCCCACTTCAAAATCAAGGTATTTATTAGTTAGTGTTACTTACCATGTTTCTCATAAGAATAATAATATAATAATAAAAATATTTCCATATATAGATCGTTGGACACTCGCTGGGTGGTGGTACTGCTGCACTGTTGACTTATAAGCTTAGAGAAATGGAAGAGTTGTCTTCAACAAAGCCAACTTGTGTCACATTTGGCTCAGGTATATACAAACTCTCTAATTCACATATATGTTCAGTCCATTAACGGTTAGGTTCATAAAGGGGGTTTTATTAGGGAGGTACAACACCAAAGAACCTAAGCTCAACTAAATAAGGCAATGACATCACTCAGAATAAAAAACTTTAAGACAATAGGTTTATGGATCTTTATTCTTATATAGTGCTATACTTTTTCATTTCTAGCCAATGTGAGATTTAGACTCACACTTGGATTCCTAACAATCTCCCTTTTAAGGGTGAATCCCTTCAATCACATTGGTATACTCCCCCTCCAACGGAAGTATACCATGAGTATTTCTTTTCTGTCATTTTCTATACCGTCGTTCTTTTCTTAACGGGACACGCTTTACCTGAGACCCTTACCAGGAAGACTTTCGATACTAGGACCATACTGCACTCGTCTGAGCTAGTTTTAACCATCGGCTTTAATACTACTTGTTAGGTTTATAGAGGAGCTTTCACTTATTAGGTTTCACTGGGGAGATACAACGTAGTCGTGGACGTAAACATACACATTGTACGCCAAACCACGTTAAATTCTCTGTGTCTATTTTTCTCTCCTTTATTCTTTCTTTTATTGCCTTTCCCAAGAGTAACTAATTCAATATGGTTTCATAATTGTAATTTTTGCAGCTGCCTGTGTGACATTGGAGTTGGCTGAGTTAGGAAAACCCTTTATCACTTCCATTGTAAATGGTTCTGACATAGTGCCAACACTGTCAGCTTCTTCTATTCATGATTTCATTGCTGAGGTAACAACCTACAATATTATCACCAAATATTCATTTGTTACACAGGTTAATCTCTCATGATGATATATTCCTTAGAAAATGTTTCATTCTTTGCACAAGTAAGCTTTCATGATTTGGTATCGATTGAATAATTTACAGGATCGGAAGGATTATAAAAACATCTTAGGCGCAATGCGAGCTCGCTTATCTTCTGCCAAAGCCATTGCAAAAGATGCAGTAAACTATTGTACGGAGGTACCTAAAATCGATATCAGGACTCCTGTTAGTTATTTGCTAGAGTGATGTTATTAATTTTCTAATACAATATTATTGATCCTTTCTCTATGCCTAAAGGTTGTGAAGAAGCATAAACACTCATTGTTCCAACGTGGAACAGGTTTTGAACCTCTTTTAAGTGAATTTATTGATGATGATGATGAATATGATTCTTGGAGTGAAGGATCTGACAATGATGACTCAGATGACGATAACATTGATGCTAAGGAGAAAGATATCATTGAAGAAGATAGTGTTAGTCAAATTACAGTATCAACTAGGCGACATCTTTATCCACCAGGCAGGATCATGCATATAATCACTTCACATATGTCTGAAAATTCGAACTCAAACCACGTTGATGCTGATGAAAAACATGTCTGCTTATATCAAACGCCTACACGGCTGTATGGAAAACTCAGATTTTCAAGAGGAATGATACTGGATCATCGCACGAAAAGGTATCTGAAGAAGTTACAACAATTAATCAACACATTAGAGAAAGAGTGATTCAAATATTCCGATTATTCAAGTTTGTTCACTATGAGTATAGAATTGTGGTTGCTGAATATGTGACACGTTGTAAGAGGTTTTCAGAAGTTTGTTATTCCTTGTTGGAAATAGTCCAAATGTGAGTCAAAGTTTTACATTGGATAAAAAAGACAAAGTTAAATACTATATAAGATGAAAGACCATTATCTTAAAGCTATGGGTTAAAAGTGATGTCAAATAACTTATTTGTCTTATACGTATAAGACAACAAAATATCAAAGAAATGACACTAAGAAGTGTTTCCTACAAATTTTAACTATGGAAAATTTTAATTTTGCTATAATAGAAATTCGAGATACAAAACATGAGAGATAAAGACTATGGATAATGATATTTTAACATTTTTTTGATTCACTTTTAATCCATCATTCTCATCACTGATCATTACATCACTTAAAAAGAATTAAAATAAATAATTGAAAGATGAAAAAAAAAATAAATTAAAAGTGAGTCAAAATATTATTATCTAAAAATTATAGTTATCTTCCTCTTATTTGCAACTACTGAGTCAAGAAATTGTGACTTAAGAGTTGAACCACATTTAAATATTTGTAATACATTTTCACAAGAAGATAAAAAGACGAGGTGAACAATATTATGCTCATATACATCAAATTATGTTTCACACTATAGATTTAATATACATTTTAAATATAATTTAGTATATTAAAGTGAGTAAGCAGAAAAAGTCAATGACGTATTATTACATAAGTTAAATATATGTATTCTAAGTGAGATTAAGGTTGTAAAGTGAAAAATGTTAACTAGAAACTTAAATAAAAATAAAAAATATATAGTCAGATAAGTCTATTCTAATTAAAGTATCAATTTTAAAACGATTGGTTATATATAGGTTAATGAATTATTCCGGGTTTAATTGTTTGTTTGATGTATAGTTAATTTTTTCATTGTAAAGTTTGCCTTGGCCTGATTTTAAATGATTATATTCTCTAAAAGTTTAGATAAAGAAATGCAATTGTTAAAAGAATAAAATTTATATCTAAAACAATTTCACAAAACTGATAAGATAAGAACACCTATTTATATATAATAATTTAACTTTATTTTTATTTAATTTGAAATTTTCAACCGTTAATAATAATCTAAACTCAGCAATTAATAATAATAAAACAATTGATTTTAAATATTAAGTTTAACGATAAACTTTGACCAATATATTTCAAATTCCGACTTAACAAAAATACCATTTAAAGGATAAACTATTACAACTCTCACAAAACTTAAGTAAAAAATTAACACGCTGCTTGATGTTTCCTTTATAATCTCAAGAAGTACAATTAAAATTGACTTGGGTCAATGATGGTACTTAATTAGTATTTTATTGAATTAAAAAACAACTACGAGATGCAGTAAGAAGAAAACAAATCAATGCCGAAGTTGACGAGACTTTTTTTTTTCTGACTAAATTTGTAATTTATTTTATTGAATCGAAAAAGAAATCATTTAATATTTTGGTACACCTAATAAATTCTACATCGCTCAGAAGTTAAGGTCAAACAAAATTTAAATATTCTTATCTTCTTCCATCCTCTAAGGCACGACAAAACCGTGACGAAGCTCAAATGCTCCCAAATGGACAATTTTTCGGAAATGTGGTGGTTGTTCCCAACGATGATTGGCGGACAAACTTGGATCGGAATCGGAACATTGACGCTTACCGTAAAGACCTCTTTTAAAAACAAAATCGTGATGACACCTTCCAAAACATTTTTTAAGAATAAAACCGTGATGAAACTCAAATACTTCAAATCGGATAATATCTCAATTCCGAACTATGGCTGCCCGTGTCGGAATCGGAACACTTAGATTCCTCTGTCTAAATATATACATTATTAATCTATTCAAATAAAACAAAACAATTATTTAGAATTAACAAATACGCCTGGTTTTAAATAGTTTAATATTAAAACTACTAGTATTTACACTCCATGTCATCGTGTGAAATCTTTAAAAAAAGTCTCTAAAATAAACACTGTTATCTACCTTTTAACAAGCATAAGGAATAAAAGAATTCATGTTTAATTTTTTTTATAATGATTCAAACAAATTGAAAAACCCATCATTATTGTAAGATAAATGAAATAGATGGTAAAAATTTAAAATTCAATGGCATTTGAAATAAATGAGATCATGAATAATATTTGATAAAAAGAACTTAGTAATGGTGTGGTTAATGTAGTATAATATAAGTATTATATAACAAATCATCGGGACAAGGATCCTATTGCTCAACTTGTTCTAAATTATTTTTCGATGATATTACTTTTGGACTATGTATAGTTCTTTTAGATAGATTAAGAAACCTTATTTTATTTACTGAAATTTATAACTGAGCTTCTTCTAGAGAACAGTACTTTTTTTCTCGGTATTGTGTAACTGAATAAAAAAATTGAATTGATTATTAATGTTAGAGTGGCCAAATTAAAGCACGTTCAAATTGACCTAGATATGCTAGCTAAAAAATGGAAAACAATAGTTTAGACATGGTCTCCTTTTAATTTTTTTATCTATATATCTTTGGATGAACTTCTGCCACTTTAAATTTGTGGTATTAATTTGTAAGAAAAAAAAAATCTTAACATTTCATAGATATAAAAGTTATAATCTTTAAGTTTATGCAATGTTAAATATTTGATAATTCAAATCATTTTAATTTGTAATATTCTTTTAGTAACATAATTCTTGAGTTTTTCATTAAATTTTCACGATTTTTTTTCTGTGTGCCAATTAATTTTCATTTAATTTTACTCTCGTTTTATTTGGATAATTCACCATATGTTTAATAGTGGGATTTAAAGGTTTATCTTTTCTTTAGATATTTTTATAACTATTTTTCTGAGATAAATATAAATGTTTATTTTATTTTTGAATAAATTTATGTCTTCCAAACACATTGGAACAGACGAATGATCATGATTGTCTACTTTTAATGAAATAAAGTAACGCAGATTAAAGTTGACGTGTTTTTTTATAATGCTACTTATTCAATTAATTAAAAGCAATACGTATGCAAAGATGCAGTGAACTACTATATATGAAGATCAAGTAGTGTAGATTATTGGTGTTTTCTTGTTTTTGATTAGCCAAATCATGTTGCGTTCGTCCCACTCACCAAATTATTAGTTCCTATGAAATTTTTTATATTAAGCTATTAAAAAAGAAGAAGCAAACCAATAAAAAAAGCAACAAGGTGGATTAAAAACAAGTTGCCAAAGTTGAAGGTTGGAACAATGTGCATTGGTATGTAAACCCTTGACTTGGTATGTTTAATATATTTATTTTTTATATCCTTTAAGTAAAATATGCTTGGATTATATGAATGTTCATAATTATAGAGTAAATTGCAATAATTAGTGTATAGAAAGCTAACGAGCATTAAATTTTAAAATTCAATCTAAATAGGGTTAAATACGTTTTTAGTCCTTTTAATCAAATTTTGTTAAGTTTATTTGAGTTTCATACACATTTCAAGATTGTATTTGAGTCGTTTATACTTCTTGACATTTGCTTTAATGTTAAATCAAATACTATTATGAAATATCAAATAAATTTAACAAAATATAATTAAAAAAAACTAAATTTCCGTATTTCGAATGGGACCAAATTGATTCAAAGTTTTGAAATAAACTAATTTCAAAATTCATTGAAAGTTAAGGTATAAAAAACATATTTAACCCATCTAAATATAATGAATTTTGGGAATTCAAATCCAGATTTAATTGAATTATATACACTGATTTAAATTTTGTAATTTAGTTTACATTCGAAATTAGTGTAAATTTATATTTAATTGAAAATAAATTTGAGATCATTTTATTTAATATAAATCCAGTTTTATTTGAATTTAATTTAGTTGATATTTCTTTACTAATTAATTAAGATATCTTTCAAGGACTAAATTGTTAATTTTGGAAAAAAAAATCACGTGTTTGAAGATATAGCAAATCAATTTATCATTTTTTTTCTTTCATGGTTTATTGTTCCTCATTGTTATTAGGAGTATTTTTGTTTATCACTTTTATAGAAGAGGTTTTTTATATAGGATATTTTTAATCTTTTACATCATATACATAAGTCTGGGTGGCATAAATTTATTTCAAACCTAAATCTCAACATAAATTTACTTCAAACATAAATCTCAACATAAATTTATGTCAGACCTAGCAATCCTGATATCGGTGCAGTCCAAAGCTCTCTTACAAAGGACTCATAATGCCATTACTTATTTATTTTTAATTAATACAGTGACTTCTTACTTATTTAATTTTCCTTATTTCTTTAAACAATATATAGTTTCTAAAAATAAAAAAGTACAGTGTAACACAGTTAAAAGTACAATGAAGTTGAATATTGTTGGATAATTAAAGACAAATTGCAAGATTGATAATTTGTAACTACCTACAACTTCATGTGGCCACTACATATGGGACCCAGTGGCATCACTTGAAATCATTTTCTTTTCTTCTTTAATCACCTCTTGACTGATTAGTCCTGCATATTGAAGTCAACCCATCTTAGATAAATGGAGGCCAGAAATATAGAGGGAATCTTTATCAATGAACTATGAACTAAACTTCATTGTGTTTTTAATCAAAAATCCAAAATCTTATTTATATTTGTTGTTCAAGTGGTTCCTTTCTATGCAACTTGCAACTCCTACTCCTACTTCATTCAACCCAGACAATGAAACCACTTGCATCACGCGTTCCTATATAAGGTTACACTCTCCTTCGCACATAACACACAAATCAACGCCAACCATTTATTCTACTATCTTGTTTAACTCTTCTTGCTCCATTTTGCCGTGTTTCCTTCTTGTTGATGACGATGAGCAATGGAAATAATTGTGTGAGGGTTGAACGAAGGGTACTTGAAGCGCCCAAAAACCTGATGGAGGTAATCCTCATATTAGCAGAAGCGATAATGTTGCTCTGTTACACCGAGAGACGCTACATCTTCAACTTGCCCAGAGCCATCGCTCACGCTGTGTTAGACAAGGTGCTTTCCTACTTCTTACCTATTATCCGTTTGTGTCGGGCTTCTTTAAAAAGTTTCTTCTTGTTCAAAGAGGTTTTGCTTATTAATGTGTAGAGTAAGAAAACGATTGGAAGTGAATGCCGAGAAAGAAGTGATTGTGCAGAAGTGAAAGGCCGCGAAATCTTGAAGGACTTATACGAGTTGAAGAGATTGTTGAGACGTGCCATGCTTTTCAGCAGCGGCAAGCGCTTTCTAGCATTTCTATTTGCTGCTGGATTCGATGAGGAGGATGTGCTCTTTAGGAAGAGAACATCTAGGGTACGGTGATTACTTAGTAGTAATATTGTTGATGAATATTTGTTTGGACATTTGAACTGAAAATGAATTTTTCTTGTCAGATTCTGAAGCCTGCTTTCACGGTTATACGTGATAAAGAATCAAAATGTTTGCTGGTGTTCATCCGTGGAACGCGTAGCATAAAAGACACTCTCACAGATGCACTGTGTGCTCCTGTCTCCTTCGATCACAACATGGTTTCAGGACATGCACACCGTGGTATGGTTGCTGCGGCTGATTGGATTAAAAAACGCTGTATTCCTGTACTACTTGAAGCTCTTCATCAATACCCCAACTTCAAAATCAAGGTATTTATTAATGTTACTTATAATGCTTTTTAATTAAAACTATGCAGTTTTTTATAATAATGATTATAATAATATTTCTATATATAGATCGTTGGACACTCGCTGGGTGGTGGTACTGCCGCACTGTTGACTTATAAGCTTAGAGAAATTCAACCGTTGTCTTCAGCAACTTGTGTCACATTTGGCCCAGGTATTCAAACTTCTGTAATTCACATATGTTCACCTGAGTAACTAATTCAATAGTGTTTTTTGTATTAGAATTAACATTAAAGAAGTTGACTTCTGTTGTATTAACCAGAAGTTAACTGTTTCATAATTTTGCAGCTGCCTGTATGACATTGGAGTTGGCTGAGTTCGGGAAACCCTTTATCACTTCCATTGTAAATGGTTCTGACATAGTGCCTACACTGTCAGCTTCTTCTGTTCATGATTTCATTGCTGAGGTAAAAACCTTTGGAAATGTTTCATTCAATGCACAATTTTAGGTACTTATTGAATAATTTACAGGGTCGGAATACGGATAAAAACATCTTAAGCGCAGTTGGGACTCGCATATCTTTTGCGAAAGCCATTGCAGAACATGCAGTAAATTGTTGCACCGAGGTAGCTTCAAGCTCCCTTCTTTATTTAAAATTGAAATCACATCGTGTGTTCTATAGGTAGATTCAGTGATCTTATTAATTATGTTATGCAATATTGATCCTTCTCTATGTCTAAAGGTTGTGAAGAAGCATAAACACTCACTATTACAGCGGTCCCATTGTGAGAAGATTCACACATCGTCAAATAACTTTGTTGGAGCTTCTGGATTATCTGAGACAAGTTTGGATCCTCTTTTATGTGAAGACCAGTTATTCGTAGAGGATGGTGATGATGAATATAATTCTTGCAGTGAAGGATCTGACAATGATGACTCAGATGATGACGATAATGACAATGAAGATCAATTGTTGAATGAAATGGGGAATCTTGAACTGGGAAAAGATGTTAATATCCCTGACAAAACTGATGAAACATCAGCTAGGCGACGTCTTTATCCACCAGGCAGGATCATGCATATGATCCCTTCACACGTGTCTGAAAATTCGAACTCAAACCACACTGATTCTGATGAAAAACATGTCTCCTTATATCAAACGCCTGCACAGCTGTATGGAAAACTCAGATTTTCAAGAGGAATGATACTGGATCATTCCACGAAAAAGTATCTGAAGAAGTTACAACAACTAATCAATGAACTAGAGAAAGAGTGATTCAAATATCGTGGAGGATGAACCGATCAAAATGAAGTAAATGAGAATGTAATTGATACTAATTTGGTCATGGAGGATTAGAATTGATGATTATAATTCTCATGTTTGTTTATTATGAGTATATATTAATATTGTGATGGTTGAATAGGTAACATATTGTAATAGTTTTTTAGGAGTTTGTTATTATAACTCTTTCAAGTTAATTTCTGCTAAAGAATAAGAGTTGTATTTGTTTCTATGAGCTCTATTTATGGAGCCATCCAATAAAGTTTCCTGTTCCTCTAACTTTCAAACTTTAAGATAATTTAACTTTGAGTATGAACAACTTTCAAGACTAAATTTCACTCGATTCATTCTCATGCATTAATAAAAATCTCAATTCCATATTAAGTCAAGATGAAACCTAACAGTATATGTGGCACCTCTGTTATTATGAAATCATGTTCATATATATAAACAAAAGGATAAAAAATCATATTGTGACATCTTTTCTTACAAGAACCTATTGAACTTTTTCTTTTTTACTATCTTTCACCCTAATACAATACAATCCTACAAATCAAAAATTAAAAACCTCAACTTTATTCACCTAACTTAAATATATCCGTTTTAAAGGAGACAAATGATAATGTGGCAGAATAAGTACAATTTCGACTATGACATCCTTATTTTGAAGTGTAACACGTAACATTTTTAAACTGTGTTGACATTAATTTAACAGAAAAAATCAAATTAATTTTATTTAATAACAATTGAAACTTAATTGAGTAAAAAAAACATAAAGACAAAAATAAATTACATATCTAGATATAAAAATAAAATCATTAATTAAACCTAAAAAATTGTCTTTATTTTTTCTATTTTAAAAATATCAGAATTTTCCACAAAATAAATTAATAGTTCCCGGATAGCCAGATCCGTGTGTGAACATTTTTCTTCCTCAAACTCACTTTCACTTCGGGACCTCTAAAGAGTTAAAATAATATAATGGGTCACTGCTGGAATAAAAGTTCAAGATTAATTTGATAAAGTCGGAATACAAATAAACTAGACAAAGTCAATGAGTAGGAAGATAAAGAATCCTATTCATTAAATTTTTGGTCAGAGTTGACTATAAGCTGAAGGATGTTTTTATTTATTTTTTCTTTATCGCGTTCGACTTGATTGAATTTATCATTGTTAACAATAAATTGATGTATTTTTCTTTATCAGCAAGAAGCGCGTGTATACCTTTCCAACGCATTTTGGTACGGAGATGCCATGGCCACACGATCAAGTAATTCATAATCTGAACTATTCAACTCAACATTACTATACTTTTGCATCCACTCCTTCAAGGTCCCAATGTCCCTCTTCCACTCTCTTTCCTACTTCACACGCACAACAAAGTGAACTAAATATTCTACCATTTTCTTCCTCCATTTAAGTGAAGAGCACTTACTCATAGAATCTATTGATGATGATGAATATAATTCTTCCAGTGAAGAATCTGACAATAATCACTCAGATTACCAATTGTTGAATGAAATGGGGAATCTTGAACTGGGAAAACATGTTAATCTAAACTCAACAATTATAACAATAATAAAACGAATGATTTTAAATATTAAATTTAACTTTAAACTTTGACCAATATTTTTCAAATTCCGATTTAACAAAAGCAATATATTTCAACTATTACCACTCTCACAAAAGTTAAATAAGCAATTAACATTGTAAAATTTGACTTGGATCAATGGTGGTACTTACTTAATTAGGATTTTTATAAATTTCTATGATATTTTTGGAGTGAGATTTCATTATTTTAAAACACATATTCTCTTAAAAATTATTTTTTTATAATTCTCAAACTTCTCTTTTTTAAGAGTTCTTTTTCTTTGTTCGTCTAATTAAAGATTTAAGATTATAAGAATAATTATTACAACGAACTTTCTAATTTAGACATATTAATTTATTTGTTGTAGGGTTTTGACAATATGAGGTTGAAGAATGAAAAAAAAAGTGATATTTTAAAATTTTGGATTCAAAGTTAAATTTTAATTTTTTATATATATTTTTTTATAATTCATTAATGTTAACTTTTTTTAAAAAACTAAAAAAAGTAAAATTTTTAAATTTATTTTTATTTTATCGTTAGGAGATGCGATCCAAATTGATCTTGTTTTATTTTAATGATAAAAAATTCTCATCATTAACTTAGTACAAGATTAAGATTTTTTTTTTGTTTTCCTAATTAAAATTAAAAATTAATTTAGTTGTATAATGCAGAGATCAACAGTATTTAATAGATTAGCCTTAATTTTTATTAATATATATTTTAATTGTTTAGTTAGTAATTTAGTTCTAAAATTTAGAATTATTTATGTTTTCATTTTCTTTATCCAATTGAATCTTTATATTTTAAATAAAAACTTTTAAAGAAGTCATACTTAAATTTAAAATGATATTTATAAAATGTAAATAAACCCATAGTGCTCTTGTCGAGTTCAAAGCCGTCTCCTCCACCCAATTCTGAAAGTGCGTGGATACAAAAAAAGTACAATGTAGTTGAATATTGTTGGATAATTAAAGACAAATTTCAAGAATGATAATTTATAACTACCTACCACTTTCATGTGGCCATTACATCTGGGACCAGTGGCATCTTTTATTTTGTAATCACCTTGTTGACTGATTAGTCGCGGCAGCCCCAGTATCTGCATATTGAAGTCAACCCATCTTAGATAAATGGAGGCCAGAAATATAGAGGGAATCTTCATCAATGAACTATGAACTAAACTTCATTATGTTTTTAATCCAAAATCCAAAATCTTAGGATAAGTTGTGGTGTGGGTCATTCTTATTTATTTTTGTTGTTCAGGTGGTTCATTTCTATGAAACTTGCAACTCCTACTCATACTCATTCAACCCAGACAATAGTTCTATTTAAGGTTACAGTCACCTTGTCACATAAGACACAAATCAACGCCAACCATTTATTCTAGTATCTTGTTTAACTCTTCTTGCTCCATTTTGCCGTGCTTCTTCTTGTTCGCAAATAATGACGGTGAGGAGGAATGAACCAAGGGCACTTAAAGCGCCCAAAAATCGGATGGGGGACATCCCCATATTAGCAGAGGCGATAATGTTATGTTACACCCAGAGACGCTACATCTTCAACTCGCCCAGAGCCATAGCTCACGCTGTGTTGGACAAGGTGCTTTCCTACTTCTTTTTAGCTATTATCCGTTTATATTGGGGTTCTTTAAAAGTTTCTTCTTGTTGAAAGAGGTTATGCTTATTAATGTGTAGAGTAAGAAAACGATTGGAAGTGAATGCCGAGAAAGAAGTGATTGTGCAGAAGTCAAAGGCCGCGAAATCTTGAAGGACTTATACGAGTTGAAGAGATTGTTGAGACATGCCATGCTTTTCAGCAGCCCCAAACGCTATCTAGCATTTCTATTTCCAGCGGGGTTCGAAGGCGAGGATGTCCTCCAAAGGGAGAGAACATCTGGGGTAGGGTGATTAGTTAGTAAGTAGTAATATTGTTGATGAATTTTTGTTTGGGCATTTCAACTGAAAATGAATTTTTCATGTCAGTTTCTGAGGCCTGCTTTCACGGTTATACGTGATAAAGAATCGAAATGTTTGGTGGTGTTCATCCGTGGAACGCGTAGCATAAAAGACATTGTCACAGATGCACTGTGTGCTCCTGTGCCTTTCAATCACAACATGGTTTCAGGACATGCACACTGTGGTATGGTTGCTGCGGCTGATTGGATTAGAGAACGCTGCGTTCCTCTACTACTTGAAGCTCTTCGTCAATACCCCAACTTCAAAATCAAGGTATTTATTAATGTTACTTATAATGCTTTATTAATTAAAACTATGCAGTTTTTTATAATAATGATTATAATAATATTTCCATATATAGATCGTTGGACACTCGCTTGGTGGTGGTACTGCTGCACTGTTGACTTATAAGCTTAGAGAAATTCAACAGTTGTCTTCAGCAACTTGTGTCACATTTGGCCCAGGTATTCAAACTTCTTTAATTCACCTATGTTTAGTTGAGTAACTAATTCAATAGGGTTTTGTATTAGAATTAAATAGTATGAACCAGATATTAATTGTTTCATATTTGTAATTTTTGCAGCTGCCTGTATGACATTGGAATTAGCTGAATTTGGGAAACCCTTTATCACTTCTATAATAAATGGTTCTGACATAGTGCCTACACTGTCAGCTTCTTCTGTTCATGATTTCATTGATGGGTACAATACCTTTGCCAAATATTTATTTATTACTGGTTAATTTCTCATGATGGTGTATACCTTAGAAAATGTTTCATTCTTTGCACAAGTAAGCTTTAATGATTAGGTATCGAACGAATAACTTACAGGGTCGGAATAAGGATAAAAACATCTTAGACGCAGTTGGAATTGGCTTTTCTTTAGCCAAAGCCATTGCAGAACATTCAGTGAACTGTTGCACCGAGGTAGCTTGAAACTCCCTTCTTTATAATATATATTTAAAATTGAAATCTCAGTTTTCAATAGGTATTATAAGTCTCCTTTTAGTTATTGCTAGACACTAGCTAGAGTTTAGAAATAATTGATTCAATGATCTTATTATCTTTCCTTCTCTATGCCTAAAGGTTGTGAAGAAGCATAAACACTCATTGTTCCACCGTGAGAATATTCGCGCATTGTCAAAGAACTTGGTTGAAGCTTCTGGATTATCTGGGACAAGTTTTGAACCTCTTTTAAGTGAAGAGCACTTACTTAAAGAATCTATTGATGATGATGAATATAATTTTTCGAGTGAAGGATATGACAATGA
>Ga0214542_1004313_pt1 | contig 28350 bp, 12 predicted proteins | sample CNSS1metaG_FD_160096 | JGI IMG/M metagenome (GOLD analysis project Ga0214542, IMG submission 160096) | Root nodule microbial communities from cowpea collected in UCLA plant growth center, Los Angeles, California, USA - CNSS1 | ecosystem: Host-associated > Plants > Roots > Nodule | place: USA...
CTCAATGGAGCTTGTACCTAGGAATGGGGCTTGACCCATTGGTTGCATTAAAACCTTTGTGCATAAAGCAAATTTGCTTATTAAGAGTTCAAGGAATTGACTTTTAATAAGGAAATTTAGGCTCAATCTATTAAGGAATTAGGGTTTGAGTAATATTGTGGGTTGGCATTAGCATATTAATGAAGAGGATGTTAAATTGTAGTTGCATGAGAGCATAGTTGGTGAATTCTAACCCCGGCAATATCAAGTCATATCATTTCTAATCTTTTCCATTCACTAAGTGCCTTTAACTTCCAAAGTTCAATTTTAATTATTTATGCAAAGTTTAACTTCATACGTTGAAACTCAAAATATGGATTTATTCATTAGTTTAAATTAGTCACTAATTACGCAATTAATTAGTATACACGAGTCTCTTGGGAAACGATATCCCGGTCTTACCGGTTACTACTTGCGCGACTTGGTACACTTGCCAAAGTCCTAACAATGAGCTAGGCAACCAAACACACAAAAGTAGTCAACAGAGGGTTTTATTCCACTCCAAGCTTCCTCTAGAGTCTAATCTTGTACTGCAGATGTAGGACTTCTATTCAAAATGTGTGCACACCATTTTGTAGCTTCTGGCCAAAAAATTTTTGGAACTTTTCTTCCAATCAGCATAGTACGAACCATATTCATGATGGTTCTGTTTTTCCTTTCAGCAACCCCATTCTGCTGGGGAGTGTAAGCAGTCGTTAGTTGTCTCTTTATCCCTTGATTTCTACAAAACTCCTCAAATTCTTTTGAGCAAAACTCTCCCCCTCTATCAGTTCTTAAGCAAATAATGCTTTCTCCAACTTCTTTTTCAACTAAGGCATTGAAGTTTTTGAACAAGGAAAACGTTTCAGACTTCTGATTTAAGAAGTATAGCCAAGTTTTCCTTGTTAGATCTTCAATGAAGCTTACAAAATATCTCTTATTGCTGCTAGAAGTTGGATTGATTGGCCCACACAAATATGCATGAACCAACTGCAGTTTCTTAAAGGCTCTCCCTACTCCTTCTCTGGACATTGAATGTCTGTGCTGTTTTGCTCCCAAGCATTGTGTACAAGCCTCTTGAGGAGCTGTGATCTGAGGCAATCCTATCACCATTTGTTTAGAGGCAAGAGTACTCAAGCCATCATAACTTAAGTGTCCTAGCCTGTTGTGCCAGAGTTGAGAGTTGCTTTCTGTATTCATCTAAAGACACATATTTGCTTCCATAGTTGCTGTTAAGACAAACATCCTGCTAGCATTCATTGGGATTTCACATAGTACTCCTTTCTCAGGATGTGTAATGGTACAAGTGTTGCTTTGAATTCTGATGTGCGAAGTTGTCCTATGCTCAATAAGTTGTTTTTCAATTCAGGAACGTAATATACATGTCTAATAACATGCATCAAACCATTCACCTTCATTTTAATGGTTCCTTTCCCATTACAGCTATATGAGTGTCATTTCCCAGCTTCACTTTGCCTTTGAAATTCGCATCTAACTTTGAGAACCATCCCTTGTTGCCACTTATGTGGTTGCTGCATCCTGAGTCCAAGAAGAACCACTCATCTTTTTTTCCTTCTTTTTAGTAAGATTTCTTCCTCATGTTCATCTTTATCCTCCATTTCTGCATAATTTACTTTTTTCTCCCACATTGGACACTTATATTGAAAACATTCAACTTCATTCTTGTAAAATGTTTGTCTTCCTCTTCCTGTACCTCGGAAGGCTCCTCTTCCTCTCCCTCTTCCTCTTCCTTTTCCATTCTTCTCATCAAATACTGTTTGCATAACCTGCTCTTCTTCCACTGAGCATGTCATTCGCTGTTCATGCACCAATAGGCTACTTTGTAATTCGTCTATAGTCATGGTATTCATGTTGTTGGATTCCTCAAATAAACATATCACATAGTTGAATTTCGTAGTCATAGACCACAAGATTTTTGCAGTGATGACACTCTCTTCCATACGTTCTCCCACTGCTTTCATACTTTTGGCTATCTTTAGAGTGCGTCCAAAGTATGAGTTCATCGATTCTCCTTCCTTCATTTGCAGTGTGTCGAATTCCTTTCGTAAGGCCTGCAGTTGCGCACGTTTAACCCTTGTAGAGCCTTGAAATTTTTGCTTCATAGACTCCTATATATCCTTGGACGTTTCATCATTTAGTATTATATCCAAAATCTCTCTATCTATTGTTTGATAAAGATAATTCTTTATCTTCAAATCTTTTAGCTGTTGTTCCTCCATTCGTTTAAGCTCTGCTTCTAATGCAGTTGCTTTGTCTCGGACAACATCAATGCCGTGCTCCACCAAGTTGCTTTGTACAATTTATTACAATCTGTTTAATTTTTGTACCGTAATGTCATAGCAGTTTGAAATCCCAAATGTAAGTTTAAAAGTCTTTGAAAGTTGAGCTCGGTAAATGCGATAATTCATGTGTTTCTATTAAAAAAACGATTTTAAAAGTTAGTATCCTATATAATTAATTTTATTTTAAATTATGAAATTAAAAAAATAAAATACCTGCAAAAAAAGACATGTGTCAACTATAAAAAAATGTTGGAAATATAATTTTGCATGCTTATTATTTGTACAAATATAAAGATGTTAACAACTAAACAAAAGAAATATTACTTCAAATTACATTAATTAGTATTTTAATGTGATTCTAAAGGATACTACTAGTACAATACAAAACTCTTCTCGCTCTGCATTAAATGAAAATAAAACAACGCGGAGAAACGTATTACATCTGAAATAATCAACTTTACACATTCATAGAACATTTGAAACGTATTCATTTAGAGATACCTTCAAGCCTTCAAGCCGCATAACGATCAAGATGTACAATTTTTATTGTATAAAGACAGAAATACAAGGCAAATTTGAGAGCTACGGGATACAAACTAACACAATAAATAGCAACAATTTTTCAGGTGGCGTCAAACATACACTTTTAGGAGCCGTTAACAAAGTAGTACTAATATTTGTTGAAATTGAAAACTGCCCTGGGAAGAGATATTGATTGTTATTTACAATATCACCGCACCTGTGTCCAATTGAAAATTAACATACGTAAACAACAAAGCCAAAGTCAGCACAATAAAAGAATCACCAAATTCTATGCTTGTCTGGCTAGAAAATTGATTTTGATCTAAATATTTGTATCAATTTTCCTCTAGCTATATTGCTTTTGTATATCAAAGTGGACAAGCCCTTGAATGTCAAGCCGAATACATGCACACAAGACAGAACAATTACCAAGAATAAGAATGCAAGAGCGAACACATTATGTAATGATGGTGTCAATGAAGCAATTCATTTCCGTGTAGCTGGTAGATACTCGTATATAATATAATACATAAACTAAAGCATAAATGCGCTAAATAATCCAATAAAGTATGTATGAGAAACATACAGGAATGCTTCCGATTAAAAAAATTACAGCAATCATTTAAAAACACAGGAATTTTTATTTTACATAAAATTCACTAACCTCAATCTATGGATTCTGTGGTTTGGGATTGTTGCTCTTCAAATAAAGATTGTATTCTCTGCAATAAACAACATACCTGGGTTCTTAGCCAAAAGAAAAGAATCAACTTCAGTTCACATACATGCAACTGAATCCTTTTCCTTTTCGCAACCTTTTATTCTATTTCAATCTGAGGGGAATTATTAAACTTCGTGTTTCTTCGCATCCTCGATGCCATTAATTAAATAACAATACAATATCACATGTACATTTTCTACCTTGACAGAGCTTCCAACTTCCTCTAGTTTCTGCATTAATACCTGCTCCCGAGAAGGTCTATAATCATGTTTCAATGATTTCGATGAAGACATCTGGAAGTTATAGAAAACAATAAAAGGTGAAATAGATAGAGATAACAAGTAAAAAACATGAGCAATGAGTGCTAAGCAATATAAAGGTTTACGGGTCAATGACTTAACACTATCGGTCACCCACTTCCCAATCTGGCACAGCAGTGGTGACTTACCATCAGATGGTGTGGAACATCTTCAAATGTAGAAACCTGCCTTGACACCTCATTTCTCATGTTTGATAGACGAATCATAACTGCCTGAAAAGAATGGAAGCATTGCAAAGAGCAGTTCTTGATGCGGGAGAGTGGAACCATGAGAAATTTCAACTAAAAACGGTTTTAGGTTTTGGATATGTCTTTGAAAGAAGGATACCTTCCTGAAAGCATTTGGGTTCGCAACCCCCTCGATTTTAACATCATCACTGGGTGGCCTTCTAACTCCAACATTTTCAATTCTAAGAGAATAGACGCCAAAAAGTGATTGCATGTATCCTATGAATAGAGACAACCAATCACGAACTAAAAGTTGTAACCATACGACCATAAAACAATTACTAGACATTGGAAAGCTTACTAGAAAAAACAAGAAATGAAACCAATCATAACAGATAGTGTCAACTGAATGGAAGAATAAATAATAGTAATCCTATCAGAAACGGTCATACATGGTAATAATAATAATTTCAGACTGATCGACAGTGTATCACTCGATAATTCATTCTATTCAATGATTAATCGACAATGTATACACCATTGCCAATGATTGTATACACCATTGCCAATGATTGTATACACCATTGCCAATGATTAATCTGGTTCAATGTCAAAAGAAGACCGAGTCCGGAATTATAATTCTCATGTCTTATAATAATCAAGTGTTTTCACAAGGCTTGTCTTCAACTCTAGGGAGAACACCGGGTTAAATAAGAATCATAAATCTAAACCATTAAATCATATTTAAATGAGATGAGAAAAAACACATTACTCATTTGATGCATTTTAATTTTAACATCATTTTTTCCATTACATTTCATCCCACCCTTTTTCAAATCAAAGCAGAATAACACATAAGAAAACTGAAAAAGCCGCACCTTGTTCAACCACAACATCTGCCACAGAGTGCAGCAAAACGTGCTTCTCCTTCTTCAGCACTCCAAAACACGGAAATGGCACCGGCCTCGTAACCTGAGCTACACAACCACACATTCACGAAATTTTGATTTCTCAAAAAATAAACAACGATAACAACAAGGTAAAAACGGAAGAGCAAATTAAAATTCGGATATTAGAGAGAGAGAGCGAAAGAGAGAGTGCCTTGTAAACAATGGCGTTTGGAGTGAGATAGAGGGTTCTAGAACGAATATCCTTCCTCAGTATGAACCTTCTCACTGGTAGATAAAGCAACATGAGGAATCCAATGCCCCATGCCAGAATCAACAACAAGGAGTAAAGCACCCACTGCACCGTTTGGTACTTCACGAATCTCTGTTCCATCTCCCGAAACGACGCCGCATAGAGCACCGCCTCCGCGTCGCCGTCATTCTCCTCCAACAAACTCTTCTCCAAACTCTCTATTTCCACCACCTCCTCCGCCGTTCCCATAACAACCCCCACCAACTAACCCATTCAGCACTTGCCATATAATGTTTCACACTAATGGGCCTTCCAGGGACTCGGCCCAAATATCTCGGCCCAAAATTATAAAACCTCGTAAACCCTTTCGCTTAGAAGGGAGCAAGAGACGAAATAATGGGGGTGAAGAAGCTTAGTCAGGGAGTGAAAAACGAGGGTAATGGCAGCAACGACAACGTTTTTGCTTCATGCTCCTTCTCCAGCCTTGGCCTTGATTCTAATTTGTGTGAACAGCTTCATGGTATTGTTTTTTTTTTTTGGGTTATTTATTTTTGGTTGGTTCTATTGAGAGGGTGACACAATTTGATTTTTAATTTTTCATTGTTTACAGAGAGGTTGGGGTTTGAAGTTCCAACGCTGGTGCAAGCTCAAGCGATTCCTGTTATTCTCTCTGGGCGTCATGCGTATCCTTTTGTTAGTTTTTGTTGTTTCTTGCTGATATTTTTTATTGAAAAACGATAATTGAGTTCTTTAATGAAGAATTTTAGATTGGTAAATGCTGCAACGGGCACGGGGAAGACTGCTGCATATCTCGCTCCGATTGTTCATCTCTTGCAGGGATACGAAAATCGGATTCAGCGCTCTGATGGAACATTTGGTGCGTTTTATTTTTGTTTTGAATGAGGTTTCGTTCCCTTGTGTGATTTTTTTTTTTCTTGGCTAAATGGCCGGCACATTTTCACCAGTTTTATTATTTGAGGATGGTGGTTTTATATCCTACTTATAGTCCATCTTGAAGTAGTGATGACTTATAAGATAATGAAAGTAATGCTTAATTTTGACATTAGCTTTGTTATTTTGTCGAGTTACTTTGGATTTGTTTTCGAAGCCCTTGACTTCGTCTGAATTTTATAGAGGAGGGGATTGTGAGAGTAAAAGTTGAAACTTCAATGACCAACTCCCCCAAAAAGGAAAAGCATAAGCAGTTAGGTGTGCTAAACCCCCTTTTAACGTTGAAGCATCGATAACCTACATACCCACGTGACCTTTGCTTACAAACAGTGATAAAATCCTTATTTCACTGGGTGGTGATGAGAATAAAATTGAGAATGTGAGTGTATCCAAATCATAACATCTTGTCCTTATTATACTTATAAGATCAAAATTAGGATTTTTATAACGCACAACTCCAAAAAGCTCACACACAGACAAAACTCAATTTTCTATCAAATTCATATATATCAATTGAATTACAAGTATATGAGATGAATTAGACAAGACCCTCTACATCCCAAACTAATTCTCAATAACTAACATTTAATACCACTAATATTTAATTCTCATTATATAAATCATTATTTCTTATATTTAATTGAAAGATAAAAGTAAAAAGTACAAAGAAAACTAAAAAGAGTCTTCAAGATCACATCAGGTGGTGTTAGGTATATAGATTGTATGGTATCATTGGGTTCTATCAAAAGACCAATTCTCAACAATTTTATTCATCTCGAGTTTAATATTAACGTTTTCTTCCATTAGAATAAGAATGGAAGGGACTGAACTCTTGATTATGTGTCAATTAACAACTATGTACAGCCTTAAGCTGGTAAGTGAAGACAGATTATTTTCTATAATGTATAATATTGAAAATTGAAAATAGCGCATCATGAAGACATATATCAAACTTTGTTCCTGAAAGTATTGTTTAACATATCGATTTCACTGTTTTATAGTGTCTAAACATATTATTTTGCTTATTGTTCTGGCAAGTTAAGCTCATATTAGTTATAAATTTAATTGATTTATCGGCAATAGCGTTGGTTCTTGTACCGACGCGTGAGCTATGTTTGCAGGTTTATGAAATTCTTCAGAAGTTATTGCATCGATTTCATTGGATTGTTCCAGGATATGTTATGGGTGGAGAAAATAGATCAAAGGAGAAAGCCAGGCTGCGCAAAGGTAAAAATCGTGTCATCATTTGTATTCAACATATATTCCACTTTTTCAACACCGTCATTTAAGTTTGTTTTCTAGTTGTTCAAGAATAAAATCTTGAAAATGATGGGGATGAAATTGTTATGGAAGAAAATTGAGGATATTTACAGTATCTTTTATGTTTAAATGAAAAAAAATTGTGCATAAATGAAAAGCTGTGTCATGATTACAAATAGCTTTGGGGGTGTGCTTTCTTGTATCTGAAATTTGAAGTAAGACTTTTAGTACTTGATCATATTTATAACCTTTCTGTTTCCTTTTCAGGCATATCAATTCTTATAGCAACTCCTGGGCGTCTTCTGGATCACTTGAAGAACACAACATCATTCTTGCACTCAAGTCTGCGCTGGATAATTTTTGATGAAGCTGATCGGTATGGTTTTCATCAATTGTATTGCTATCACATAAATCAACTTATATTGCATACTGCAAAGTTGTTATGATAATTGTTGTATAAAACCCGTGTTCTAGGAAACACTCGAAGAACACAGGGAATGTATATTACAGAAACATTCCGAGATTCATTAAAGATTGATAGAAACAGAATACAATCTAATTCAATTCCCTATTTCTTTCTTATTCAATCAGCCTTTTATACACAGTAATGGAAACAACTGTCATTTGTTATTTCTGTTACTGCATGAGTATTTAGTTACAACAATTATCATAACAAAAGAAAATATGATACTTATGTCTTGATGGATTGTTTTCATTCCTATATATTGTTTCATTAATGAATTAATGTATCATATTTTTTTCCAGGATTTTGGAATTAGGATTTGGAAAAGATATAGAGGAAATACTAGATCTTTTAGGCTCAAGGAAAACAGCGCATGATGACCAAAAGAATACAGTTCCAAGAAACTCTAAAATTCAAAGACAGAATTTGCTTTTATCTGCCACCTTAAACGAGAAAGTGAACCACCTTGCTAAAATTAGTCTAGACAATCCAGTGATGGTTGGTCTTGATGGTAAGAAAATAGAACAAATTTCAACAGCTGTAAGCAATGACCATTCAGAATCTGATGAAGATAATGAAGACCAGTATTCCAGTAAAATGCCAACAGTTGGAGATTACAAAGTTCCTGTACAGTTGATTCAGAGATACATGAAAGGTATGTGATAAATTAGAAATTTCTTTAGTGAGCTTTCTAATTTTAGATGCTATTTTAAGATATTGAATTTCTAGTTGGATTTCTATGCAGTGCCTTGCGGTTCACGACTACCTATACTTCTTTCAATTATAAAGCATCTCTTTGAAAGGGAACCTTCACAAAAGGTAAAGCTTCACTTTAATCTCCACCCCCTTTTGTTGCCTTTCTTCCTTGAATCTATTTCTGAGATGGTTTCTAATTTAGTATATTTTGAACTGTACACATTCCTTTTATTGTTTTCCAAGGTTAATTATTGTTTGTAAATATGTATATGATGGCATGAACTATGAATAATCTTATACTTTTGGTGTAATGTTTCAAGAAAAATGCACATAAAGAGCAAGAACAAAAATATCTCATCTATATGGCAATATGTCATTAAGAAACTTACCAGAATCCATATTATTTTTGGCTATGGGACTGGAACTTATATTCAACATGAATGAATCTGCATCTATCTTTCCACTTCCTTATGAAAGTTTTTACAAATTAAAAGTTTTATACTTAGTAAGTGGCATCATGATTCCACAGGTTGTTGTATTCTTTTCAACATGCGATGCAGTAGATTTTCACTATTCACTGTTAAGTGAATTTCAATTTTCATCCTATCCACAAACAGAAGGCACCCGACAGAAGTTTCTTGGATGCAAAATTTTTCAGTTACATGGTAGTATGGTGCAGGAGGACCGGAGAACCAGTTTTCAGACCTTTAAAACTGAGAAATCTGCTCTGCTTTTGTCTAGTGATGTTTCTGCTAGAGGCCTGGATTTTCCAAAGGTTAGATGCATCATACAATATGATTCTCCTGGAGAAGCTACAGAATATGTTCATAGGTATCTGCCTATTTTCACCTTTGAGTTTCTTTTTGTTTGATTTATTTGAGGGGGGGAGGGGGAAGAATGATGAGGTATTTCTTTCGTTAATGATCTCTTCTTTTATGTATATATATATATATATATATATATATATATATATATATATATATATATATATATATATATATATATATATATATATATATATATATTAACATGCTTTAACCTGTTAACAAATACGAGCAATAATAGGGAAAGATGGTGCGCTATAAAGCTCTAACAAGTAGTTCGATCCATTAATTGTGAGCGTAGTTGCTAAAAAGGAGTATTGGCAAATATAAACATCGAAAATTTTCTTTTAATTGATGATAGATAATTGTCTAAACGTTCATACATAATTTAACCTTAAAATCACACATCAAAGCCGATAACTTGTTACATTAATGGCTTGGAGATCAACAGCATAAAATGTGATGCAAAATATGAAACCAAGTTGAATTATATGATGCTATAATGTCAAAAAATAATTTTTGAACTCCTCTGTCGTTTGTTTTCCTGATGTCATTCTAATATTTCGGTTCATGATTGTCTTAGGGTTTGTTTTAATGCCTCAGCTTCTTAAGCGTAGTAGGCACTCAAAATATAATTATTATTGTATTAAAATTTACACGAGAAATAAGCTAGCAAGGACCAATATAAAATTGAAAATGTAAAACCCTTCTTGTAAAGTTTTTAAGCATTGTTTTCACTTGCTTTATCCCGCAATTGTTTTATAATAAAATTAAATTTAAAGGTTTTTTCCCCCAAAGCATAAAATTATGATTTGGGTTTTACGTGTCCAATCATGAGCAAATGGAGCATCTTCCCAGTTATTCATTATGATTATTTGCTATGTTTCTTTATGATTGAAATGCTATATCTTATTTTTTATTTGTCATGAATTCCCAATGCAGGGTTGGTAGAACTGCCCGACTGGGTGAAAAGGGAGAGTCGTTGCTATTTCTGCAACCAGTTGAGATAGACTATTTACAGGACTTGGAAAAACATGGTGTGTCACTCACAGAGTATCCTGTCCTCAAAGTGTTGGATAGTTTTCCACTACAAAAGAACTACACAAAGAAGTCAGTGTTCTTAGATTCACATCCCTGGGTCCTTTCTCTCCAGAAGGCACTTGAAGCTTTCATCATGTCGAAGGTGATCTTCATTGCTGATCTCTTTGAAATCTGACCTTGTGTGTCCTTATTTAATCTAGTTTTAACTTTATAATCCTTAACATGGAAAACATTGCTTCGAAGTTTAACTATACAATCATTACTGTTGGAAAACAAAATATTTCATGGTGGTTAAGTTCTTCTACTAAGTTATACAACTTACAAACTACTGATGGTAAAAATAAAATGCCAGGTAGATTTGTTTGGAAAATTAGGCCCTCGAGTATTGGAGGGGGATTGTGTCTGGATGCTGAGCGCAGAAATAAAGGGAACCTTTTTAACCTTTTTAAATCTTCCTGTTAAAATTAACCCCAAAATTCAAGGGTGGGGAAGGGGCTATAGATTTGAGAGTTCTCCCCTATCTTTTCCTCAAATATTCCAATTGAGGTTTTTTACCTCTTTATTCCCCATCTTGCTCCCCTAATATGCTTGAGCAAATGAGAAGATGACAGAAATCCTTGTTAAATCTTCATCTGTTAATTTATAATAACCCCAAATTTTGAGAGTTCTCGCATCTTTTCCTTCTTATATCTTCCTATTAAGGTATGAATCAGTTATACCAGTTATGCTAAGCAAATGAGATGACAAAAACCTACCTAAGGCAATGTGATCATACTATAAGTAGAACAATAAAGACTCCTGCAATAAGTTTGATCAACTTCCAATTAAAACGGTGGGGTGAATGCATTGAGGTTAGAACCTATAATCTCATGCACAGGATTACCCAAGGCCCCCCCACCACTGGACCGGCACTAGTGGTTTAAAAAAAAATTGAGCTTAATGCCTTCAATTGATCCCTATAGCCAACTGCGACTAGTTGGTTAAGACTTGGTTATTGTTGTACATAAAATACCGATAACTAAATTTATGAGCAGTTGTAATAGTACATGGTGTGAAGAAAGCTTTTTGGATTTGATTATTTGAATTATGTTACATGCTTCTTGCGCCTTTTACAGATTTCTCGGTTTTATGTTTTTGAATAGTGAATGATTTGTTTACCCTTGATTCTTGGAAAACAAGGGCGAAGTAGCCAACAAACTTGTGGATTTGACCTTCCCTATGGCTGTTGATTGCCATTCCTTACCCAAGAGTTACACTTCCAATATATTAAAGAGACAATTGCCCCCAAGTTTGTTATCTTTAAAATTTAGAAAAAATTGAGCATAGAAAGTTATACTCTTGTTGGAAGTCAAGGACTACCTCTGCTATTTAATTAAAGCTTATGAAATGTTTATAATATAAAAAATGTGGAATGAAATGATGGTTCTCTGATGTGAGATAATCCTTGTTCTAAAGCATGCACTATATCAAAGATATATGGGCCATAATGAACATGAACAATAGTATTTATCCCCCTCACGTCTTTAATTTTGGTAACTGTTATATTCCTTAAGATTTAGCTAAAAACTCATGAAGGGGGATTCTTTGATGCTTCTGTGTATTCCTAAACCAATTTTTACCCTGTCCTTTTCAGCCCGAGGTAGATAAACTTGCTAAGAAGGCATTTTGCTCTTGGGTTCGTGCATACACAGCCCATCGTGGTGAGTTGAAAAGAATATTTATGATCAAGAAACTTCACTTGGGGCACGTAGCAAAAAGCTTTGCATTGAAACAGCAACCCTCTTTAGTTGGACAGTCATTCCAGAAGCAAGCTAAGAAGAGAAAAATATTTGAGAGGAAAACTGGGGTGTCAAAAAAGAGAAAAGTTGGGAGTGTGACAGAACGCAGACCATGAAAGTGGCTCATACAAGTTTTGACAAAACAAGGTCACAAATGATCATGACTATGGATGATGGATCCAAAGAAGACAGTCAAAACAATGGGGTTTCCAAGAGACCTGAGATGAGATAGTGTGAAGTTCTACGATTCTGTTCATTTCTGTTGCCCAAATTTCTAACGTTCATTTCAAGCCAGATGCTAAAATGTATACTATTAATTAATTCTTTTTGTTTGATATTATGTATAAACTCTTTGTGATGGGTGGGGGTTAACTTACTAATGTGCTTACAGTTGTAGTTTCTTTGGAAGAGTCCAAATTATTAGCTAAGCCCATAGTCGGAATTCTAACAAGGCTTTTGTTTTGGACTTTCAGAACTTGTTCTTTTTGGTCTTGCAATGGATTTTCTCTGATCCACTGGATCATAGTTAATTTCACGTGTTGTGAATGTTGCTGGTTCAATAAGATTTTTTTTTATACACATTGGAAATTAAACATGAAATTTTTTCACTAAATTGATTTATAATGTAACATGATTAATGACTTATATTATCATTATATTTTGAAAAAGAATAATATTGTCAAAATTTAATCTCAATGATATATTGTACACCAACGTTTAAAAATATTTTTTTTATCGTAAATGTGATTTCTATTTGCACTTTCTTTGCGGTTCAAAGCACAGATATAAACGTAACTTCTTAGTTTATACAGATCTTGGATACAACAAGGTAACTAAATATGGAATAACCTTAAATGTATTATAAACTTTAGTTTTACTTAGATTGGTATATGTTAAACATGGTAACTAAAATTTAATCCAATCCTGTGAAAAAGTTTGTTTTTTTTTTTTTTTTGTTTTTAGTTTTGTAAGTTTTCAGTTTATTTGATTATCAACTTTTCAATTGAATATTTTGTCATAACAATGATCAGTGAAGGAAAATAGATCCTCTAAATTTTTAATTTGAAAAAAAAAAACTAGACGAAATCTTAACTCTTCTATAATTTTAATATTTAATGAATGTAACATATAAAAAAATATAAAAAACGTGCTATGAATAGATAAATTACTTTTAAAACAATTCTCTTTACCATTTATATAAATAAGAAGGTAAAATATAAAACCTTATATATGTTAAGTTAAAAATATTATCATATTTTCAGTTTCTTTAAAAGATCCTTTTAACAACACTTAAAAGTCGGAGTAATATTGTTATGTTTTTTTTTGCTTCACCGCAATTCAACGCAACCAAACCAACCGTCAAAATATAGAAGAATTGGACTCCTGATTTAAGACTTACGTAATAATATTTTGCATGATTAGAAACAAAAATTGGTAGTAATTTACATTGAAAGGATTAAATTAATGATAATAATAATATCTTGTATCATTAGAACAAAATTAATGACACTATATGTTTCAACCACCAAAAGGAACATAACACCTTTCCTCCATATGCAGAAAAGTAATAACCTTTAGGTTAATTACTGCATTTCATGTATGTCTCCTTTAGAGGTTGAAGCTCCTGACATGGTTTTATTGTTAAAAACAATCTTAAAGAGTTAAAGGAGACAGTTTTAAATGATAAGGTTGGAGATACTGGACCCATATCGGTCGGAAACCATTATCCTTTTAGCAAAGTCACGAGAGTTGAACAAAAGGAGAGTAATTTGCTGAAGGTAATAAAAATAGGTTGAAACAGTTTTGTATGTGAAAAAACATGAATGTGTGATGTTGGGAAGAACATGAGTGTTTTGACACCAAAAGGGTTATTTTGGCCTTACCTCTGCATTCTTATTTCCTTAATTGTAGCAACAAATGAGAATGGGTTGTTTGTTGTTTGTAAGACAACCCTGAAAGGAAAGGATAATGGTGGAAGTGTAACATCCCTTGAACCCTAAGAAATAAGGACTAAAAGTAGAAGCATAGGGTGTGAATCTAAGCAACCATGTTGCTCAAATTCTCCTTCACATTTGTTGCTAACATTGTACTACACTTTCAGTAGCTTCATGCAATTAATTGTTTCTGCATTGCACATGCCTCTGTAGGGTCAATGCTTCAACACCTTCATGTGACAATTATGCAACTCTTGGATCCTTCGATATCACCCCACTGCATTTTCTACTTTCCAAACAAATTTCACTTTCATTTTTCTTCAAAATTTTGCCTCCATGTTAGGTTTTTTTTTAACGAATATAATGTGGTGTCGTGTGGCATTGCTTTTTTAAGTTACTAAAATATATCAAGTTTTTTGAAATTACGAAAGATGAATTATATATATTTGAAAACGACGATTTCATTTGATGAATGTGAATAAAGATCCTGGAGATAACGTTGAAACATTTGAGATAACACAAATAAAAGGTGTGAAAATTACTAGAAATTCTCATATTGAGTACAGTAATTTTATCTTCTATTGCTTTCATAACTCGTATTGGTTGGTACTTACACTGGTTGAATGTGCATAATATATTTCTTCGTAGAGCTATAGAAGAATTCCACACGGAGATTCTTTTAGGATTTGAAACTAATAATAAGGAATGTTCCTAAAGAACACCTTAATGGTATGAGATTCTTCTAGGATTTTAAATTAACTCAATTTGTTTTGTATAAATTTGTTTGACCAAAAAAAATAGTGATGTCAAAAATTTAAGTACTAACAATTTTCATACAAATACATGTTTGCAATCTAGAAGAAGATTGCATATATGAATCTATCTTCTACATATCAAATATATTGAAGCTTATTTCACTTTCTAAGCTTCCTCTCAATAAAATAGTTAACTGTATTTCCCAATTTTTGTACAATCATTATATGAAGTTCATGAATTTATACCTTAATTTATAGTCATTTATTTATGAATCTATTTTCATTTTACACATGAATATTATAGAAAATACAAAAAAAGATATAAGTGATACACTATCAAGTTATTTTTCTTTTCAATTGTTGTTTATTATGAGCTTTTCTTTGGATTTTATTTTTATTTTCTAGTTTTTCATGTTCAAAATCATGTTACATCACCAACTCTCAATTCTAATTATAATTTAATATTTATTAGTTGTTAAAGTCAGGTATGATTTTTTATTTATAAAGTAAAATATACAACTATTCAATGGTTATTGTTTTACATGCCTAAAAAAATTTGTTATTTAAAAAAATTATACACACTTAAACCATTATTAATATTTTCAATTTACTTCATGCATGTTTTTGGAACATAAATTGCATGAATTTGATATATTTTTTAGTAAATCAGTTTTTTTTAGCTAAGAAAGAACAATGTTATATGGAGAATTGATTAATTATGAAATTAATGTTTTTAATTTTTATTGAAATACAATAGTTTTTGCAAGACTAGAAGTGTTGCACAGTTGAGCTCCAAGATTGTGGCTGAGCGCTCAAAGACAATTAAGAAAAATTCAAATATGGTCTGCACAACTAAACATCAAAGTAAGGTGTTAAGCCAAGAAGAAAACTTTCTAGTGAAAGAAACCTAAATTGATTGAAACTAGAGAGCTTGGCATCATGAGGAAAAGTTTAGCCTAAACGAGACCTTCTTAGGAAGGAAATCTCAAGACTGGAACACTAAGGTAGAAGCTTGAGCCACAAGAAAAACCTGCACGGGAGAAAACCTATGTTATTGAATATTGAAGACCGGAGTTGAGTGTCAATCTTAATTTCTATAAAAATAGAGTGCTACTCTACTTTGAGAGGTTCTTCTTACTTAGAATTCATCTTTGTATTCACTGAAACATTTTAAGAGAGTTATGAGAGAGAGACAACCACTCCATATTCTTGTAGCAAGAATAATCAACATGATAGCTAAATTCTCTTGTATTGAGGTTGGATACATAATCTACTTTAATTCTTTGCACTACTACTATTTATATATTTATATATGTGTGTGTGTGTATATATATATATATATATATATATATATATATATATATATATATATATATATATATATGGATTGAGTTGGAAAATTAATATCGAATCTAAGGTCCAACCAAGTCATCTAATGCATTTGAATGTTAGGATTGAGGATTCAATGTTGTGTTTAAGACCCTTAGATTTTACACTTAAGGAATTGATTTAGAATTACATAAGGACTTTCAATGACACTTGATTATTGTCAGATACAGTGACAAGTCTTGACCATTAATTTTGGAAGAGTCAAAATTTATATATTTTATCCTTATCACGAATATAACAAAAACGAATATGTAATTTAATATAATTATAGCTATAAAAAAATTACATATATCTAATTAATTGTTCTTTGTTTTTTCAAATTATAGAGACTATCAATAACTAAATCAAATCTAAATTTTTTAGCTATTTTTTCAATGTAAATAATCATTTGTGTGCAAAAAATTTATCTCACATTTTATTTTGTAATATGGTTTTGATAAATCATTACAAACAAAAATAAAATTTCATTCAAGTATAATGTACATTCTATTCGTACCAAAGATTGACATAATTTAAATATGATTGATAAAATCATCAAATTTGAATGATTAAAGGTATCTACGATAAAATAGTGAAACTGAATTTTTAAACTAGTATTCATTTGAATATGATATTGGACACTTAAAAACAAATTAATATCATATAAATGTTGTCTTGTTTCTTCATGTTTTCAAATTCAACAATTATTTAAGTTTTATCTCTAAAAACACCATTTTTTTAATACTCATATTTTAAAATAATAAAAATATATTATTTTACTTTTAATAAAAAAGTCAAAAACATATTGGTTATTTTCAATCTTCTTTTGTTTTGTTTAAATCATTTACGACAACACCTTCAATATTATTCATAACAAGTCATAATAAGTTTGAGTAACTTGAACTGAAGTTTAGCATAAATCATAATACATTGCTCGTGATACTTACTTAAGGTAAGAAAAGATTCCAACAGTAGGGAAATCCTTCGAAAATAAACATATATTATGTTGTATATGAAATTCAGATTTTGGTGTCAATAGTCTAAGGAGATTAAGAGTTAATTTAAATGAATCACATATTTATTACAAGTGAGACGATTTAGGAATAGATTTGAATGTGATTTGTACAATATTAGTATGGTACAAAGAAATAGAATTTAGATTTTATGTCGGATTTTAGTTGTTGTTCCATTACTATACTTTCAAAATATTTTAATGGACATCGATTTTGAAGATTTAAAATATTTGTAAAGAATTAACATCAGTGTATTTTTAATATTAAGTAAAAAACACATAAAAAACTCAATAGAAGATTTGAACTCAGAAATATCAGTCAATTCAAAACCCCTTAAAAAATTTAAAACTCTTTAATTATTGTACTCAATAAGCTAGGTTGTAAGTTTGTAAGTAGTAAGTTAGTTTAGAGGTTAACTTGCACCATATACACTACTAGTTTATAAATTGAGTTCATAAATTAGATTAATAGATAAGTGTTTACATAAACTAGTTTATAAATATAAAAGGGTTAAATATGTTTTTGGTCCCTTAAGTTTCAGTGAATTTTGGAATTAGTCCCTCTTCGAAACTTGATACCAATTTAGTTTTTCATCTTTAGAAATGTATGGATTTAGTCATTCTTACCAAATTTTGGTAAATTTATCTGACGTTTCAAGCGCATTTCATGATAGTATTTGAATTTTTATACCGTTTAACATACTTTCGCTTTAATGTTAACTTAAATATTATCATAAAATGTATTTAAAATGTCAAATAAAATTAACAAAATTTGGTAAGAAGGATTAAATCCATACATTTCTAAAGATGAAGGACTAAATTGGTATCAAGTTTCGAATATGGACTAATTCCAAATTTCATTGAAACTTGAGGGACCAAAAACATATTTAACCCAGTATAAAATAACTTAAAATCATAAGTCTTGTAATATAAATAAAATATGTGTTCTTATATGAGCAAATAAACATATAAAGTATTTCCAAACTCTGGTAAGAATAATGGCACGCTAACTTGATGTTTTAATTAGAGCTATCAAAATGGAATACCCAGTTCGGTCTACCACGAGTTGGTCATTTAGCGAGCCAACCAAATCTGGCTTACTTATTAATGAGCCAAGAAAAATTAAATTCGGTCCAACCCAGCATGAGTTGGTGGGTTCAACAGGTTAACTCACTAACTTACTTAATTAAAAAAATACAATTTTTTCCTTCCGTCCCAAAAATAAAAAATAAATTTTAATTGTGATTAAAATCTAAATAAACTTCAATATAGTCCAAATACAATCTCAAATAATATTCAACTCCAAATATAAACAAAAATCACAAAAATATTATGTTTGCATTTGCCAACCAATATATTGGCTAAAAAACGCAGTCCAACCCAAATACAAAACAATTGTCTAACCATTTATTTGTTGGTGGGTTGGCAACCCGTCCGGTTCACCACGGGTTCAACCCGGATAAGCCGAGTTCTTGGTGGACTGGATCAAAAATTAATCCTGTATGAAAATTTGTAAAAATATTTTAACCCAACCTGACTTAAACTCCTAGTGGACCAGGTTAGCTCATGAATTCTGACACACTTTGACAGTTTTAGTTTTAATAACACCTTTTAACAATGAAAAGAAAATACGGAAAACAAAGTATGATATGAAATAAGACCGTAACGGAGATAGATAAAAAAAAGATCCGTGAAAACTATAGGTCTAATCCAAAATAGATTAAAAAAGTAATAGCATAAATCAAAGGCAACTAATTTTAATCCAATTCTTTTAGTTTGTAGTTTAAGTTGGAAATACCTGTTTTAAATAATAATAATTTGTAAAGTACTGAAAAATAAAAATGCTTAATCAAAGTATACATATATCGTCACATCTAAAAGTTAAAATTAGTCAAATTAGTTTTATTTGTGTAACTTTAATTCAAATTTTTAAATTATTTTTTTATATTCTAAATTAAAAAAAAAATTCATTGGTCTAATATAGAATCGAAGTAGACGAATTGATAAATTTATGAGTTGGATGGTGATGGGGTGGTTGTTTTTCCATCTCTAATATGTGTGTTTGTTGGCACAGCAAAAGCTTGGAAGGAACCTCTTAACTTTTTTGTGTCGAAAACACTATTCTCCTTTTGTCTTGATTCTTTGTTTTTGGTCATTTTTTGTGAGGATTGAATGTGTTTAGGCCCATTAAGACGGCCCACAATTTGTCCTGTGTGTCGGAGGGGATCCCTTTTCCTAAATTCGTAACCCACTTATCTTTTTGAATGGGACATAACCTTCTCATTTTTCACTCTAAACTCTCACAACTTCTTTCATCTTGACGCTGACAAGAGGCCATAGCTAACCATTTATTTTACCCTCAAAATATCAATCAATCAACACTTACATTACATCCTATTTCTTAGCCCAAAGATCGTGTCCCTCACTAGATTCTTTTTCAATTACCTACTTCAAACTTTCATTATCAACCATAGTACTTCAAACTAAAACCCTAACTAATTGCATTTTATAATTGTAACTTTATATCTTATATATTTCTTAGAGATACCATCCAAAAGTAATCAATATTTGTATAGTCTAAAGTGTCAAATGTTTTTTAGAAATTTAAATGACAAATGCAACAAAATAAAGAAAAAAAACTACATATTATTATTATTATTATCAGAATTAAATATGGTTTTAGTTTCTAAATTTGAATGCAAAACTAGAATTTATCTCTTTGTCAAACTTTGATATACTTTTTTTCATAAATTTTAAAAGTGAATTAATATAGTCCTTTTAACCAAATTATAATAACTTTTTTTTTATGTATCAAACACGTTTTAATATGACGTTTGAGTTGACACATTTCAATGATTATATATATTCATTTTTAAAGCTTGAGGACCAAAATATATTAAAAGTGAAGATAAAGACAAATTATAATTTCACATACAAGTTCAGATACTAAAAACATACTTGACCTTGTTATTATTATTATTTACTATGTCCAAATTGACATTTGCTAAGTAAATAACTTTTACGTAAATAATTCTGATCATCGTCTCTTGGCATGTACGAGTAATCATTGATCATTCACTTCTACTGAAATATAAATACATTATCAACAACCAAATATCAAATACCTCAGTCAAGTTTTTATTGTAGCTTGTAATTTGTAACCACACAAATTCCTCAAATGATTTCCTACCTTAGGAAAAAAGAATGAGGATTGTAATGACATCAATATAGATATATAACTGTTAAGAAAACAGAAGAATAAATATATCAATTTCCATAAACTAAAATTAATATATACATAAATGAAAATAATTAATTAGTAATTTGATTTTTATATTTAAGTTTATAATTCACTTTAATTCTTATATTTATTTTTACTCAATTAAGTCCACATACGTGATTTCTTCTTCTCTTAAATAGACATTAACATTATTTCCAATGTTATGTATTAAAATTTAGATCACATTCTACTTTGTGTTTATTTTTCTTTTTCACTCTTTTCACCTTTCTTCACATCTCCCTCCATCTCCCAATGAATATTCATTTTGCACCATTTTCCAGATAATAATAAAACACCACCACATCAAAATGTTAACCTTATTTATACAATTCCAAAAGCAAAATTTTCATGAGAGCACAATAGAACAAGGTGACAAACTTTAAAAACTCAATTTTACTTTGTTAAGTATACCCTGGGGAGGAAGGTGGTGAGATGTGGAGAAAAGTGAAAGAAAGAAAAAAACATAGGAGTTTCAAAGTAAAAAGATGATTCAGATTTTGACATCTATTATTTAGCCTCAATTTAGAGGAAATGTATCTTAGGTTTAAATATAAAATCAAATTACTAATTAAGTCAAAAATAAAATTTTAAAAATACATGAAAACACTTTTATAAATTAAGTTATACATAAATTAATTTAAATTTATAAATGAAATAATTTTAGTTGTTTAATTTTTTTACTTATAAAAATATATGCGTAGGTTTGCCATAAACCAAATTTCAAGCATATAACTACCTTTTAAAAATTACAAGTACATCTCTACTTATAGGTATTATTTAAATTTGTTTCCACGTTGATAAAAAAAATATTTATATTTATTAAATACGAATATAATAAATATATATATATATATATATATATATATATATGTGTGTGTGTGTGTGTGTGTGTGTGTGTCTCTTTTTTGTTTTTGTATGTATTTCCGTTTTAAACTAAAAAAGTCTTAATTTATTTAGAATTTGATTTTAAAATTTATATAATTATATTTTTTTATTGAAAATAAAAACAATTGTATTATTAAATATTGAATTATTAAAAATATTACACCTTTATTTTTTTAAAAAATGAATATTTACGTAGATAAAAACATATTTACAAATATATTTATTATCAAAAAACCAAAAATGGGAAATAAATTTGTATATATTAAATATAAAATAATAAAAATAAAGATAAATTTTGAATTTGAAAAAAAAAATATAGCCAATTTCATAAATACTATCGACTGTGCAATTCATCCCTAATAAAGATCCATGATGGTTCTCATGATTGTTAATAATTTAGTATGTTTAAAAAACCATGGATAAAATTGTGACTTTGGTTGAAGGTTTTCACCTTTTGTTGGACACTATAATAATAAGTGTAGGAAAAAATAAGGCCAAAGTAGGTAGCAAAAGATGAAGATTTACCTTTCCAAATGAATAAACGGAAGAAGTTAGTTATACAAGGAAACGTTAGTTATTGTTGTGGTGTGATTATGACTTGGTTATAATGTTGCCACCTGTGTTTTGTGTTTGTTGTAATACTAAATAGTGTTTGCAACATTTGAACGTGAAGTGATTAATGGGAGAATACGACCTTAAAAACAACAAAAGAGAGAGTACACATGACAATGGTATATGTATTATTGAAGTTTGATGCCATCGTACGCCACCTAAACCCGACATCTAACTTGAAACACCAAATTAGTCAACGTCATCACACATATTAAATGCTACACATCATGTGCAAATTAGGATTCATGGATCAAATTAACTAAAATCTATTCTTTCATTTCTTTCTCTTCATACTTCACAATTTTTTAGTTTCTTTCTTTGTTTTTAAATCTACCACAATTTATAAAATTCATTTATTCATGTATATTTTTCTTATAATTCCTCTACTAATTATTGTTCATCAATTGATAACTTTTGATGAATATACGAGTAATGTGAATTTTATTTTACGAATTGATTTTGCGGTTGAGTTAAATTTAAAAATTATTTTTTAAGATAATTTTAAAATATATTTTAATAAAATTTGTTATTTATTAAATCTATTGTGTCACATATTGTGTGACTATTATCTGATGATTTATTAATATTCAATTTATATATATATATATATATATATATATATATTTTTTTTTTTTTTTTTTGAAATATGTTGAAGATTTCTATTGACTATGAGATAAAATAAATTTATGATATATAACTAAATACAAAGCTCATCTTCCTCTACATAATTAAATTAGATTTAAAATCTATATCTTATTAGTTTCACCAAACTAAAATTTTATGTTGATAGAGTATGGATGCTTTTTGAAACATCACATGGACGCAAATCCGTGACTAAAATATATTTCCATGGTCTTATAAATGTGTCGCTTAGAACATTTTTACTATAGTAATTTTATTTTCTTCATAAAGCTTTTTGAGAAAAAAAAAATCATGAAAAACTGAGTACACATATCGATTTATAATTGATTTTTATTGAAAGATTAAATTTGTAATTATTTTTGATAGAGGTAATATAACAAGCCCAGGTCTTATTGTTACGACTAATTACTCTATTACCAGACACATATGGATAAAGCATTTACATGGATGTGTTTGGCCAAATTTCTCTAAAAATACTAGAAAAATTAAATTTTAACTAATAAAGTTATTTAATTTTTTAATATTAATTCTTAGGTAAAATCTTGTCCAGACAAGTGCCTACCTTACTAAATTTGACAGTAACATTTGTTAAAAGTAGTCTGAACTAACTTATAAAAAAGAAAATCATAAACCATTTTCACATATTCAATTAAATAATGAAGTTGTATATACAATACGTTTGGTCTGTGTTAATTTTGGATGCAATATACAGAGGAAGTGGGGACCAATAACACTTTATGACATGTAAAATATGAGAGGTAACCTTCTGCTGAAAACTGATGCATATATAATTATTATTTCTTGTAGGGTTTAAATTTTCCATGCTTTGTGACAGTAAATAAATTCATATTATATTCAAGCTTTGGCAGCTACTGCAAATGCTATTCATTGGTTGAAATTTCAGTACCACCACCAATGGAAATATATTTTTGGCACTCACAAAAATAACAGTAATTTAAAAAGAAAGGAAGAAAAAAAAAGCAATATGATTTTGAATCTTGCTGTAATGAATGATAATAATGCAGGTTTGAGTGTGACCATTATTGCAACTGCATTATGCTGATTGATTTTTGGATCTATGAAAACAGTGTTTGCTTACATTTTACCAATCAGCTTCTGATGATTACCATATATATCTAAATCCTTATTTAAATTCTGATTATTCGTGTGAAGGCACAGATATTTACACCACAATAGCAGTTATTATTGTTACTATAAAGAGCTGAATTTTTTCTTATACACCCAGTAAATTTTACATAATTTAGAAGTTAAAATTAAAAAAATTTAAATACTCTTACTTTCTTTCATTTTTTGAGATATCTTTTAAAAACAACACCGTAACATAGTTCAAATACTTCAAAATAGACAATATTTCAGGAACTCAGGAACGCGATGCTTAACAATATTATGGCCTCCAAATAAGCATACATTTTTTCCTCTTACTCAGATGTTTAGAGATGGAAAGTTGTAAAAAACAAGGAATAAAGAACATTCTTAAAGCTGGTTTTTCCACCTAATGTACGTCCACCACAAACAATATGATTAATATACATAAATACAGTTGATGTTATATTTTTGCAAGTAAGAATACATAATGGTTAACTTTATTTTACAAAAATTAATAATGTTGATAATTATTAATTATTACATGTGATATGTAAATATGATTAGTTTGTCTCAGAAAGTAGTTAAAAATAAATGCAGGTGACTACATTTCATGATTCATATATGGTGTGTTACAAAGTTGTTCAAATGTTTAATTGAGGTTGACTTTAATTACCACATACAAAATTTATAGTTAACATTAGTTTTGTTTTGTGAATAATAAGTGAACGTATTATAAAGATATTTATCATAACAAACTATATGTAAATATTAATATTGTTAACTTTGTTATGTAAGCATGTTATTACAATACACACAAATCACATATTTCAATTTTTTGTCTTACATTGTATTTTACAAATAACAAATTAACATGTGGATTAAAATAATTTTATTTTTTTCATAAGATAAGTTGTGCAGTCGATTAGTTTTTAAAAAATGGATCGATTAAATAGTGGTTAATAATGTAAAAGTATAACAGCCAAAAAATACAGAAAAAATAAAAATGAAAATTATTATTTATTTAATGGGTAATTTTTTAATGGTGGTGAACATGATACGGTCATCTACATCCAATTAAAACGATTCTTATGGCTAATTTTGTTTTTCAAGGGATTAATTAATTATGTTATAAAATTTTTGAAATCTAATAATCGTTAACATCTTACAAATAAAACTAATTATTTAATAAGGGACTTTATTTTTTAATTAGTAAAATACCTATATATTAATTGTTAGAAAAAAAAAAAGGTGCCTTTTTCTAATTGAGAAGAACATGCCTGCAAGTTGTTCATTTCTAAAAGGACTGAAAAGATCCAAAGTGTAATAAGGAAAGTTTGTAGAACAAGTTAAAGAAGGAAATTTAATACAACCAGTTTATCAGAAAACTAGTTAACTAAAATAGCAATATCATATCTTCTTCTACATCATCACCCTAATACAAAATTATTATATCTACAGTACCAAAAAAAATCCTTTCTTGCGTAAAAAACATAATACCTAAAAAATAAATATAAACTCTATAAATGTATGTTAGCTATCATATTAATTTTTGAAAAAAAATACCGTTATTTATTTCTCGTTTTCTGTTCAAAATATTTAATTTTTAATTAATTCATATATATATATATATATATATATATATATATATATATATATATTTTTTGTGAGTAAAAATAAAAATCTGATCATAATTTAATTTAGAACAAAAAATTGTTTTGAGTAAAATAAGAAATGGTTGAGTAGTATTTTAATGGTGCTATGCAGGAAGTGATGATAGGGTTGTAATAATTAAAATTCGAAAGTATAGCAAAGATGAGAATTAATGAATTTGAAAACTGAGCAATGATGAGAACCCCATGCGAAGTCAATAATAGCATCACATTTGTTTATTGCAGTGTGCGTGGAGCTAAGGAAAGCTGCACAATGCTTCTTCTGTAGCTTGTCGGTGATGATAATAACTAATCAAATTACAAACCCTAATTTCTGTCCTTTCTTCATTAAAAAAATGAAAAAAACACTGTTATTTGTTTATTTGTCTTAACGTTTTATTGTTTTAGCTGAAACCAACCAGGTTTGTGTTGCGTAGGTGGATGTTGAGAATTTGAAAGAAGGGATGCGTGGGGTGTGTCTGATGCACGAGACATAAACAGAAGACACATTCACATTACCACCTTCGAAGCTTTTATATTCATATTAAATAGGAACACTTGCAAGGGAAGGTTCCCTCCAATAGTTACTTCTGCCATGATTCTCGTTTCTTGCTTCCTTCTCAGGGCTCCATGCATCATTTTGCACTCCAAATTCACTGTACAATTTTCACAACTTAGATTACTATATTACTGTCACTTTTTTTTCTTCAAACAAATATGTTGGTTTCTCTAGGTGTGTTGTGTCAGGCTTAAGGCTACATTCGTCTTGATTTGCTAGGTAGATTTAATATTATTATAATTACGTCCATAATAAAGTGATTCTTAGTTTCACATCGATTAAAAATGAAAAAGTAGAATAATATATAAAAATAAAGATTTATAAACTCATCACTTATGTTGGATTGAACGCTTATCACTTAACCAAAAACTATAGTTATTAGTTAGGGTGCAACTCTTTCTACTTAAGAGCGTATGAATTCAAGCGTCATGATTTGATTGTGACTCGGTCCACCCAGTCTCTGCCACAGGACAATTGCTGTCACCCGCAATAAATTAGTGTCAATTCTTTATGTGTGTGGGTTAAACTCATGTCTTAATAATATTGTATCTCTCCGATGATTTTTTCTTCATAGTCCAAGATAATTATTACTATGTATTATAACAGGTTAAATTTAAGTTGTTCTCACTATTAATTGGTTGGTCTACTCAGTGTTGGAGCTAGGTAACTGTTAAGTGGTACCTTGTTGGCTTTTGCATGAAAAGTGTTCATGTCTAAAGGTATATGGGTTAATAATGTTATTGGTGTTATTCATTTGGTACATTCATGTATATGAATATGGTTTTGGAAATTGCTGTAGTTGAAACTGACTTTAGTTAAGTTCATCTCCTTTAAAAAATAAATAAAAAAAATCTCCAGAAAAGAAAGCTAGTCTCACTTTCTACTCCAAAGAAAAAAATAATAATAATTCAGATTTCACCTTCTGCTCCTGTGCAGTTCACCTTAACCTATGACTCTTCTATACTATGACAGAAATGTATGTATATATTTATGCATATAAATCTCAATCCCTGAGGAAATAAATCTCATATTACTAAATATTTTAATAAAAATGAGATCTGACTTAATAATTAAACTCGTTGTTCTAGTATACGAAAAATTTATATAATATATGATATACTGAGACAGTAATATTTTTTTTTTTTAACTTTTTTCTCAACATTAAAGAGTTGATAAGCTGATTAAAATATTATTTATGACTTCAATGATGTATCCATCAATATCAAAAGGTTCCAATAAGAATATTATAATAATTAAGTAATATTAAAAAGTTTAATTAAAATCTTAAATAAAACTTGAATTTATATGTTTTAAACATTTAAAACACGTGCAGAGTTAAAATAAAATATTTTGTCATATAAAACTTAATATTTTAATAATGTTTATTATTACTAATTAGTTTATATGTTAGATATTTAGATTACTTTTATTTCATTAAGAGAAAATTACAATAATATATTATTAAATACTTTTTAACAAAATCGATTTAGATTAATTTAGATTAACTTTTTAACAATAAATATTCCACACTAGCTTTTCGTAATAAATTTAAAAAGTGAGAGCTTTTTTCGAGACTTCTCATATTAATAGTGCAAAAAGTTGATGTAGAATTTGTTTTTATCCTTTCTTTCTAATATTTAATGTAAAATGTGTTTTTTTTTTCTATTTCATCTTTTGAAATTCTTAACCTAATATTTTTTAGATAATTTGTATTTATACTAATTTAAAAAAAAAAAGAGAGATTTGTATGATCATTCTAAAGAAAAAAAGAAAACATTAATTGATTCATGGTTTTGGTCCTATTTAAATTATGGCTTAAATATTTTTTTGGTCCTCATTTTCGTAGTGTTTGTTGCGGATGGTCCTCATTTTGACAGAATATTTAAAATGGTCCTCATTTTGACCGAATGTTTAAAATGGTCATCATTTTCGTAATTCATGTTTTATTTGGTCCTTTTCTGTAACGCCGTTTAAATCATTAACGGAGCATTGTACAGGTGACACGGTTTGTATTAGGGTGTGTTACGTGTACTGTGCATATGGCTAATTAACGTTAATTTTTCAATTTAGGAGAAATTTTGCAATTATGGAATAGCTAATACTTGCCATTAGGGATGGCAACGGGGCGGGGCGGGGACGGGTTTCGCTATCCCATACCCATCCCCGCATAAAAAATTCATCCCCATCCCCATACCCAAACCCAACGGGTATCAAATTTTTTTCCCATCCCCATCCCCACCGGGTAACAGGTATAATCTCGTACCCATACCCGTACCCGTGTTCTAACTACTTCAATATTAATTTTTATAAAAGAAAAAAAATTACGGTAAAGAAAACATAATA
>Ga0214542_1004317_pt1 | contig 28323 bp, 22 predicted proteins | sample CNSS1metaG_FD_160096 | JGI IMG/M metagenome (GOLD analysis project Ga0214542, IMG submission 160096) | Root nodule microbial communities from cowpea collected in UCLA plant growth center, Los Angeles, California, USA - CNSS1 | ecosystem: Host-associated > Plants > Roots > Nodule | place: USA...
ACAGCTTCCTTCGCCCCCCCCCCCCCACCACAATGCACAAGCTAAAGCTTCCAACAGCCGACCACATCTGCATGAAGGAAATGAAGATGTTGTGGACTAAATTACAAACCGACTTGCAACCCATGGGAAGAAAGGTTGAGAAAGTCTTCGTAAGAGCAAACCCCAGGCCGAGGGACCCCAAGTCGCCAAGGTACTCGCATTACGCACCCCTAAGCGCCTCGCGATCATGTATCCTAGATAAGGCTCTACAGACAGACCTCATCCCACCCCTTCAAAAGGCCTTGAACCCACCAAATGCCGACATGTCTAAATATTGCAAGTACCATCGTAATAATGGCCACACAATGGATGAATGTAAGGCCCTACAGGACAAAATTAAAGAATTGATACGGGTCGGCCACTTGAAGTGGTTCATTAGAAGTGACAAAGGAAGCTCGCGATCGCGATATGGTCGTGAATCAAATCGCCCAAACCACCAGCCAAGCAACAAAAGTATATAAGAACATAGAAGAGACCCCCTCTCAAAAGATGATAGTCACCCTAGCGATCAACCACCACTAAGAGGAACCATTAACACAATCTCTGAGGGGTTCGCAAGAGGAGGAGTCTGGCCTCAGCTAGAAAACGTCACTTGTGAAGCATACAGTCCATCAACATCATAACATGCACCCATAGAAGGCGAAGAATGTCGCCTATAACATTCACCAACATTGATTTTCAAGGTGTAGATCCAGACCAAGATGACCCTATGGTGATAACAGTAGAGGTCGAAAACTTTGTGGTAAAAAAAATACTTATCGATCAACGCAATTCTGTAGACATCCTCTATTGAAAAACTTACCAAAAACTACAAATCCCAGAAGCAATGATCACCCTATATGATGAACTCATCTACGGCTTCTCTGGAGAACGGGTATGCACCAAAGGATACATCGACTTACATGCAGTCTTCCGCGATGGCAACCTGAACAAGATTGTACCCATACAGTTCTTGGAGGTATAAGCGCATACCTCGTACAATATCTTGTTAGGAAGGTCGTCGCTCAACACATTGAGAGTAGTCGTATCTACTCCTCACTTAGCTATAAAGTTCTCATCTGTTACAAGCAATGTCTTCACCATCCATGGAAATCAAAAACTAGTACGAGAATGTTATGTGGCAAACATGCAGCCACAGGAATCGGCTCTGGCCGCCATTAACGTTGAAAGAACCCTTGGACCCGACAAAGCACTGGCAGGAGAAGACATTGATCTCAAGGTCGAGTGCGACTCCAAGATAGAGAAGAAGTTGTGCACTAAACAATAACCGCACCCTTAAAATCGGGTGTGAGTTAAAACCACACGAAGAAGTTGTCATAGAGAAGACATTGAAGAACACTGCGGACCTGTTCACTTAGACCGTGGTTAATCATCTAAGGGTTAATCTCCGCATAGCGGTCCATCGATTATCCGTGTTTAAGGAAGCACGGTATGTTTGGCAAAAAAGAGTGGAAACTGGGCGAAGGAAGAAGGTTAGCCGCTAAGGCAGAAGCGGACAAACTTCTCAAAGTCGGATTCATAGGGGAAGCACAATATACAACATGGCTTGTGAACATAGTTCTCGTTAAAAAACCTACTGGCAAGTATTGATATAAATAAGGCTTGCCCCAAAGACGCATACCCCCAACAAAGTATTGACCGCCTAGCTGATGGTACGGCGGGAAACAACATGTTAAGCTTCTTGGACACTTATTCAGGCTATAATTAGATACCCATGACCCTAGGAGATATGATAAAAACTGTCTTAATCACCGAAGAAGCACACTATTATTATAAGGTCATGCCATTTGGCCTTCAAAATGCAAGGGCTACTTACCAAAGACTAATGGATAGGGTCTTTAGCCATATGATAGGCAAAAGCATGGAAGTATACGTTGATGATATGGTGGTTAAATCACCAACCCTAGAGCAACACTCTGAAGACTTAGCAGTCATCTTTGCAGCTTTTAGAAAGTTTGACTTATGATTGAATTCGGAGAAATGCGTGTTTGGAGCAAACGGGGGGAAGTTTCTTGGATTTATGCTAACACAAAGGGGGGTAGAAGCCAACCTTGAAAAATGTAAGGTCATCATAGAAATGCGAAGTCCCACCAACATCAAGGAGATACAGCGACTGATAGGACGGTTAACAACAATATCACAATTCCTAGCTAGGTTCGCAAACAAAATCAGACCAATGATTCGGCTACTTAAGAAGTCAGCCAAATTTGCGTGGGGTGAAGAATGTCAAAAAATGTTTGACCAGTTAAAGGAAATACTAAGTTCCCCTATGATCCTTCGAAAGCCTAACATAAGGGAACCTATAATAGTATACATAGCAACTACCGATGTATTTTGTCAACAGAACACTTCAAGATCCAGAAACTAGATACCAAATGGTGGAAAAGTGGCTTTATCATTAGTTACAACATCAAGAAGGTTGAGGCCATATTTCAAGAATCACCAAGTCATTGTTCGCCTAGGCCATAGAACTCTCAGAATTTGACATATGTTTCAAACCGCATAACCCCACAAAAGCCCAATGCTTGGCAGATTTTGTTAGGGATCTGCAAGGTAGGCAAGAGGATGACTGGTGGGTACTACATGTAGACGGGTCTTCCAATCCCAAAGGTGCAGGAATCGGCATTGTCTTGGAAGGGCCAAACTAGATCATCATAGAGAAGTCGTTAAATTTCGCTTTCAAAACATCTAACAACCAAGCAGAATATGAAGTCATTTTAGCTGGATTACCACTCGCCAAAGAAGTAGGAGCACATTATATAGTATGCAAAAATGATTCCAAACTTACAGTAGGTCACCTCAATAATGAATACCAAATAAAAGATTTGTTGCTTCTCCAATACTACCACCTGGCCTGTAATATAATTAATACAAGTTTTGATGAAGTGCAAATACAACATGTACCTAGAGGAGAGAACGTCAAAGCAGATGCCCTATCTAAGCTAGCGAGTACAAAAAAGGGAAAATGTAAATCCCTGCTCCAGCAAACGTTGGCGGCACCCTCGACGAGTAACACTTGCATGAGTATAGAACAAAATGGTGAAACCTAGATGACAACATACATACACTACTTAAAAATCGGAAACATACCAAACCTAGTGGACAAAGAATGTGTGTGGAAAGAGGCGCGATATACAATGATTGTGGATGAGCTCTATAAATGGGGATATAGCCAGCCTCTCCTAAAATGTGTCACTAAAGAGCAAACTGGGTATATTATACGAGAAGTTCACGAGGGAATTTGCGGTTATCATTCTGGATCTCGCACTATGACAACTAGAATCCTGCAGGTTGGCTACTTTTGCCCAACCATGGAAGTTGATTGGCATGACTTTGTCAAAAGATGCATACCATGTCAAAAGCATGACAACCTCACTCATGTAAGGCAAGAGGAGTTGCATCATATTTATTCCCTGTGGCCATTTGCAAAACGGGGAATGGACATATTAGGACCGTTTACTCCAGGAAAATGGAAAGTTAAGTTTCTCTTGGTAGGAATTTACTATTTCACAAAGTGGCTCAACCCTTAGCAACCATTACAACCAAACAGGTCCAATAGTTTGTCTGGAAAAACATCATATGTCGGTATGGGGTGTTGCACACCATCATAACAGATAACGGGAGGCAGTTCATAAATAGAGAACTCGTGAAATTCTACACTGATTTGGGGATAAAACACGTTATCAGTTCAGTAGAACATCCCTGTCGCAACCAAAATCGCGACGGGATGACGAACCAAAAATAAAAATTTGCAAAAACAGAGTTTGGAGTCGCCACCATAGTTTATTCTGGAAAACTACGGAAAAAATCAAAAAGGATAAGACAAGGTCTGCAAAAAAAAAATAGATTTGGGATCCAGGAGTCGGTTACGCATAGGGAAAGTGTTAATACCCCACAACGCCCGTCTTGTGACGGTACCTTTAATTAAACGTGCAAAAAGGATGATGTGGTTTTTCAAAATAATTATTTTCCCCGAAAATAATAATAAATGAATTTACAAAAGAAACAAAAATATTTTTTTGGTTTTTTTTGGTTTTTTGGCCCGACGAGGATTAATCCTCGCTCCTACGTATCTCCATTCACAATGGAGAATCCTGGGTTACGTAGTTTTTATGAAAAACTATTTGAGAAACTTTTTTATTTGATTGTTTTATAATTTTGAAAACTTTTTTATGTTTGTTTTTGGAAATAGGTGTCATGCGATGCGAGCGATCAGATAGACACTAAAAATTAAACAAAGAAAAAATTTTTTTATTTTAGTTTTTTATATATATTTTTTTATATTTTTTGAAGAGAAAAAATTTGAAAAATTGGTGTCACGCGACGCGAGCGATCGGACGAATACTAATAAAAACTATATAATGAAAAATGAAAAAAATAAATCAAAAGAATTAGAAATTGGCAATGACGTACCTTCAAATTTTTTCGATATATGTTCTCTTCTATATCAATCTCACCCTCTTGTTTCCCAACAAAGGTAGAAAGGAGGTGTGTGGTAATGAAAGAGAAAGAGGAAGTGTAGCGAATATTTTCTTTCTATTTTCGACCTCCTTCAATACGTTTTTTTTTTAAAGAGAGATAAAAAAAAGGTGTGTGTGGGAGTGGTGATGAGAAAGAATTATAGAAGTATAGAGAATTGCCTTTTTTCGGTCTCGTCCCTTTTCCTGGAACAAACTGTCTATTTATATTCACACCTTGCAATATCAATGCAATCTCAGTCTTAATTGTAATGAACAATATAAGGAAGGAATTAGTCATGATAGCAGCACATTATGGGTATCAAATCGCAGCAAACCAAAGCACAATATCAATCAAGATCGGTAATATTGATTCTAACCATTAATAAATCAGAGTACAAAATCAATCCCAATTAGTAATATTTATTTTAACCATTAATAAATCAGAGCACAAAATCAATCCAAATTAGTAATATTGATTCTTACCATTTGAAGAGATATTCCTTCTAATTATTAGAATCATATCACTAATTTCTTTATCAGGAACAAATGGTACGTTGGGTTATTGGACTTATGAAAAGGTATGTGATAATTAAAAACAAATTGGGCTCTTCCTTCTTCTTTTTTTCCTTTTTTTTCATCTCTTTTTTTTCTAAACTTAAAGTTTGAAAATCTTTGAAGAAAATTTTGTTTCACATTTTTGTTTTTGAAAATAAATTTATTCACCTAAACAAAATTGGATGTTGACAATCCCCAAACTAATGGGCAGGTTGAAGTCGCTAAGAAAGTAATCCTTATTGAACTCAAGAAAAGGTTGGTGAATGGCCAGAAGAATTGTTGGAAGTAATATGTGCCTACAGATTCACACCAGAATCCATAAATGAATCTTCATTCAACTTAGTATACGGTGCAGAAGCCATGATACCCGTGGAGATCCGAGAACCTTCCCTAAGACGACTAAACTTTAACAAGAAACTCAATGAGGAAAGCTTACACATAAGACTAGACTTGGTAGTCGAGTTACGCGAGAAGGCACAAATAAGAAACATAGCGGCTAAGCAAAGGGCAGCAAGAAAACACAACTCCAAACTCCAACCGCATGCATTCATAAAAGGAGAGTTGGTAAGTTGTCATGACAACATATACCTAACATGTGGAATGTATCCCACCTCAAATTTTGTTTTAGTTAAGATGGACGATACAAGTTGATCCCATGTAACCCTAGGTGTACTCTTTTTCCTCACCCGACATTTTTCCCTGAGGAGGGTTTTGGTTAGGGAGTTTTTAACGAGATGTCTTAAACAATTAATAAAATTAGGGTTTCTTTAAAATAAACTCCATTCTCTAAGTTCCTTTCTGCCTACTTAGATAGACGGTCCTAGTCGAACACTATTGTTTTAAATTATTAGTTCCCTACAGCCTACTTTAATAAGCGGTAATGGTTTCCCTGCCGCCTACCTTAATAAGCGGTCCTGGTCAAACACGTTTGTTTACAAATTATTAATTTTCTGCCGCCTGCTTTTGTAGCATTCCAGGTCGAACGCATTCAATAATTCTTAAAAAAAATCGTATCGCTTACTAAGAAAAACACATGTCCTTGCTATCTCAATTACTATCGTTTACTACAATTTTTTCAAAACTTTATATATCTCAACTACTATGCGAAATGTGAAACGTAAGCAGGCAGTCATGGACGAAAAATTACAAGTAAAAATACTAGGCAGCCAACGAATTACAAACGAGAATCAAGTAATAAGAATACGAAAGCAGAAACAACATCTTAAAAAGTAACAAGCAATAACACAAATATGAAGTAAGTGACAATATACCTCAAATTAATCAAACAAGTAAAACAAAGAGCGGTCATAAATGTTCAAGGTCAATGACAAGTGCAAATCATTACAAACTTTAAACGCATAAAAACATAATCCAAATATAATCATTTAACAACAATGTTAGCTTCCTCATGGATAGTAGTCTCTTCCTCCACTATAGGATCACCACCAACGTCTTCTAGTTCTTCGACAGCATGATTCAAGCTCATTTTTTCTTCATCTATCAGGCATTCATCGACGACATCTTTGTTGATGTCATATCTAGGATCAACAACATCCACCTCCTTGCAGAATAACACCACCTGCCTTAAGCCCTTGTTAAAATCGTTAATATGTTCCTGAATTATGTATTTCTTTAAGTCTTCCAACTCATTCTCAATACCAGCATATTTTTCCTTCAGTTCATCATTGTCGGCCTCCAAATACTTAATTTTTTCTTTCATTTTCTTTTTCGAGTCTAGTTACCTAACCTCCAAGAACCAACACGTTTCCTCTCAGTCGCTCATTCCTCCCTCTCCTTATCCCAAGACGCCTTGTCCTCCTCATACTTGGCCTCCAAAGCCTTTAATTCCTCATGAGCTTGGTCTAGTTTGGCTTTTCCTCTTTCTTTAATCTCCCTCTATAGTAAGTTGCCTACCCTCCGACCAAGAATCAAGGCTTTTCTATTAAACTCCAGCATAGCTATTCACCATTGCATTGGGTTCCATATTATCTATGGAAGATAGTACCGCTTCTGCCAATTAATGTCAATATCATGACAGACGGATGTTTCCAGCAACTCTATAAAACAAGCTTCGAGTTTTTTAAGCCCAGATGTTGACCCTGGCCCTAGTAGCTCAGCCCTTACTCTCTTAATATCTTTTCCAATTCCCTTCTGGACGAGAGCTGTTGCTTTCCTTTTTGAGCCACTATGAACTCGAACTTCCACCTGGGTTCTTGTAGGTTGAGAACTTTGGTATTTCCCGCGTTCTTGGACTTTTCGACCTGTTCTTTATGCAAAGTCCTTAAAAGATTCAGATTCTTTTTCCCCAACTAAGCCATATGCCCTACAACACAAACAAACACTTGGTTATCTTTCTTACACTAAATAGAACAGAAAAAATAAAAAATGATACCTTCCAAATCAACAAGTGGATCTACTGATAAATAAACTCTAGCTAAGCCCTTAGTGAGCAACGTATCGCTAAATCTCCCTAAAACTTCTATTACTCGTTTGTCATCCACTGACAACTCCTCCTTCTTCAACCCTTTATAACATCGAGGATTATCTGTCCAGCTGAATGGGAACTTAGTACTCTCATCCTCATTATTTGTCCAACATGTTTATGCCTAGTCGGCTAACAAGGGACAACCAAGTAACCAGATTTCTTTGACGTGTATCATAAAAATATAAATGCATTCAGGAGAAGGATGCAGGTATAATTATCGGCTTAACACCCTGAATGCTTGCAGGTATCCCCAGCTTTTGGGTTGTAACTGGGTTGGCATAACATTCAGTAGCTGTAATATGCCCATGGTGAAATCATTGAAGGGAATTCGCATATGCAATTGACAGAAGTGGCACATATACATATAAAAGAACCCTTTTTTTCTGCCTCTCTTTGATCATGGCATATGCATTCAATGACGTTAACCCATTCCAGAGAGAGGATATTTGGAGAAGTATCCTTCTCAAAAATAGGAATACAACCCAGCCACAAGTTAAGTAACCGGGACCATCTGAACAAGGAGTACTGAGTCCTCACATCCGGAGCCACCCACTTGTACCCGGTCTTCGCTGGCATACTATTCTCAGCCACTTCCTTTGGGGATCCTCCCTAACGTTAGGAATAACCTCCATTTAGACCCATACCTCACCAAACATATAACTACTAGACCCACTCACTGAATCATTATCCCTACTACTTGACCCCGATGCAAAAGAACTATCACTATCACTAGACATACCTTATATGTAGAAAGTTTACGGCACAAAGAGAAAGGGGATATGTCATAACCAAAATCACGACGGGACGACGAACCAAAAAATAAATAAACAAAAAGAGGTTTGGAGTCGCCACAATAGTTATTATAGGAAACTGCGGAAAACCATAAAAAAAGAGCAAGGTCTATGAAAATAGATTTGGGGTACAGGAGTTAGTTACGCGTAGGGAAGGTGTTAGCACCCTACAACGCTCGTCCTAAGACGGTACCTGTAATTAAAATACAAATGGATGTGGTCTCCTTTTTAAAAGTTTATTTTCCATTCATAATGGATAATCAGAGGCACGTAGTTCTTTTTGAAAAAACTTTTAGGAAAAAAATTTTGAAAACAACTTGATTGTTTTTTTCCTTGAATGAAAACGTTGATATTTTAAATTTTTGGAAATATATTGAATAAAACAGAAACATTAAATACGAAACGGATGTAGATGATCATTTTTAAAAAACATATTTTATTTTTTTATTTTTTATTTAAAAAAATGAAAAAAGGAAAATAAAATACTAAGCTGATGCGGACGATCATTATAGTATTTCTTTTTTAAAAGTGAATTTTAATTATTTACTTAGAAACGAAAGTCATTGTAGAAATTGATTATAATATGGACCATTTGAAAAGCTATTAATATGATAAGGAAAAACATGTAAAAGCTAACGTTTAGCACTAAAACCCACATCAATGTATGATTCTTTTTCAAATATATGAACGATATATAAATATATACTTAAAAAACGGGACCCACCTATTTATCATCATTTTGATTGAATTGGAAAGTACAACTAAATTTGTGCCACTTTTTCAAAATTGTCATTACACTTTGAATTAAATCAAGCTTTTAGATTTAAAGGGTTTTAAATAATAAAACAAATGATTAAATCGTTATAGGCTTGGAAAAACCATGTACGCACTATCAGCTGCTGTAAAAACATCGAAGACCAAAATCATATCATTATCAACGTAGATAAAGATTAATACAATCTTACCAATACTCTTATAGGGAGTGGTTGAATGAGTAATTTCATAAGTGAGGGAGTGGGTTTTTGGTGCTTAAGATTATGGAAAAGAACTCAAGAGCTAGATGAACAGTGGGTTTTTGGGTTTTTAAAAAGATGTCTCTCAAGGCAAGGAAAAAATCCTTTTTTCTTTTTGTTTGATGGGTTATCTACATAACAATTTAAATCTAAAGTAATCTCATAAAAAGGTTCGTCTTAATTACAACGAATTTTAGAAGGCAAGAAATGGTCTTAATATTATCACATTATGGGAATCAAATCACAAAAAAATCATAGCACAAAATCAAAGGTGATCAGGACAAATTAATTATAATTAGAAAAAGATATTCTTGAGAAACATATTACTATTTTCCTCATCTGGAAAAGGAGGTGTCATAAAATTAGAGCACAAAATCAGAGTAAATGATTCTAAATTTTTGAACATATTTTGTTTCTAATTATTAGACTAACTTTTTGATATGGAGTAGAAATGACAAAGCATAGAGTGGGAGTGAGAAAATTAAATTTTGGGCTTCTATTAGTTGCAAGAAAAAACAATGTGGGTGTATAGAGTATTTTGGGCTAAAATAGAAACAAAGCCTCAAAAGAAAATACATAAAAGATTAAAACAATCTTTTTTTTCTTTTTTATTTATTATTATTATTATTATTATTATTATTAGTATCCTATTATTTAGACAAAGAAAAAAACAAAAGAAAAAAATTATTTACTTTTTTTTTATTATTTTTTTGAAAAAATAAATTATTATTATTTATTTAGCTAGACGAAATTGGGTGTTGACAGATGCCCCTCTTTACTTAGATTTTTCTTGATAATATGAAAATTTTATATTTTCATATTCTCAAAGAAATATTAGTAAAGATAGAGACACTAATTTCCTCCGGTTTCAAAAGAAACAAAGACCAAACATGAAATCAAAGGTCACAAACCAACAACCTCAATTCCAAAGGATTCAATGACCATTGCCATGTAGAAGGCCTTGATCCGGAAAAATATAAACTTTTTGCAAACTATATCTTTTTGAGAAAGATTAGACCAATCCCGAGGAGAGGGTCTATATCCAAAGGATTCAGCGACCATTACCACATAGAGAGCCCCGATCCAAAGACATAAAAATTTTGCAAATATGATTTATTTTTTGAGAAAGATTAAACCAATCTCGAGGAGAGGGTCTACATCCAACGGATTCGGCGACCATTACCACGTAGAGGGCTCCGATCCAAAAGCATTTTGTAAATGTGATTTCTTTTTGAAAAAGAATAGACCGATCTCGAGGAGAGGGTTTACATCCAAAGGATTCGGCGACCATTACCATATAGAGGGCCCCGATCAAAAAACATATACTTTTTGCAAATATGATTTCTTTTTTAAATAGATTAGACTAATCCTGAGGAGAAGGTCTACATCCAAAGGATTCGGCGACCATTACCATGTAGAGGGCCCCGATCCAAAAATATATACTTTTTGCAAATATGATTTTTTTTTTTGAAAAATTAAACCAATCCCGAGGAAAGGGTCTACATCTGAAGGAAAACCTGAATATTGATTTAAGCGTAGACAAACACAATGTGAATTCCATTTGAAGAAGAAGTAGAGTGAGCACAAGTGAAAAATTGCCCTTATGGTATGATATGATGGTATGATGTGATGAGGCTGCATGAATGCATGCATAAAACTCTTACTTTTCCTTCCTTTCCTTTTCTTTTCCTTTTTTTGGCATTTAGCGAATTCATTTGTGATTTTTTTCTTAACACAAAAAAACCTTTTTACCAATATTTTCATTATTTTTAATTACCAGCTCAGTGTGACACTTTTATAACAAAATTTATGAAAACCCAAATGATATATATATTTTTTATCAAATAAAGTGAAATACAAAAACTTGAAATGTCAATATCCTTCGTAGCATCCTCTATTATGGAATCATCATGCATAGAATTTTTTAACCGCATCAGAGTTGACTAGCAATGGTAACTCCTCCCCATCCATCCTTATGAGAATTAGTGCCCCACCAGAGAATGCTTTCTTCACCACATACGGGCCTTCATAATTTAGAGTCCATTTGCCTCTGTAGTCCCTTTGTATAGGTAAGATCTTTTTCAAAACTAGATCCCCTTCATGGAACTCTTTGGGACGCACCTTTTTAACGTTTTTTTCATTCTTCTTTAGTATAATTGTCCGTGACACACTACAGTTAACCTTTTTTCTTCAATGAGGTTAAGTTGCTCAAGTATGGCTTGAACCCAATCTGCTTCTTCTAATTGGGTTTCCATCAACAGTCGCAAGGATGGGATTTCTACTTCAAAAAGGGAGTACTGCTTCCATTCCATATACCAGAGAGAAAGGTGTTGCCTAGTTGAAGTAAGTACTGACGTACGATATCCATACAAAGCAAAAGGAAGCATCTCATGTCAATCCTTGTACGTGACCACCATCTTTTGTATAATCTTATTTATATTTTTATTAGCAGCCTCAACTGCCTCGTTCATCTTCGGATGGTAAGGAGAAGAATTATGGTGTTGAATCTTAAATTATGTACACAATTTCGCCATTATTTGATTATTTAGGTTGGTAGCATTATCAGTGATGATCTTGTTAGGCAAACCAAATATGCAAATCAACTCTCTTTTAATGAAACTCGTCACTACCTTTTTGGTCACACTGGCATAAGAAGCCGCCTCTACCTATTTGGTATAGTAATCAATTGCAACTAGTATGAAGCGATGTCCATTTGATGCTTTCGGTTCTATGGCTCCAATAACATCTATTCCCCACATTGAAAAAGGCCATGGTGATGTCAAAACATTTAGAGTTATGGGTGCCATGTTAATATTATCAGCATATACTTGGCATTTCTCACACTTCCTCACATGCATGCAACAATCATTTTCCATGGTTAACCAAAAATAATTAGCCCTCAAAATATTTCTGGCCATTGAATGCCCATTCATATTTGTGCCAAAAGTACTTTCATGAACATCTTTCAATATCACTTCGACTTCTTTTGCATCCACACATCTGAGGAGAACCATATCATGATTTCTTTTGTACAAGACATCCCCATTTAAAATGAAACTAGCAGCCAATCTCCTTAATGCTCTTTTATCATTCTCAGCTGCCCTTTCAGGATATTCTCGAGTTTCAAGATAATGTTTGATATCAAAATACCAAGGTTTACCGTCTGACTCCTCCTTGATGAAATGACAATACACTGGATCCTCAGAACTCTCCATTTTGATCATTGGTAGTTCTCTATTTGGAGCAATCTCAAACATTGATGACAAGGTAGCTAAAGCATCGGCTAATTGGTTATCTTCACGAGGAATGTGCTGGAATGTTATAAAATCAAAATACTCTATCAACCCTCTGATGTAAGCTTGATAAGGGATTAATTTCTAATCTCGGGTCTCTCATTCTCCTTTCAACTGATGGATAACCAAAGTTGAATCGTCATACACCTTCAAAACTTTTTCCTTTGATTCAATTGCTGCTCGAATGCCCATGGCACATGCCTCATATTCTGCGATATTATTTGTGCAATTAAAACATAGTCTTGTTGTCATTGGTATGTATTGAATTTCCGGATAAATAAGCATTGCCCCTATTCCATGCCCTAATGCATTAGATGCACCATTAAACAACAATGTCCATGCCTTTTCATCTTGACCTCTCTCACTCTCTTCAAACAAAGCCATGATATCTTCATCCGAAAAATCGGGTTGCATTGCTTGATAATCATCAATGGGTTGTTGAGCCAGATACTCAGCCAAAACACTACCTTTGATGGATTTTTGAGTGACATATACAATATCGTATTTTAACAAAAGCATCTGCCACTATGCTATCCTCCTAGAGAGAGCCGGCTTTTCAAAAATGTACTTTATTGGGTCCATCTAGGATATTAACCATGTAGTATGACTCAACATGTATAGTCTCAAAGATTGGGCAGCCCATGCTAGTGCCCAACAAGTTCGTTCTAGCATAGAATATCTTTTCTCGCAATCCCTGAACTTCTTACTCAAATAGTATTTTGCATGCTCAATTTTCCCAGTTTTGTCGTGTTGGCCCAAAACACAACCCATGGACTCTTCTAATACAGTTAAGTACAAAATAAGGGGTCTTTTGGGTTCTGGTGGGTGTAGTATCGGCGGGTCTTGTAAGTATTGTTTGATCTTATCAAAAGCGTTTTGACAATCCTCGTTCCATTCTAGAGCTTGATTTTTACGCAACAATTTGAAAATCGGTTCACAGGTAGCGATTAATTGGGAGATAAATCTAGCAATGTAATTCAGCCTACCTAGGAAACCTTGCACCTCCTTCTCCATGTTGGGAATTCGCATTTCTATTATTGCCCTCACCTTGTCAAGATCGACCTCTATCCCCTTTTGGCTAACAATGAAACCCAATAACTTTCCTGATTTCACACTGAATGTGCATTTAGCCGGATTTAATCAGTGTTTAAACTTTTGCAACCTTTCAAACAATCTTCTTAAGTTGATGAGTTGTTCTTCTTCAGATTCAGATTTAGCGATCATATCATCCACATAAACTTCAATCTCTTTGTGCATCATGTCGTGAAAAAGAGCTACCATCACCCTTTGATAAGGTGCCCCAACATTCTTGAGACCGAAAGGCATCACTTTATAGCAAAATGTTCCCCACAATGTAATAAAGGTAGTTTTTTCCATATCTACAACCGCCATTTTGATCTGATTATAACCCGAGAAACCAGCAATAAATGAAAATAGTGAGAATCTGGCTGTATTGTCCATTCGAACCTTCCCATCCTTCTTAAGCATGGGTACGATGTTTGCTACCCATTGGGGATATCTCGCCACAGCCAAAAATCCAGCATCATATTGCTTTTTTATTTCTTCTATAATTTTCAAGGACATTTCTGGTTTCATTCTCCTTAACTTCTACAAGACGGAAGGACACTTTGGCTTGAGATGGAGTTTATGTTGCACTATGTTAGTATCTAGTCTTGGCATGTCATTATATGACCAAGCGAAAACGTCCCTGAACTCTTTTAGTAAAGCACACAATTGTTCCCGTATTTCTTTCTTTACACTAGTGCCAATTTTCACTTCTTTTATCTCTCCTACATCTCCCAAGTTGAGCACTTCAACATTCTCTTGATGGGGTTTTATCTCTTTAGCTTTTTGTTCCACTAATCTCAACATTTCAGGAGAAGGTTCCCATTCATCCTCATAATCATCTTCCATATTATCAATGGGGTGCTCAAAATTAGGAAAATCGATATTAATATTTTCAAAACATCCATCATCATATCTACATTATTTGAGTTTATAATTATATTATAAAAGAAAGAATTTGGAATAAATGTTTTTTAAAATTAAATGCTATATTCTTAATAAATATTTTTCTATAAATAATATTTGAAATAAATTATTTCCTATAAATGTTATATTTTTTGAAGATTTCTTTTTTTATTATTCATTTTAGTTATTTTTTTAAGTTTATATTTTAATAAATTAATACTATAATTAAAAACTTATATTATAAAAGAAAGAATTTGAAATACATTTTTTTATAATTAAATATATAATCATTTTAAGTAAATGTTTTACTATAAAGAATATTTGAAGTATTTGTTTTCCTATAAATGTTTTGTTTTTGAAGATTTTGTTTTTTATTATTCATCTTAGTTGTTTTTTAGTTTAAATTTTAATGAATTAATACTATAATTTAAAAAAAAAGAATTTGAAATAAATATTTTTCTATAATTAAATACTATAATCTATTTAAATAAGTGTTTTCCTATAAAGAATATTTGAAATAAATTTTTTCCTGTTATATTTTTTGTAGATTTCGTTTTTTATTATTCATTTTAATTATTTATTAGTTTAGATTTTAATTAATTAATAAAAGAATTAAAAAATCTAATATTAATAATTAATAATAATAAAAATCTTATATTATAAAGGAAAGAATATGAAATAAATGTATTTTTATAATTAAATACTATATTCCTTTTATATAAATGTTTTCCTATAAAGAATATTTGAAATAAATGTTGATCCATAAATATTATATTTTTTTGATGATTTGGCTCTCTATTACTTATCTTTAGGACAGGCCAAAATATATCAAACTGCACTGCACTATTAATAACTGCACTGAATTAAAAAGTAGTTCACCTGAACTGCACTGAACTGAAAAACAGTTCAAACGAACTGAACTGTACTATTTTTTTTTTCTTAATAAACAGAACTGCACTGTATATAATATAAATTGAATTTAACTGTTATAAGTTATAAATTGCACTTTGAATGATAGATTTTTTTAACATCTAACCCCACCCCACCTACCATAATCATTTTTAAGAGAAGTTAACAAGATAGTTGAACATCACATCATGAAACTTGCAAATAAAATCATCTATGAAACTTGAATTTGACGACAATGATTAAAAGAATAAACTAGAATGGAGACGAAGAAAGGTTGAAATGGCTTTCCTAAATACGTTTTATCTTTCATGCCTGTTTAGTTTTCTCAAGCCTTTATTTTCATTACCTAAGAAACACTTTCTTTTCCTTTTCATTAGAAGTATAGTGCTGCTACTGTCACAAATTTTCCACCTTCCTTAACAGCCTTCGATGCTCTATGATAGTGTTTCTTTGATTCTAATTTTAATTAAATCTTCTTAAACTTGACTAACTTGAATTTTAGTTGTCATTTTTCGGCAATTTTGAGATAAAAATTTAAAGATTTGATGAAATCTACAAATTGGCCAAAACCATACCGAAAGCTGCCAAGTTAAAAGCTTAAACTGCCGAGTCTACATGACCGAAAGTATGTCACTGCTTGTATTACAGTTCAGTGCACTACAAGTTAATTGTTTGTAGTACAGTTCTTCAAACTTTAACTAAAAAATAGTAAGGTTTAATTTTACTATTAACAATTCAGTTATTTTTAGTTTAAAACAGTTTAATTAATTATAAGTTATCTTAATTATTTTTTGTTTGATTGAGTCGATTACGGAAGATTGTATAAATACTATCCTCTTTATAGGAAAACATTTATTATTTAATAATTAATAGCTAGAGAAATATTAAAGAAAATTTGAATTATTTTTTATATGATTAAAATTATATTTTACAATAAAATTTAAATAAATGAGTTAACATAAAAATTTAAAAAATAACAATGTCCTATAATAGTGACAAAAATTTTATACAAAGAATGTTTTTTTAAATGAATGTTTTCCTATAATTAAATACTATATCTTATAATATACATTCATTATTAATATTTTAATTTGATTATATCAATTATAGATGGATTTTAATTAATTAACTTAAAAATTAAAAAAAATAATAAAATATTAATAATTAATAATAAAAAAATTCTATTAATTTAAAATAAGAAAATTTCTATAATTAAAATTATATTTAACAATAAAATTTAAATAAATTACTAAACTAATTAACACAAAAACTAAAATTATTAAAGAAAAATTAAAATAAATTTTTTCTATATATAAATACTATATATTTAATAAATAAATGTTTTGTTATAAAAGAAATTCAAAATATTTTTTCCCATAATATAGCATTTTTTTAAATGCTATCAACTTCTCGAAGATCTTTTTCTTTATTATTAATTTTTAGTTTTTTTTTTATTTCATTAAATCAATTACATAAAATTTTTAATTAATTAATACATAAATAAAAAAATAATAAAGTATCAATAATTAAGAATGTTAAAGATCTTATATTAATTTAAAATAAATTTTTTTACAGTGATTAAAATTATGTTTCCAATTAATATTTTAATTAATTAATTATCACAAAAATTTAAAGAATAATAAATTTTCACTAATTAATAGCTAGAAAAATATTATAAGAAAATCTGAAAGATTGTTTTTATGATTAAAATTATTTTATACAAAAAAATTTAAAAGATTTACTTAACATAAAATTTTAAAAAATAACAATTTCCTCTAATGGTGACAAAAATCTTATATTATAAAAGAATTTTTTTTTAAATAAATGTTTTTCTCCAATTAAATGCTATATCTAATACTATATATTAATTATTAATATTTTAGTTATTTTTTTAATTCGATTAGATCAATTATAGATGGATTTTAAGTAATTAACTTAAAAATTAATACAATAGTAAAATATTCGTAATTAATAATAATAGAACATTTATATTAATTTAAAATAAAAAACATTATACAATTAAAATTATATTTAACAATAAAATTTAAATGAATTAATAAATTAACTAACACCAAAACTAATATTATTAAAGAAAAAATTAAAATAAATGTTTTTCTATATATAAATACTATATATTTAAGAAATAAATGTTTTCTTATAAAAGAAATTCAAAATATTTTTTTCCTATAATATTGCATTTTTGTAAATGCTATCTTCTTCTCGAAGATCTTTTTCTTTATTGTTAATTTTTAGTTATTTTTTTATTTGATTGAATCAATTACTACAAATTTTAATTAATTAATAAATAAATACAAAATAATAAAGTATCAATAATTAAGAATGATAAAAATCTTATATTAATTTTAAATAATTTTTTTACAATGATTAAAATTATGTTTCAAATTAATATTTAAATTAATTAATTAATTATCATAAAAATTTAAAGAATAATACATTTTCAATAATTAATAGCTAGAAAAATATTCAAAGAAAATTTGAAATATTTTTTGATGATTAAAATTATTTTATACAATAAAATTAAAATGAATGTATTAACATAAATATTTACAAAATAAAAATTTCCTATAATAGTGACAAAAATCTAATATTATAAAAGAAAAATTTTAAAATAAATGTTTTTCTAATATTAATTAATAATATTTTAATTATTTTTTTTAATTTGGATCAATTATAGATGGATTTTAAGTAATTAGTAATAATAAAACATTTTCTATTAATTTAAAATAAAAGAATTTATATAATTAAAATTATATTTAACAATAAACTTTAAATGAATTAATAAATTAATTAACACAAAAACTAATTAAAATTAAAATAAAAAATAAAAATAAATGTTTTTCTATAGATATATACTATATATTTAAGAAATAAATGTTTTCTTATAAAAGAAATTCAAAATAATTTTTTTCCTATAATATTGCATTTTTGTAAATGATATCTGCTTCTCGAAGATCTTTTTCTTTATTATTAATTTTTAGTTATTTTTTTATTTGATTGAATCAATTACTACAAATTTTAATTAATTAATAAATAAATAAAAATAATAAAGTGTCAATAATTAGGAATGATAAAAATCTTATAATAATTTAAAATAAATTTTTACAATGATTAAAATTATGTTTCAAATAATTATTTTGAATTAATTAATTATCACAAAAATTTAAAGAATAATACATTTTCAATAATTAATAGGTAGAAAAATATTAAAAGAAAATTTGAAATATTTTTTTTATGATTAAAATTATTTTATACAATAAAATTAAAATGAATGTATTAACATAAATATTTAGAAAATAAAAATTTCCTATAATAGTGACAAAAATCTAATATTATAAAAGAAAATTTTTAAAATAAACGTTTTCCTATAATTAAATTTTATGTCTTATACTATATATTAATTATTAATATTTTAATTATTTTTTATTAATTTGATTAGATCAATTATAGATGAATTTTAATGAATTAACTTATAAATAAAAAAATAAAAACATACTAATAGTAAATAATAATAATTTTATATAAATTTAAAATGAAAAAAATTCTATACTTAAAGTTATGTTTAAGAATAAAATTTAAATGAATTAATAAATTAATTAACACACATACTAATATTATTAAAGAAAAAATTAAAATAAATGTTTTTCTATAGATAAATACTATATATTTAAGAAATAAAATTTTTATCATAAAAGAAATTCCAAATAAATTTTTTCCTATAATATAGCAATTTTGTAAATCCTATCTTCTTCTCGAAGATCTTTTTCTTTATTATTAATGTTTAGATAAGTTTTTATTTGATTGAATTACATACAAATTTTAATTAATTAATACATAAATATAAAAATAATAAGGTATCCATAATTAAGAATGATAAAAATCTTATATTAATACAAAAATTTAATGAATAATAAATTTTCAATAATTAATAGCTAGAAAAATATTAAAAGAAAATTTGAAATACTTTTTTTATGATTAAAATTATTTTTTACAATAAAAATTAAATGAATAAATTAACATAAAAATTTAAAAAATAACAATTTCCTATAATAGTGAATAAAATCTTATATTGTAAAAGAAAAGTTTTAAAAATGTTTTTCTATAAGTAAATGCTATATCTTATATTATTTATAAATAAATATTTTTCTGTAATTAAAATTTAGAATAAATATTTTTCAATAATAAATCATTTTTATGAATGATATATTCTTTTTGAAGTTTTTTTTATTGTTCAATTTTTAATTTTTATTAATTTGATTGAATTAACTAGTGATAGATTTTTCAACGAATATAAATATATGAAATTACTGACAAAATTTTCGACAAATTAATTCGTCGATATTAAAATTAGTTTTATTTATAGATTATTTGTAATTAGAATTTTAAAATCCACTAATATATTTTTATAGTAATATTATATCATTTAATAGACAAAAACACTTATATTTTATATTATCTATTCTAATGAAAAAACTTTCTTCTTACAAAGAAAATATGATCGCATTTTATATTTTATAATTTAACAACACTCATCTGGTTAGAATTTTGTTAAATAATATATATATATATATATATATATATATATATATATATATATATATATATATATATATATATATATTTTTTTTTTTTTTTTATGTTTATCTAAATATGTGAACCTATCTAATAAAAAGTAGAAATTACAAATTAGAAGATTTTATTGTATATTTTCATAATTGTTTGCATAATTGTTTGCTTCAGATAAAAGAAATACAAATGACAATAAGTAGGTTGAGAAGAGATAAATAAGTAAGAAATAATATTAAATATTTTGTTATTTAATAAAGTAGAAATGTATTAGAAATAAAAATCATTTTATTTTTTTTATTTTAATTAATTTGACGATAAGTAAATAAAAATATTACAGTAAACTTATATTTTATAATGAATTGTCTTCAAGTAATTCATTATCTTTCTCTTCTCAGAACAGAAAGCACAGTCTTGAAAACAAAATCTTGATTTATGGTGTTTGTTCCTTTTATCACTTAAATTAATGTATGGAAAGGAAAGAATGAGAGATGATATTTTTCATTCTCAAATCTACTTATTTCCCTCATTGTCCGATTCCTGTGACACAAATTGTTCCTCTAATTTATTCCTTTAATTGAAAATATATGCATGTACTTAATTTTTTTTCATAAAGATTTTTATAATATTAATCAATTAAAATGCATTTTAAATATAGATTTTTAAAATTTATAAAAAGTGAATCATGTTATCACACCTAATACTTTATCGTTATAATCAATGAATAAATTCAAGAATTATTTTAAATATTAAATCATTTTTAGTATAAATTTTGAATATAAAGCAAAACTAAATAATAATATCTAATTAAATAAAAGTAAAAATTCTGTTATACTCTTATAAATAAATTTACTCTGATATATCTTCTCAAACAAAAATTATAATTCCATTAATTCTATTTGAATTTGGTTAATAATTGAAATAATTTGAATATGTATTTAATCTTTAATCATTATCACGTGTTAGGATTTTAAAATAATTTTTTACTTTTTTATTTTATTGTTTTATAAATTTAAAACTTTTAATAATCCTTTTCAAATTCATTGTAAATTGATATTAATTTTTCTTTTAATAAATAAGTATTTAATTATATATTAATTGTTAATTATACGGAAACAAAACTAAAAAAAATCAAAATTATTATATTAACATGATATTTTTTTATTCTACTTAAAATAACATATTACCATTTATTATTATAATCTACTATTTACCCAAGAAGTTATAATTAAAACATATCATAGTTAATTTCTTGTTTGGATAATAAGGAACAAAAAGACCAAACAAAGTTGAAATTGATAACTTGGAGAGTTGTGTGGAACAGCATAGTCTTTGCCTATTGAACTGTGTGAACACTTTTGGTTTTGCTGACTCAAATTTTATCATCTTTCTCTGTTCTCATTGTCCTTACCAAATTCAAGGAAGAAATGAAAGCAGCATGGGCCATAACTATGAGTCTCATAGTGATACTTGTTTTGATATGGGTATGGAAGATTCTTAACTGGTTATGGTTCAAACCAAAAAGACTTGAAAAACTGCTAAGAGAAGAAGGCTTTCAAGGCAATCCATACAAGCTTTTTGTTGGAGACAGCAAGGAGTTTCTCCAAATGAGAAATGAAGCCTTGTCCAAACCCATGAATCTCTCTGATGACATAGTGCCACGTGTGTCTTCCTACATTCATCATAGTGTCAACACACATGGTATTTTTCTATTCTTTTTTTGCAGTTTTCATCTATTCACCTTCTTTAAACATTTGTTTTTTTATTTTGATCATTTACACTCATGCGTCCTTTTTTTTTTTAATGTTGTACATATAGAGACTGTGTTTTATAGTCCATTATTCAGTGTATTGTGTTTGTTGGGTTTATGTTACAAGATCATTGAGGAGTTGTATATGGGGTGTTAATTTTTATTACAGAAATTTAGATAGATTAAAGTGTGGGAATAGGCTCTTTGAAAAATTTATATAGTGAAAGCTCATTTGGAGAAAAATGAGAGAAAATTTACACTGATTTGGGCTCAAGACAAACTAGAGAATTGGCACAAAACAGGGGAAAGTTCAGAAAAGAAGGTAAAACAATTGTGCACACACTTGCTAACGTAGCAGAATAAAAATCCACTAGAAACAAACCCCAGTCAGGACATAATAGATTATCGGTGTGTGCACACTAAGTAATCAATTACATCACTTTGTTTCCTTTCTTTCCAAAAGGTGCTCCTTGCATTTTCCAACATACCAGATTATGATGAATTGGGGACCACAAATGGTGAAATCTTAACTAATATATGGTGAAGGGTATTATGCTGAGATAATATTTCCAATAAACTTCAACAGAATATAGGGGTAAATACATGATATTAAGCTAATTTTTCCATCTTAATACACTTAAGGAGTGCATTCATTGTGTAGCAAAAGGTTCCCATGGTTTCTAATTCATCTCTTATGAGAACAATCCGCTTACAAGGTAGCATGTCCTCTTAATTCCTGATGGTATGCAGGTAAGAAGTCCTTTATCTGGTTTGGTTCAACACCAAGGGTGACGATCTTAGAACCTGAGCAAATCAAAGATGTACTTAACAAGATGTCTGACTTCCCAAAGCCTAAATCAAATCCACTTGTCAAGTTACTAGCAACCGGCCTTATAGACCACGAAGGAGAAAAGTGGAGCAAGCACAGAAGGTTGATCAACCCTGCTTTCAATCTAGAAAAATTAAAGGTCAGTTGCTTGCATTTCATATGTAGATATAGACTTCTGATCTGTTTTAAAACATTTCAGAAAAGAAATAGGGAATTGGGTTTTGTATGTGCATGTGTTTGTTTTCTTCATTAACAAGGAAATGTTTACTCTCTCTAGAAATACACCACAGATTTGGCAAGCAACATATTTTCACCAAACACAGTATAATTTGATATAATAAATACTGATACTAACTCCAAGTGATATCCTTATTGCACCACAGACTATGTTACCATTATTCCTCGAAAGTTGCAACGATCTTGTTAGCAAATGGGAAGGAATGTTGTCTTCAGACGGATCATGTGAAATAGATGCATGGCCTTTCCTTCAGAATCTGGCCAGTGATGTTATCGCTCGCTCAGCATTTGGAAGTAGCTTTGAAGAAGGAAGAAGAATATTTCAACTTCAAAGAGAGCAAGCTAAACTTGCTTTGCAACTTGCATTAAAAATTCAAATCCCTGGATGGAGGTAATTAACTGGTTTGATTTGATGACTAAAGTAAGTTCATGCTTTATTAAACGAGTTTTGTTTCACTGCACTGCCCTTACTAAATATGGCATGCAGCAAACGATGAATAGGAAATAATAAATATAATAGAAATCAGAGAAATGCATTTGAGTTATGAAAAAGCACCCTCTTGATGTAAACAATTAATGGGATGGAAAAATGTATATTTTTTAGGTTTTTACCGACAAAAAGCCATAGGAGAATGAAGGAAATTGACAGACATATAAAAGCTTCGCTGAAGGATATGATTTACAGGAGGGAGAAAGCACTAAAAGCAGGTGAAGCCAGTAATAATGACCTATTGGGTATACTTTTGGAGTCGAATCAAAAGGAAATTCAAGAACATGGAAACGGAGATAATAAGAATGTTGGAATGAGTCTTGAAGATGTAATCCAGGAATGTAAGCTATTCTACTTTGCAGGGCAAGAAACGACTTCAGTTTTGCTGGTTTGGACAATGGTGTTATTGAGCAGGTACCCTAATTGGCAACAACGTGCAAGAGAGGAAGTCTTTCAAATCTTTGGCAATGAGAAGCCAGGTTTTGATGGTTTAAATCGCTTAAAGATTGTAAGTACTGTATTCTATATCTTATATTAAATTGTATGTCCTCTGTACTCACTACAAATCATTTTTGTATCAGGTGACTATGATTTTGAATGAGGTTCTTAGATTATACCCACCCGCACTTGAGTTGGCTCGAGTTGTTAAAAGAGATATGAAACTTGGAAACATAACATTACCTGCTGGAGTGGATGTTTTCCTCCCAACAGTTTTGGTTCACCATGACAATGAATTTTGGGGTGAAGATGCTAATCAGTTCAATCCAGAGAGATTTTCTGAGGGAGTTCTGAAAGCAACAAATGGTAGAGTTTCATTCTTTCCATTTGGATGGGGTCCTAGAATATGCATTGGACAAAACTTCTCTTTATTGGAAGCAAAGATGGCTTTGTCAATGATTTTACAGCATTTCTCATTTGAACTTTCTCCGGCATATGCGCATGCTCCAACTATGTCAATCACTCTTCAACCACAGTATGGTGCTCATATCATTCTCCATAAAGTAAAAATATGAGAATAGAACACATTAAAAGCTAGTAATGTAATAATAACAATATCCCTCTTAGATCCTGTCGTATGTTTAATAGTTACTTCCATTTACTTGTTGGTAACAATAACGCTTATTCTGTAATAACAAAATGACTTCTGGGATATTATCATATGTTTAATGGCTTTCCCTTGTACATGTTTGTGTGTGAGAATACCTTTTATGAATTGTTACTTTGTAATTTAACTGATAAAACACATAAAAAGGATTTCAATCTAAAATACATCCAACTACGATACTTTAAACTTAGTTGTTTTAAAAGATTGATAGTTTAAATGATCGACTCTTTGTTTAATTTTTTTCAGCATTGTTGATGAACGATCCCTTAAAAGTTTCATTCAAGAAATTCCTTTATCTGGTATTTTTAGCTTATGTTTAAATAGACAGTTTCACAAGTTTTTGGAACATTTGAATATATGGAATTTGAAGTGATCTCTTTTCAAATGGTTTCATTTTTCAAATATAAATATTATGTATAGAGAAGTAAATTCAAATGATTGAATTTTAACTTTTTTATCGAGTAAAGTATTTTAATTATCATGGACTTATTTGATTTATTTAAAATATATATATTTGTGGAGGAGATTACATTAATAGAAAAAATATTTCAACAGAAAGAAAAGACAGAAAAAGGTCTACCTCAATTTTTACATAAAAAGACTTAGGAAATTACACCACGAGGGATCTTAGGAACCCTTTTAGAAGACCAATTTCGGTTGGCCCTCCCTCTCTTTTCCATATTCTCCCCTCTATTTTCTTCATTATTATGTTATAGTGTGAAGCCTCTAGGGTCATCGTGTTATAATTTCTTAATGGAGTTGGTGATTAGATGGAATAATTTTTTTTTTTTTGTGATTTATTTTTATTTGTCTTTTATCGTTTGATTACGTAAAATTAATGATTTTTACATTGTAGCATATTAACATGGTATTAAACCTACATAACATAACAATTATATGAGTCAAAATGGATTGTGAGTAAAGCTAAAAACTTTAATTATGTTATGAATTAAGTTACTCTTTATGTAAATTTGGTTAAAATACTCCGTTAATCCTTGTTTTTGTATCAAAATCTCAATTTGGTCCTCATATTTTTATTAGTCTCAATTAGGTCTACATTTTTGTAAATGAGTAATAATTAGGTCCTTTCCGTTAGTATGAAACTAACATTGTTAAGTAGGTGTCACGTGTCAACTCTTCGTTTTTTTTGAATTTTTTTGAATATTTTTTAAATTTTTTTGAATTTTTTTTAAAAAATATTTATGCCACGTGTCAATCTAATATGGTACCACGTGTCAATCTAATATAGTGACACAGGTCAAATTATTGTATGAATCTCAATTTGGTCCACATATATGTTAATTTGATTTGATTTCAGTCCCAAATTTTTTTAAAAATTTTCAATTTTATGTGCTACATATTTAGACCAAATATAATTTCTATATAGATGTTATGATGATACTTTTATTAAGTGATATTTCTATTACATATTTTTAAAAATATTTGTAACATCCCATTTAAATAATAACTTTAATTAAATGAAATGTCACACAGAATAATATAAAGAGTAAAGTCATGGAGTTTAATGTCGCTACTTACAGTTATCCAGAATAAACTAGGAAAGAAACCAAGGCACACCAAGATGCCAATAACAATACGAGAAAGAAGTTTAACAGCACTCAAAATAAATGCTCAAAGAGCGAGATAATACAAGGGCTATCGCCTTAAAAGAAAACTCGAAGATAAGCGGGATCTGACCCAAGACGAACTAAGCAGCGGAATCTCCATCACCCTGATGACCACGGGGAGTTCTCGCATCTGCTCACATCAATAAATTGATGATTATCGCAAAAGGAAAAACCACACATAGAACATATAAATAAGAAGAAAGGGTAAGCTAGAGTAAAAAGGTTTTTATCATGCGATTGAACATACAATTTAAAATTCAAGCGTACATAAATCTACCCAGACATATAATGACCGACAAACAAAACACTAAGACTCAAGACACAATTATCTAGATACATATAATCAGTCAGATTCACTGGATGCTTGTACTTGTGGTGGCCTATACTACTCTACAGAGCCAATTGTCAATGGGTTTCACCCTACCACTCACAAGGTTACCCTTCAAACATCTAAGGCCATTATCCTACCAAAGACTAGGGCCTCCTACTACTCTCACCATTTGGGTCAGTATGCTCTACATGAGACTAACTGACTCTTTAGAGTGTCATGGTGTAGTCCTTACTTGAATCCTTACTAAATTATATAATAAGGCACCACCACGAACCTTCGTGGAATTACGTCCTAATCATGAGGCACCACACTGAGCTCCCAATAACAGGGTCATGGAATTACGTCCTGACCAATGAGGCACCACCATGAGATCTCACTTAGAGATTCATGGAATTACATCCTAAACCACACCAAAATCATGTCTCACCAACCAAGCATAAATTTATCATGCATACTAATTCCATGTCAACATTTATAACCAACCATCCATTCATGTTCCATACCATGAATACCAAACTCATCAATTTCAGCCCATAAACCATTCAATACGTGCAAAATCACTTTATTCATACTTTAACATAGTAATCCAACCAAACATGTGACCATCACTCAAGAACAGAGAAGAAAACAACACTTGAGCACATTCTCGCTCAGGCTAAAAGACCTTGCTTAGTCGAGCTCCTTTCGCCTAAGCAACGACGCCAAATTTAATAATGTTGTCGTTGACGCGATCAAATTAATACTACTGAACTATAGCAATTTCAGTATTGCTAAGATAGTAGTCAAGAAAAAAGAAAGGGTAAAGTAACCCTAAGTCGTCTCCCAACGAACACGGAATTGATTTTTAACAAATTAGTTCTTATAAAACTATACAAATGAGTTAGTCAAATAAAATAAAAAATACAGGGGATTAAGATAAACAAAGATAGAAATAAAATTTAAAAGATAAAAAAAATAAAAAAAATAGTAAAGAAAATAGATTAATTCCATTGCTTTTTCAAAATAGATTCATCATCGGTTATCTAAAGATTATTGCTCAATTAATTATTGTTGTAGATTTAAAAATTATTCAATGTAAAGTCTCAATTAATTTGTTGGCACTCTCACTTTTAACCAAAGTACAGTCTCAATTAAAAGTGAGAACTTTTAGATTATCCACAGTAAATCCAATCAAAGTACAGTCTCAATCAAATTTTATTATGCCTAATCATGTCTATTCTTTTATCTCCTCACCAAATAAAGAGTTTAATTAATCAAAGTAAAATCTCAATTAATTTTCGTTAGAGTAAATACCTTTAATAAAAGTAAAGTCTCAATTATTGGTAAAAACTCATTTAATCACATGAAAGTTTCTAAATAAAATCAAAGTAAAGTCTCAATTAGATTTAAAAACCCTTGAACTCATATGATCAACATGCATATAGATTTAAAATCATTACTTTTTACGTGATTCAAAGATAAAAGACATAGATGAATTAAAACCTCAACAATAATAAAAAGAACAAAGAAATTAATTGATCTAACCTCAGAATCCAATTAAGAAATTACAATGGAATCAACCCAAGAAGTTTAGCAATCCATTGAATACAAAATAAAAAGAAGAATAGAGAGAAGAAAAGAGAGAAAAAGGAAACGAAATTAGGCACCCCTAAGAGTTCCAAAACTCCAAAGTCCCGTGTTTGTTTTTCTACTTCTCCCTTGGTCTCTTTATATAGGAATTGGACTGGGCTTTTCTGTTGCTAAAACCTCTCAAATATCTTTTAAAATAAAGATAAAGATAAATATTCAAAGATATTTGGAGAGATATAGACTATTTAACAAATATAGTTGGTCAATAATTTATGATATAATTA